>OCZV010000304.1_pt1 | contig 17874 bp, 15 predicted proteins | sample 1539051 | NCBI WGS metagenome assembly OCZV01 (sample SAMEA3113581, study PRJEB22503) | soil metagenome
CATGGGTTTGCGATTGTCTATCCTGCTACTTGGCATAATCAATTTGATGCCTACGAAGCATAGTTCTGTTCTATATTTTCAAGCCGTTAAATAGTATTCCAAGAACAACCGAAAATAATTCAGTCAAACTAACACATAATCCAACGTTGAGTTACGGGAAAAGAATGTTTGGTGGAGTCATGAATAGATCATTTTATTATATGGAAATAGTCAATAGCGTTCCTAATACTGCAGCATCAGACTAGAATCGAATGAGAATAGCTCCATCTGGGAAAAAAATGAACTGGAATGGATCAATATTACGCACAGAGAATTTTTATTTTTATTTGAAGTTGCAGTATTTGTCAAGAATTCAATAACAGAGACAAGACTGTATGGATTGGGAAATTCATACCGTAGATGAAAAACCTATGGCTGATTATTGTCATACTCTGACAATTCACAATTCCCCTCCGAATCATAGTCTTTGAAGAGAACTATCCTCCAAATAATCATTTATGCTGTGGAAAACTGTATTTAATCCGATGAGTCTTTACAGGCTTTTAAGCCGACGGAGAATTGACAGACCCTAAATTAGAAAAGGATTTAAGAAAAGTTACGGTGTAATTGCATACAATGACCTCTGTTAAACCTATACCTGACGGATATCATGTAGTGACACCTTATCTTGTTGTTCAAGGTGCTGAAAAGTTGATTGATTTCCTGAAGCGAGCATTTGATGCGAAGGAAATAGAACGTATGTCAATGCCCGATGGGAGCATAGGACACGCCGAAGTTAGAATTGATGACTCCATCATTATGATGGGCGATGCTAGAGAAGAAATGTGGAAAGCAATGCCGTCTTCAATCTACCTTTATGTAAAAGATTGTGACGCAGTTTACAAGCATGCTCTTGAAGCTGGAGCTACATCGTTGATGGAGCCAAAAGACCAATTTTATGGAGATCGCAGCGGAGGTGTAAAGGATCCGGTTGGAAATCACTGGTTTATTGCAACGCATAAAGAAGATTTATCCAAAGACGAACTCAATAAGCGTGCGGAAGACTATATTAAGCAACAACAACAGAAACAGCAGCAATAACTCTACATCTTTAGAATCACCTAATATTTTCTCTTAGTTTATTACTTGATGGAGTTCTTGATTATACGACATTTACCGCAATCTGTCTATGTTTTCCATAACGTTTGAGTCATTAATTGTCCTTGCCCGGCATCTTATTCAAGTATTATACATTTCATACTACAAATATAATGTCGTAATAGTTCCATAGAGATTCGATGGATCAGCTATTTCCATTATTGTTTTAGGTTTCGAAAATTCATCCAACATATGTCCCTATCATCGCATTCTTCAATCCCAAATCAGCTAGTGGTAATACATCTTTCTTACCAAGACGAAGTATCAAGAACATTTCTAAAGACATTAACAGACAATAACAATCGCCTGAAAAAACCTCGGATTCGCAGCTCAGCGTATACGCAATGGCATCCACAAAGGAAATATTGATTATAAATGAAATATGGTAATAACATTATGAAAAGCGGACAACAGCAAATCGCACTAGTAACTGGTAGCTCATCTGGGATAGGATTTGAGACTTCACTTCTACTTGCTCGAAATGGCATTCACACATATGCTACTATGCGTAATCTTAGTAAATCAGCGAAGATTCTTAGCTGTGCAAAAAAAGAGAATCTTCCATTAGAAATACTTGGTTTAGATGTAACTAACGAAACGTCGATCTCTGAGGCCGTAGAAAAAGTAATTGATGAAAAAGGTAGAATTGATATCCTAGTTAATAACGCGGGATACTCACTGTTGGGGCCATTAGAGCAACTTCATATAGATGAAATTAAGGAAGAATTTGAAACTAATTTCTTTGGCATAGTAAAGCTCCTTCAATGTATATTACCCTTTATGAGAAAACAGAGACATGGAAGGATAATAAATATAAGCTCAGTTGCAGGCAGGATTGGATTTCCATTATCCTCTGCATACGTTAGTTCAAAGTTCGCTTTGGAGGGGCTTACAGAATCTCTCAGATACGAAGTTCATAACTTTGGGATACATGTTATACTCATAGAACCTGGAGTAGTAAAGACCAATTTTTTAAACAGCATGAAAGTGGGAAAGAATGTGATTACATTACAAAATAATAACAATGATAATTCACCATATACAAAATTGCTCCAGAAGAGAATCTCTGCATTTAGACCAAGATTTGAAAAAGGTTCGTCGGCTATTGAAGTGGCAAAGATAATTCTAGAAGCAGTTACGGCTGAAGAGCCCAAAACAAGATATCTCATTGGACATGATGCGATAAAGATGATGAAAAAAAGAAAGGATACAACTGATGAGGAATTTGGCAGATTGGTGATGGATAGTGTTTTAGGTCGGGATTCCTGCTAATATTTTTGCTATTAACGGGTTCAGGATCTGGTTGGCTCAGGCTGATCTGCTAGTTCGTTATCAAAAGTTTCGGATTGCTGGTCTTCATTTGCCTCTTGCGCGGATGAAGAATACAGAGTTTATAGACGATGCATTAACCATACTACCTACCATGACACCTTGAAGCACAATAACATCCAGTGTTAGGTATTGCTCTTTTTTCATCAGTATAACGATGACAAGGAAACAATTTTTTTAAGAATTACAGATCCCCTCATTCGATTACGAAGTATTTACAGGTCGTAAATCATCCTGCATTTCCGCGAATACTTGTAGATAACGTCTACCTGAGTCGGTTATTTCGTAGTGGGGAAATGTTCCTAATTTCGCTGTTTTCCTCTTTAACAGCAGTCTGGATTCGACTAATGCTGGAAGATAGTCAAGCGTCTGCCTATATGTTAGTCTGGCACGATATTCTATATGAAGTAGCTTACATATGTAGAATGATGAAGGTGATTGGTTTCTCAATAGGACTTCCCACAGGATCTTGTTAACTATTTCATATCTGGAGCGATGAGGTATATTCTGCTTCCTCACCCTTTTCATCTCAGTGGTGGTAGAACTGAGGAGGATCATGTTCATTCTTCTGGTAACCGTAACCCCAACTACAGTGTTAGAAATCTAGCGGCTTGGGATTTCATGAATTTATTGATGTATTAACTATCCTCTTCGTCTGACATCACATCTATCCCACTTCTTTCCAGCAGTCTTTGATTCATCAATGATTTAGTGATATAGGCATAGCAAATCCAAAACTCATTCCATTCTCCCACAGCAGTTACACCGTGAAACTTGGTCTGATAAAATATCTTTGATGTGATACCTAGGTGTAATAGTTATATTATCTTGCTTGCATATAGAGCATTCACTGGTTACGACTCTAGTAAAATCAGTTCGTCTAGCACGCCTTACCTCAGTCATATTATCATTACTATTTTGCAATCTTGAAAGGATCAGATATATTCAAATTGGAAAAAGATTAAGTAAAAAGTTGAGTAATTCTCCGAAAGATAGATCATAAAACTATTGAGGATCATATTTTTCCGGACCCTGCTATCTGTTATTTCCAGTCTTGTGGTCCTACATCATAGAAATAACTACAATGCACTTTAGTAGTATCAGTAGGATTAATAGGGAGAAGTTTTACGGTATTTGAATGAGCATTCTTGCATTTTTAGGCTTATGGTCGTTAATAGATAGAAAAAGCATTCTTATCAACAAAGCACCTATTCAGAAGGTAAAGTAAGTAACGAACGGTCTGTTCTGGCAAAACGAGGAAATAATGTTACATACGCATATAGCGGACTGTAATGAAGTTGTCTTCAAACTTATGAAGGCGATAATCTTCGATATGGATGGTGTTCTGGTAGATACAATGCCCTTCCACTATGAGGCTATGAAGGCCGCAGTAAAGGGACCTACAGATATTGAATTGGACAAGAGGACTTTTTACTTGCTTGAAGGGATGCCAATAAATGAAATGGCCCATAAGATACTTAAGCTAAAGGGATACGATGCTAGACGGAGAGAACACACAGGACTAGATATTATAGCACAAAAAATAGGGACAAGAAAGAAACAAATCTTTTTAGAGCAGATGAAACAGATTCCAGAATCATTCCAAAGTGTTAAAGAGTTGATATTTAACGATCTAGAAGGCCTGTTTGAAAGCCGTTGTAACTGGCTCATCAAAGCAAGAACTAGAAACTATTATTGAACACAATTTTGGAAAAGATGTATTCAATGTAGCTATCAATGGTGATGAATTTGAGGGAAAAGGTAAACCTGATCCTTCATCATACATAGCTGCTCTGCAAAGACTTGGAATACCTCCTCAAGATGCTCTAATAGTAGAGAATGCTCCTTTAGAAGTCCAAGCAGCTAATAATGCTAAGATAAAGTGTATTGTTATTCTTAACTCTTCACCACTTATACCCGTTGATTTTGAAGGTATCATCAAAAGGGATAGTATATTCACAGATATCAAATCGGCAAGGTGTGTATTGAAGGATTGGTGTATTAGTGATCACTATTGTATATAGAGTAGTATTGAGAACGTTCAGTTAAGCCCATTACCACTCTAGAATCCTACAATAGGCCCTCCCCCTCATCAAATTGAATAATATAAGATACAGAAATCTGTCTGACTCTGTGCATTTCAGAATCATCTGCCTACGGCCTTAATGAATAATTCTAATGATTTAGCGTCAAGCGGGTCTTGAAATGCTAGTAGGAACTGATCAACACCTGCGTCTGTATACTGCTTAAGCCTATCTTTTATTTTTTCAGGTGTTCCAACTAGGCCATGTTTGAGCATCTGATTAGCAACAGCAGGTCCTCTCTCCATTGCGAATATTCTTTTCTTGTATTCTACGTCCGATTCAGATTCGGATATTATAACGTCTAGTTCAATTGATTTAGTTATTCTTTGCTCTACGTTTCGATTGACCTTTTTGCATATGCTTTCAAACTTTTCATTAAGCGAAACAAATTGTTCAGGAGTTAGATAAGAGGATTCCCATCCTTGTGCATACTTAGCGGCTATTTGCATAGTTTTGTCTTGCTTTGCTGCTATCGTTATTGGAAAAGCATCATTTTGAGTCTTGGTTTGATTTTTCAACAATGCTGCATCTTTTACCTTAAAATGTCTTCCTTCAAATGTCGTTGAAGGTTTACTCCATAGCATACGCAATAATTGTATACCTTCCTCTAGTAATGATACTCTTTCAGCGTTATTAGGATAATCTATACCATAAGGATGCCACCATTGCGAAGCCCATTTGAGTGTTGCACCTGCACCTGTTCGAAATTCGAGTCTTCCATTAGAAATCTCCTGCATTGTCAAAGCTTGTTTTGCCAAAAGAGAAATGTTTCTGTATTGTGGGAACAAATAAGTTATAACAGGCCCCACTTTAATCTTCTGAGTTATTGCGGATAAGTTAGAAATGATGGTCCAGCTATCCAAATCTATATCAGCTAAAGATTCACCATAGTAAAACCCATAATAGCCTAACTTTTCAGCCAACAAGCATACTTCTTTAATCTTGCTATATTCAGTTCCCCATACTTCAAGACAGAAACGAGCGTTAACCAATATTCGACCATGTCAAAATGGGTTATTTAAGTTTGTTGAGAATCATAATCAAAGTCAAAATTTAGGTAGGGTTTGATACTACAAAAGAGTGAAGTAACCATAGATGACGCTACAGGGCCTAAGTAAATATCTAGACAAATACGATTCGCAGCTAAGTAGTGCAGCAGCTAAGCAGCCTGAACTACTGGAAGGTTTACCATTTTATGACTGGTCTATTAGACATAGTGTAGCTAAGCGGATTACCACTTTCAATAACGTTATAGGCTTACTACAAAAGAACGGGCAGCCATTTCCATTATTCGATTATGAGCAAATGCTATTCAATGAATTGCAGCGCCACAAACAAGTCTGGATTAAGAAAGCAACTGGCTTAGGCATAACAGAGTTTATGCTGAGATATAGGCATGGCTCTGCTTTTGTTATTCAAAAGTAACAAAATCGCAGATGTGCATTGTGTTACAGGACCCAGGATAGAGCTAGCAATCACTCTGATTGATAGGATGAATGCATTATTTCATCAAGGTTTTCTGAAATTTGACACCAAAGAAACAGTTATCGAACTCAATGGTGTGTACATTTCAGCGTATCCATCGCATCACCTAGACGCAATGCGGGGGCTTAACGATGTGGCATTCATTTACTTAGATGAGGCAGACTTTTTCCCGCCTGGGCAACAGCAAGATGCTAGAGATGTTAGTGAACGATACATTGCCAAGTCAAACCCTTGGATTGCTATGGTCTCTACTCCTAACTCTCCAGAGGGTTTGTTCTAACGCATTGAGAAAGAGCCTGCTAATACATGTCTGTATCGTCGGTTATTCTTGGACTATACCTACGGATTAGGCAGGATTTATACGGAAGAGGAGATCCAAGCAGCGAAAGCATCACCTTCATTTGAGAGAGAGTATAACTTAAAATATCTAGGTCTAATCGGTAATGTCTTTCACACAAAGGATATTGACGCAGCGATTGAAAAGGGCAAAGCCCTGGCGCAGCAATTCGACAAGGCAAATCGCTACTCGTAGAAGTCTGTGGGTCTAGACCCAGGCTTTGGTTCATCAGCTTTTGGTGTCTGCATTACCGAATTGGTGGATGGCGTCATCAACGTACTGCATGCTGAGGAATATCCAAGACCTGACTTTAATGAGATGATTGAAACAACGCTAAGGTTGCTGCAAGAATACAATATAACCTTTGAGAATATTTGCCGCATATTCATAGATGGTGCAAATCCTTCATTCATCAGAGCATTGAAAGCACGGCTAGGAGTATACTGTTATCCTATAAAGGTCATAATCCTCGATCTTGACTAGATCCTTGATTTGCAGAGTGTTAAGCGCTCCTATTCTCATCCCGGTTGAAGCCATCAGCAGGACGATAACTATAGCCCTCGCATCACATTTTAGCAGAATGTGCTGTATTTCCTCATGGGTATAAGCCCGATCATCTTCTTTGCTTGACTCATTTGGTGGAATGAACTTTGTGATTTTGCGCTTGTTTAAGACAATGTCATTCATCTCAAAGAAGTGAAATATCGCGCAGATGTAAACATATATTGACGTAGGTGCTAGTTTTTCGTTGTCCGCGAGATGCCGGATATGATTGATAATTAGTGATTCGATAAATCTAGGGCCTCTTTCTTTTGCTTGGATTACTAGACTCTCATGATCTGGCATATTAGAGCATTCAAGTGTTGAAAGCTTAGGCTATACAGCTTTTTGGTATGTTTCGAGGCTACGCCGTCAGTTACAGAATAAATGGGTTCTTTCTGTTGCTCTTGTCTCTGCATTTAGATATACCTTCTCTTTGTGTTTCATTTATAAAAATGTAGGATATCCTACAGTTAAACTCAATAATCCGTGAGGCGTTACTTGTATCGTAATCTATCATTGGCGCTTGATCTGCTTCGTTCAAAGGCACTTTTTCAAAACACTATTGATGTATGGATTATGTTTTGCGAGGAGAGGGGAATCGATTGGTATGACATTAACTCGTATAGGAGTTTTGTTAGTTATCTTATTTCAAATGGATTTAAGATGCAAAAATTCCCTCTTTGCATTAAGGAATCAGCAGGAGTATACGAAAGAGGTAAAGACAAGGCCAAATTTCTCGAGGATTTATCTCATATTTCTAGCGACGAAGCAGGAGCATTTACAATAAAATTGGCGGATAATACAATGTCTACAATACGAAAATTTAGGACTTGATTTAATAACCTATCATGCTACAAACTAACTCCAGGACGCAATCCTAGACCAATTTCATTTTTGTTATTGTCAAACTGACGCCTCTTGGAATTTGTGTATGAGTTTCTCAGCAATTACTCTGGCTGCCAATTCCTGTGCCTCTTTTGTTTGCGCACCAATATGAGGAGTACATAAGACATTCGGCATTTCTAGGAATTTCTTATCAACAGGCGGCTCGACCTCAAAAACATCCAGCCCTGCACCAGCTATTTTTTGATCTTTCAAAAGATCATATAGGGCAGTCTCATCCACGATTCCTCCTCGCGAAGTATTTATAAGGTAGCTAGACTTTTTCATTCGAGAAAGAAGATCACCATCAAAGAGGTGGTATGTGTCAGACGACAGCGGAACATGAATGGTTATGAAATCAGAACTTTCAACTAGTGTATTTAGATCAGCGTTAATCATGCCAACCTCGTTGATGTATTCTCTGCTAATAGGGTAAATGTCATAGCCTATAATATTCATTCTCAAAGCTCTAGCAATACGTCCTACATTTCTGCCTATATTTCCGACACCTACAATGCCAAGGTATTTCCCACTCAGTTCTGTTCCAATCAAAGATTTTTTGATCCAATTTCCCTTTGACAGTTCAGAATGCGCAAAGGGAATAAGGCGAGCCAATGATATCATAGAACCTATGACTAATTCTGACACTGCATTTATTGCAGCTTCTTGGGCATTTATGACTTCAATGTTCTTACTTTTCGCATAGTTGGTATCAATGTTGTCCAGACCGACACCTACACGTGCTATGACCTTAAGAGAATTTCCCTTTTCAATTACCTCTTTAGAAACAGTGGTCCTGCTCCTCACAACTAAAACATCATATCCGTTAACCAGGGATTGGAGCTTTTCGAATGATATTTCTGGCTGGTAATCAACAATCATTCCAGCCTTTGTCAATATTTCGACCCCTAGCTTATCTATTGAGTCACAGATAAGAACTCTCCAAGCGGTGCTCATAATGGTCAGGCAACCAGTTGCCTATATATACTATTTCAAGATTGATTCAAGATTTCATACGTCCTGGATGGCTCATGTCCATGCCCTTAACTGTTCATAATTGAGTTACTCCCAAAGTATAATGTAGTGGTAGTGTATTACATAATTACTTTAGGCAATCTAATGCTTATAATTATTCGATTACTAAAATATTAACACGGTCTATTCTAATTAATCTAACTGACCGGGGTTTGGCTCAAATCAAATATTACTGCTACCGATGGCATTCCTACCTCTATCATTTCGATTGAATCAATGCTTACCTACATTCAGGTCTGAATAATATTTCATTGCCTCAGTCGTTTAATACTCTAAAACATAGTGGCAGTCACTGGTACGAGTTCGTATGAACAATACTTTAAGTTATTAAGTACGCGTACGTGCGTTTTTTGTATGTCAGAAATGCTGCCAACATAATCCAGATTTGTATAGCATATCCTTCAAAATCGATTTGCTCATTGATGTGCCGAATTGTAAGTTGGCGGTTCTTCAATTCTTATTTATGTGCTTTCTTGGCACTTGCTAGCTCTCCTCAATATTTCTAGTCATCGGGTTTGCTACTATCCTCATTTCAGGGAGTAATTCTACCCTAAATTGTTCTAATAGAATCTTACTCTCTTATACATTAATGTTAATTAGTACCGCCAAAACCGCCGTCAATTTCGGCATCATTCTCGTCAGATGGATATGCCGCTCAATTTGGCTGGCAATAAGGGGAGCAACTCAGCGATATCATTATATTTAAAATTAGATAAATAAAATCAAAAGCATCGGAATGTCATTCATCAGATATCGAATAATGAGGATTAGAAGGCTAACTAAGAATAAAGCATATCTGATTATCAGATCATTACTTTTCCTTTATCTGAGAATAAAGATAAAACTAGGGTGGTACTGACTTTAACGTTGTTCGATTGAACTAAGCTTTAGTTAATCCAATTCTTACGTCTACTGCCCTTGTTCCACTTCCTTCTCCGAACACTAAAAGTGGATTCATATCAAACTCTTGTATTTCGGGAAAATCAGTTACCAGCTGTGATAATCTTTGGAGATTTTCTGCTAAAGCTTTCAAGTCAGAAGGTTTTTCGCCTCTCGTTCCCTTCAATAATTTAATTGACTTTATAGACTCGATCATCTCAATAGTGTCTTTTTCGGTCACAGGAGCTATTCTAAATGTTACATCTTTAAGAACTTCTACATAAATGCCTCCTAGACCAAACATCAATAACGGACCGAACAAGGAATCACGTTTAGTACCGATTATAGTTTCTTTACCGGATCTTACCATCTCTTGGACTAAAATCCCTTTGATTAGAGCGTCCTTATTGTATTTTCGTATGTTTCCTATGATATCATTGTAACCTTTCCTAACTTGTTGCTCGTTGGAAAGCCCAACCTTGACGCCTCCTGCATCCGACTTATGAATGATCTGGGGAGAGACTATCTTCATAACCACAGGATATCCGATCTTTCTTGCTGCCTCGGCGCATTCATCTTCGCTTTTTGCCAAGTAACTCTTTGGTGTTTGAAAACCATACGCTTGAAGAACTTCGTACCCCTCCTCTTCCAGTAGGTTGGAGCGACCTTCACTCCTAACGTGATCGAAAATTTTTGTTACCTTGTCAACATCTACCTCAAAGTGCTTTGGTAGTTCTTCTTCTCTTGAGAGCCATTCTCTGAAGCTATACATTGCAGCAAGTGTCTGTATAGCTGGTTCAGCGTACATAAAATGTGGGATATCTCCTTCAGATAGTACTTTCTTGTTTTCCTCACCCTCAGCTAAACCCATTAAGGCAGCAAGCATTGTCTTCTTTGTTCCTTTCGAAGTATTTACGATAGTCCTTGCGAGTTCAGTATAGTCTAAAGTCGCAGATGGGGTACACATTGTTACTATTGCGCCAACGTTACTATTGGATAGCAATTCAACCAATACCTTCTCGAATCTCTTGTAATCAGCATCTCCAACTATGTCAACCGGATTTCTAGCCGATCCATGAGGGGGAATGACCTTTGAAATTACATCTTTGGAAGCAGATAAGTCTGCCATTTTCAGCCGAAATTCAGCGCATATATCGGTGGAGATTATGGCTGGTCCTCCTGCATTTGACACTATAGCCACTCCTGAACCTTTAGTTGGAACCAATTGTTTTGAAAATGCCGTAGCGAATTCGAATAGGCTCTGCATCGTATCTACACGAATAACTCCTGACTGATCAAAAAGCGCATCATAGGCTTCATCTGATCCCATTAGTGCCCCCGTGTGCGACATTGCTGCTTTTGCCCCTTCAGGAGTTCTTCCTGACTTAAGGACAATGATAGGCTTTTTGTATTCTTTAGTTGTCTTCTTTGCTATCTTCATAAATCTTCTTGCATCGTGGATATCTTCCAGATACATTACTATTACCCTTGTTTCTATATCATACGCTAAAAGCTCCAGCACGTCATTTTCGTCCATATCAACTTTGTTTCCCATACTAACAACCTTTGAAAATCCTATTCCTTGTGCGATGGCATCTTCTACCGTGGCAGCACAGATTGCGCCGCTTTGCGATACCAAAGCAATCCCTCCATGTTTAGGCGTTATTTTGAGAAAAGTGGCATTCATCATGTTTTCTGGTGAAAGACTCATAATCCCCAAGCAATTAGGACCAATGATTCTTGTCCCGTATTTAGCACCTATCTCTCCCACTTCTTTCTCAAGTTTTGCACCATCACTGTCAACCTCCTTGAATCCTGCGGTAACTATTATCGCTCCTTCAATTCCTTTCTTACCAACTTCCTCCATAACCGAAGGCACAGTCTTGTTAGGAGTCGCGATGACTGCAAGGTCGATATCATTAGGAATATCCAGCACGCTCTTGTACGCCTTCAGATTGAAAACGGTAGGATTAGAAGGAGTAACAGGATAAATCTTTCCCTTGTATCCTCTCTGTATGTTAGAAAATATTGCCCTTCCTACACCGGGTTTTTCTGACGCACCAATTACTGCAATGGAAGAAGGCGACAGAAATATCCGTTGGGTTCCAATCTCTGCCATACTAGAGGTAAAGACCCAGAAGGATAGTTATAAATGCATTTGTTCTACACTCGAAAATGACATTGCGAGATTCGCTGCTTCCAAACAAAGTGTAGCCAAAAGGGATCATGTCACTTACATAGAACTATATCATGGTAGCAACACATTGTGCAGTACAGAGAATAGATTCTGGTGACTGTGGTTCAAACACACATTATTCAAGCCATCTATTCGATCAAGATATCAGAAATCATAGTCGTGAATTGCCTCTGAATATAGAGACCATATCAAGATTTTCTATCCAATCCGCTTATAATGTGGGCACCTTTGTTGGCTCCTTCATAAATATATACTCCCAACGCATCGATATTGGATGGCATCTTTGGAGCAAGCAGCCGTATTATTTCGGTTGAAAGATTTTCAACGGTTGCCTCACCTGACAACATAAATGTCGTAGCCTTAGGGACCTGTAAGTTGAAATCCCCTTGTAGACCTTTGAAGGAAACAAAATAGTGCTTTTCGTCCTCTTTTACAACATATTTTTTGCTAATGAAGAACTTGTGATCCATCAAATTCAAAGCCTGTTTGATGATCCGTTTAGCATCTCCAAAATCTATTACAAGGTTATTCCTTGTCGTACCGATTATCTCTACCATCACATTTGACGTATGTCCATGCAATATAGAACACCTTTGGACTAAGGGAAGAATATGTGCATAATCAAACGCTAGTGAAGGATCCTCGATAAAAATCGAGCTAGTTTCATTCTCATGAGAGTCGTACACGAAGACTGATCCTAATTCGTCTACCTTTGCAAGATATCTTGATGATCCTAAAGCAATGATGTTAGCGTCGGGACTTTTCTCTTTTATAGCATTGAATTTCTGGAGATCCGTCTCTGAATCAACTACCTCAATATACTTATTTCTAATTTTGAAATCTACAGTTAATGGTTCACCGTTAGTCATTCCTGGAAATGCTACGTCATAATCAAATTCCTGATCCAAAAAAGATAGCAATTTTGCGAGAGTTGATTCAGTCCTGCTTCTATACATTAACCTATTCTGATCTAGATACCTGATGTCTTTATCCTGAAGACTTTTCATACAAAATATCCATATCTTATGAGCGCTTCACATATAAACTGTTTTTGTCGCTTAGCTTTCGCTCAACTGGGAGGCCTGTGATCACGGGTTCGTATATGTCGTAGCAGCATTGCGACGGGCTTCCCATGTGACTCCTTGGATGTCCTGATTGACTTGTACAACATTGTGATTGCTAAGGAAATTTTTTTCTTTTACGTATTCATTATGGGACTGACCTAGGCCGGGTATGACAACAGTGCGATATATGATTAGATTCAGGAATTTAGTACAAGTCCGTTCCCATTGCTGAAGTATGCGAATAGTATTCTTTTAGAAGGATAGCCCCACTTAAACAATCTACATTATCAGCGTGTGTCTATCTAAGTGATTCCTTTTACAATACCTGATTGCATATCTACCAAAATCTGACAGATAGTGATCTCGAAATGAGTCGATTGATTTATGAAAACATCACACCGTAAATCGTATTAATACAATCAAAGGAGGGTCGCATCAAATTGAAATTATCTCCATTCTTGAATTAGATGAAATATTGTGATTTGCGATGAATCCTGATGAAGCAGCTATCACATATTTTGCCACCGAGGTATTCTTGTAAGTACATTTTGAAGCATCAAACGGGTTGTTGCAGATTTGTGCATTTTCTTTGGTATATACTACGTGCCCATTTTCATCAAACCAGATCAAGTCAAGATTATATTGAATGTTTATCAGCCATAGTGCGTAAAGGTCTGGCTTTTCATATACTAACAGCATTCCCGAGTCTAGAGGAATTGAATCCTCTCTAAACATCAACCATCTTTGTCGCTCTTCAGGTGATTTCGCCACCTCTATTTTGATAGTATCATTGTCGATCTTTATTGTGCCTATAGGAAAACTGAGATCTCTATTCTTAACCTCGGAAGGGACTAGTAGGAGACCCAATATTCCTATAGTAAAGGCGGCTAAAATGGCAGGTAATAAAATTACCATCTTCCTAGCCATAACCACATCAGTTAAACAATAAATGGATTTGAATCTTGCTGTAATTAACTTGGCAAATAAGGTCCAGTTCAGCTTTATTGTTCCGAGATATCTTACTGAACATATTGCAACTAAATATTTTTTCTCGTTGAATTGAGATTCCTGAACATGACAGATATATACGAAGAGATTTGCGGTCTGCAGTCTGTCCAGATATATAATCGTACATTAAAAGGTAGATAATTTTGAGGCTAAGTATTTGAAGTATTCATATAAAGAACCATAAAAGCTGCCGCGTCTTTACCCATTATCAATATAGAGTTTGTATGATGTTTCTTACTCCACACCATTACTAACCTGCAGACCAATAAACCCCATTCATATTTTATATAAACAAAAAGTCCGCTATTGCAAAAACCGCTGTATCTATAGATATGATGATAATATCCAGTCGTGAATGAAAACCGGTGTAGATTTATAGCACTATTAGTCGGGCCGGGTCCTTTTCTTCCTATTTGAATAAACCGCCTTGGATATCAACAATAATCTGTTCTAGATCCAATTCGTAAGTGAATTCAACATTTCTGACATGGAAAGATAGCGTCCTTCGGATCAACTTGTTCTGTGTATCAGCCAAATATCGAGCCGGATCGAAACCATTATTACTCTATTTAACAAGGCATACAAAGTATTGGGCAAAAAGGAACTTTCTGCTCTGTTTTCTGCTAATCCAGATAGATACTATAAAGTAGCACTATTTGATAAAGTTGGATTTCGGCGGCATAAATGTATTCTTTGTGGTAAGTTTTTTTGGTCTCTTGTAGATAGGGCAGTTTGCCCCGATCACGAGGCTTATGGATTTCTTGGAAGTCCTCCAACAAGCAAATGCCTAGACTATATTGATACGTGGAAGGAAGTCGAAGCATTCTTTGGGTCAAATGGGCACGCGATAGTAAACAGGTACCCTGTTGTATGCAGATGGCGGGATGACCTTTATTATACAGTAGCCTCCATTGTTGATTTCCAGAGAGTGGTTCAGAACAAGGTATTTTTTGAACTTCCTGCCAATCCACTAGTTGTACCTCAAATGTGCGTTCGGTTCAATGACATTGAAAATGTAGGCCTCAGTGGTCGACACTACACGACCTTTTGTATGATAGGTCAAACCTGCGATGCAGATGAGGAAGGAGGGTATTGGAAAGATCGTTGCTTGGAGTTAGATTACCAATTGTTGACAAAAGTATTGGGAATTGATCCTAAGGCTATTACGTTCGTAGAGGACGTCTGGATGGGAGCAGGAGCCTTTGGGTATTCACTAGAATATTTTGTTAATGGGCTTGAACTGGGTAACGCAGTATTCACCGAATTCGAAGGAAACGAAAATGAATATCGAACTATGAAACATCGAATTATAGATATGGGAGCAGGATTGGAACGTTTCTCATGGATAACAATGGGCACTCCGACCAGTTACGACTGTACATTCGGTCCAGTCATTAAGGAGATGATGAGCAAAACTGGGACTATGCTAAATAAAGAAATACTAGAAAGTTACTTTAAGTTTGTCTCGAATGCACTTGAGAGAACAGAGTCAGACCTAAGAGCTCTCAAGGCCACATTTGCGAAGGAAATAAAAATTTCATATGAGGATTTGAACAGAATTGTTAATCCCTTTGAGGCAATGTATACTGTCGCTGATCATACTAGGACTTTACTTTTTGCCATTAGCGATGGATCAATTCCATCCAACGTGGGGGGCGGCTATAATCTGCGAGTAATTCTTAGGCGAGCATTGGCGATACTAGAGAGAATGGGTTGGAATTTTAATTTGGCTGAAATCGCTGACATACACATTGGATATCTCAAACGTATGTACCCGGAACTAGAAGAACACGTAAATGATGTTAAAACAATTTTGCAAATTGAGTCTAATAGATACTTGGGGTCAAAGGAAAGAATGAATTCCATTACCTCGTCAATAAAGGGCAAGAAACAAAGCCTTTCAGTTGATGATCTAATAAGACTGTATGAATCAGACGGCATCACGCCCGAATTCCTTGTAGAATCAGGAGTAATCGAAAATATCCCTCAAGCCTTTTATGTAAAGCTATCTGAATTGCATGAATCTCATCATACTTCCCATAATCTTAGACCAATTACTGGCATCGAAGAACTGCAACCAACTAGATTGCTATATTACGAACATAATTCTATGACTGAGGCCGATGCCAGAATCTTGGCCATTATAGAAAACGAATACGTTATCCTTGATCAGACTATATTTTATCCTCGGGGTGGAGGTCAGGAGCCTGATACCGGTGACATTGAAGGTATTAAAGTATTAGACGTCATAAAGCAAAATGAAATAGTAATTCACAAAATAAGTTCTTCCAAGGTCCTCTTGCCCGGTATGAAGGTGCGAATCCGCATCAATCCAAGAAGAAGAGATCGAATCACTAAACATCATACTGCTACGCATATTGTTAATGCATCGACAAGAAGTATTCTTGGACCGTGGGTATGGCAAAATTCTGCGTTCAAGGACGAGGGCTATGCGAGACTGGATATCACCCACCATTCATCACTTACCAGAGAGGAGATCGAGGGGATAGAAAGAGCTGCAAATAGGGTTGTGAGGCAGGATAACCCAGTGATTATAGACACATTCGACCGTATCGATGCTGAAAGTAATTATTCATTTCGAATTTATCAGGGAGGTGTGGTCCCATCCAGTACAGTCAGAATTGTAAATATTAAGGATTGGGATATAGAAGCCTGTGGAGGAACTCATGTTAGTCGTACCGGTGAGATAGGCCTTATCAAGATTTTTAGGACTGAAAGAATTCAGGATGGTGTCGTAAGACTGGAATTCGTAGCGGGGGAAGCTGCTCTAGACTATGTGGAAAAACAAGATAATCAGCTTAATTCCATCTCGCGAATCCTAGGAGCAAGTAAGGAAAAGGTGGTTGAATCATTGCGTAAATCTGTTGACGAAGCAGATGAGACAAAAAGGAAGATTAAAGCTATCGCAAGAAAAACTCTACCCTCTGTCATGAATTCCATTTTCAAAGATTCGAAAGTAATTTCATCTGATGGAATTAAATTATTTAGTACGTATGATGAGGAGCTTGGGGATGATTACTATATTTCATTAGGTGAGACGGCAACTCAGAGTGATCCATACTTGATTTTTGTTGCACTTATTGGTAAAGGCCAAGGTATACGTGTTATTACATTTGCCGGAGAAGTTGCCAGAAAACGGATTAAGGCAGGTGATTTAGCGCATCGGCTTTCACAGACACTGGGCGGATCAGGTGGAGGAAATGCAGCATTTGGTCAAGGGGGCGGGAAATTAAGGCATAAAATAAGAGAAACAATGTCATCATTAGAAGAAATGGTTTCACAAACCATTGGGCGATGAAATGCTATGCCTGACTCGTACCTCCGTCCACAAAAGCATGCTGCTCGACCAGACTGGAATTTAACCGAGAAAAAGTGGAGGCGGATTTGGGATGAACAGAAAACATTCGGATCGAATCCTGATCCTACAAAGCAAAAATATTTAGTAACAGTTGCATATCCTTATCCAAATTCCCCACAGCATATAGGACATGGGAGAACGTACACACTTGCTGACGTTCATGCTCGTTACAAGAGGATGAAAGGGTACAATGTATTATTTCCAATGGGCTTCCACTATACAGGTACCCCCATACTAGCAATGTCCCGTAGACTGGGATCAGGGGATACGGATCTGTATAATACTTTTCGCGATGTATATGGTGTTCCCTCTGAGATAATAAAATCATTCAAAGAGCCAGTGAATATAGCAAGATTCTTCCACCAGGAAATAAAAGAAGGGATGAAGGAAATGGGATTCTCAATAGATTGGAGAAGGGAATTCACTACTATCGATGAAGCGTTTTCTAAGTTCATATCATGGCAATTTAACCTTCTCAAGAAAAAAGGCCTCATAATCCAAGGGTCTCATCCAGT
>OCZV010000305.1_pt1 | contig 17871 bp, 21 predicted proteins | sample 1539051 | NCBI WGS metagenome assembly OCZV01 (sample SAMEA3113581, study PRJEB22503) | soil metagenome
GAGGAAACGGACGGCATCGAGCGTCGCATCGTCCGCCCAGTGAAGGTCCTCCACGATCATGACGTTGGGACCCGGCGCTTCGGATAAAACGTCCAGTATCGTCATCAGGACGGTCTCCCTATCGCCACCCGAGGCGAAAGCAGTGCGGAGGCTCTCCGTCTCCATGGCCATGTCGCGGAACGGGCCGAGAGCGCGTGGAGTCAGAAGGTCGTCGCACGCACCTACCAACACTCTGGCGGTGGCCATGGCCCCGTCGGCGAAGGTTCGCACCAGCGTCGTCTTGCCTATCCCGGCCTCGCCGGAGATGAGCACGGTGGCACCGCGACCCTGGGCGGCACCCCGTAGGACGCCACCGAGATCATCAAGTTCAGCGTTGCGTTCGAGCAGGTCGGCGGCCATGGGGTGATTCTCGCAAAGGACTTGTTGGCTTCCCAGGCCCTTTGGCGGTAGTAGCCGGCAGAAATACGGCGTTTTCTCCCGCTTCTATCCCCCGTGCGCTGCCGGTGAACTATTAGGCACCTCTCCCTCGCGATGTAGGCAGCGCCCACCGATGTGCGCGATCCGTCGCTGCTCGATGCTGCTCATGAACTCAACAACGAGAGAGGAGCAGGGAATGTTCAGCAGCAACGCACTGGTTTTGGCCATGGATCTCGAGCGCCGTCGCGAGCTCGCCGAGCGAGCGGAGAGGTATCGCCGGGGCCGAATCGCCCGCGCGGCACGCGATCGCCGTTCGATCACGGCCCGGCCTGGGCGGATCTCAGCCCGATTCCGCAGGCGCGCCGCCATAGCGGGAAAGGCACCGGCGTGAGCTCCGCCGTCGCATTGTTGCACGAGGAGAAATCGCTCCCAGCGCGCCTGACCCTGGTTACCCGGTCTCCGTGGAGGATGGTGGACCGCGACGCCCTTCGGGATGTGTTTCCCATGCTGGTGGGAATCGCCCCCTTCGCAGTCGTAATCGGAGTCTCGCTCAGTCAGCTCGAAATGACGCCCTGGTTGGGTCTACTGGCCTCGGCCCTTATGTATGGCGGGTCCGCACAACTGGCGGCGACGAACCTCATCGTGGGAGCCGCAGACATCGCGACGATCCTGGCCACGGTAGCGGTCGTCAACGCACGGTTGTTGATGTACGGGGCCGCACTCGAGCCGAGATTCAGAGATCAGCCGTGGTGGTTCAGGTGGCTGGCTCCTCAATTCATAGTCGATCAGACGTACGCACTGGCCACCAGTCGCTCGGAGCTTAAGGGCGACCCCGTAAGGTTCCGGCGCTATTGGTTCACGATCGGGGGAGCCATATCCGCCGTCTGGCTCGGTGTGATCGGCGTATCGCTCGTCGGCGGCGCTCGGATTGATTCCGAGTCCGCTCTGATGATCGCCGCACCGGCCTTGTTCGTCGGAATGCTCGTCCCTCGACTGACGAACCTCCGGACAATCTCGACTGCATTGACTGCAGGCATCGTATCGAGCGCAGGCGCAGTCCTGCCGAATGGACTTGGGCTCCTCGTTGGGATTCTTGCCGGGATGACAGTCGCGGCCGCTGTGGATCGGAGGCAATCATGACGGCCTTCGCAATCCTCGCTGGTGGAGGAGCAGTGAGTTGGCTCCTGCGCATTGCATTCATAGACCTTCTGCCGTCAGGACGCCTCCCATCATGGGCACAGCGGGCGTTGGAGGGGGTCGGGCCTGCGGCAATGGCGGCCTTGATTGCTACCGACTTAACGGGCCGATTTCGAGGCGCCGAAGCCGGCCCCGGCATATCTCTGGCGGCGGTGCTTGTAGCAGCAATAGTCGCCTGGAAGTCACGGCGGCCCACGCTCACGGTGGCCGTGGGCATCGCGTCGTACTGGTTAATCCAAACAATGACTACTGGATAGAAGGAGAACAACATGCGTCTTGGGACCAGCCGAACCCAACTTGATTCGTTCGACGATGTCATCCGTCCACTGGGAATTCGCGGTCAATGGTCGGTCGGCCTAGGCACGATTCCAACGGCCGCAATCGTCGGGTCCGTCGACCGAGCCTATGACTTTGATGATCGCTTTCGTCCGCGCAAACGCACCTCAAGAGTGCGATTGCGGAACTTGCAGCGCGCCTTTCCCAATGGGAGCTTCCCGCCCATATCCGTCTACCAGATCGGCAACGCCTATTTTGTTTCGGACGGCCACCATCGCGTCGCTCTGGCAACCATGCTCGGAATCTGCTACCTCGACGCGGAAATCATCCGTTTCCGCACGGCACAGCCGCCCCCTCCCAGACCGGAGCCAAGAAGAAGCCGAGGCTGCAGCGACCGGGTGCGGGTGCGGGACCGGATAAGGGCACTGGCAGACGGACTGGGGCAGCCGTATGAGATCGAAAGCTGGGCCTGAATTCTGCTCATTCGCCCGCTCCACTTCGCCGGAGTCAGAATTCGATGAGGGCAGTCGTGATCGCGTACCGGAGCGCGGGGCCCAGTTCGACGAACGTAGCGAACATGAACAGGGAGGCGCCGACGATGAAAACGTTGCGCCAGAAGAAGATCGTCTGATTCATCTTCTCCTCGTCACCGACCTCCCAGAAGCGGTGGAAGTAGCCGGCAGCTATGACCGCGAAGACGAGCATCATCAGGGAGCCGATGTCGGGCCACACCCCGAGACCCACCGAAAGGCCGCCGGCTACTAGCCACACCCCGGCGGGCCAACCGGCCAGCGGGACGAACGGGAAGTTCATCGACTTTGCGAATCCCATCATCATGTCGCCCTTCATTAGGTGGAAGACCCCGAAGTTCACAGCGAAAAGCCCGACCAGGATCCTCCCGGCGAGCAAAACGATCCCTCCGGTGTCGCTCATGCGAACCTCCCCGATGTGAGTTGATTACGAAAAGTAAGCTACTTCAGCTAGGGCGAGGATGTCCAGTCAAGTCGGAGCCTCCGGCTGGCGGCAGTTAGCACCACTATGACGCGGCTAACTTCCATCTCGGCGCGCCGGCCGCCCTGCGCGCCGGCCGCCAATCGGCTACGTAACCAGTTTCAGGTTGAAAGTCGGCGTCCCGAGCGCCTGCATCGCTCGCAGCCACAGCGGAAGGTACATCTCGGTCCCGCGCGCCGTCGTGATGTCTCCCAGATCGACTATGTGGTCCCAGCCGAACTCGCGCAGCAGCCCGGCGACCTTCTCTTTGGCGCCGGCGTCGTTCCCGCTCATGAAGACGTTGTGGTCGCCGCCGCCGAGCGCTCGGGGATCCGCCATGACGCTTGCGTTCATCGTGTTGAGTGTCTTCACAACCTTTGCCTGCGGAAATACGCTCTGGATCTGCTCCCCCAGCGACTCGGTGTTGCAGACCGACAGCGCCGGCGGACTGTGTGAGAAATCCAAGGGATTCGAGACGTCCACAACTACCTTGCCCGCGATGTTGTCCTCTCCCGCGCTCCTCAGAACCTGTAGCGCGGCATTTCCGACGGTGGCGAGGAAGATGATCTCGGCATCCACCGCCGCTCCCTCGAATGCCTCCAGTCCTACATTCGAGTTCGCTTGATGCCATTCCGAGAACGGGGGAGTCCGCCCGCCCATCGTTTGCTCGGACCGCCCCAGAAGATCCGCAACATCCCGAGTGCCGATGACTACGTCATGTCCGAGGCCGGCGAGTCGCCCCGCCAAGGTGCGTCCCACCATCCCTGTGCCCAACATCGCGATGTTCACGGGAATCCTCCGTTCTTGCCGAATGGCTACTCCGTCACCGCCACGGGACGGCCGCGCCGGACATTCCACCGATCCCAGAAAACAAGGAGACTCGGAAGCACGATCGTCGCGGCCAGAAGCGCAAAACCGATCGCATACACGGTCACCTGTCCGAACTGACGGAAGGGCACCAGAGACGATGTGACCAGGACTCCGAACCCGGCCATTGTCGTGAAGGCTGAGCCGGCGAGGGCGCCCCCCGTGTGGCGCACCGTGGAGCGCATAGCCGCATCGAGGTCATCGCCGTGGCGCGCGCGGTCCTCTTGATATCGGTGAGTGATGTGAATCGTGTACGGCACGCCGATGCCAATAGCAAGTGCCGAGATCGTGGCGGTCACCGGGCCGAACGGAATACCGGTGGCCGCCATGAGACCAAAGGTCCACAGAACAACGAGCGCCACCGGCGCGATCGTTATGACCCCTAGGAGCGGACGCCGGGATTCGATCCAGAAGGTAACGACAAGTAGGAGCATCGCAGCGAGCAATGTAATCGTGAGGGACTGGACCTGTGAGTCCGACAGCTCCGAGATGATGACCTCGGTAATGATGTTGTTCGACGTCGGGACGGCATTTGCCCCCGCCGCCCCGACCGGCTGTAGCGCCTCGTTCAGATCTTTTGCCAGAGCCCCGGCCCGGGACTCGCCGGCCCTGGTCTGCACGTCCATGCGCGCCAGCTCGATTTCTCCCGAGGAGTCCGTGGCCAGGACGCTTGCGGCCTGATCGGGCGCGGCATCCAGCATCGCCTTGTACAGTGCGCCGACATCGGAACTCTCGGGCACCGTGAGGTCCTCCTGCACGCCGGCCGCCTCGGCGGCCGCAGCAACTTCGGGGCTCGCGGGCTGGCCCTCCCCTGGTGTGATGAGTTGACCGAGCAATGAGATCGGTGAAGTAACTGCCGCTGAATCACCGAACTTCACGACATCGTCGATTCGGGCCATGTCGGCCTGCGCCGCCACTACGGCGTTGTGGGCTTCGGGCGTGGCAATGTCGCCCGACAGCAGGACCTGCGTCGTCTCGCCGAGGCCGCCTCCGAAACGCTCGGTCAGTGTGTCGAAAGTCTCGATCAGCGGCGAATCCTGCGGGACAAAGTCCGTCGAGGAGAACTCCGTATTGAGTTCCGTCATCCCGTAGATGCCGAGGCCTCCACCGATGAGGACGGTCACGACGAGAGTCGGAACCGCAGCGTGTTCCGCAAGCACAGCTGTGCGCGCCATAAGTCCGGGGAGGAATCGTTCGCCGGTCTGCTCGAAGGTGCTGCGAGGGAGCCGGCCGAGCCGTTCGGCGCGCCGGTCGAGCAGCAGCCTGACGGCCGGAATGAAACTGAGCATCAGTAGGAACGAAGCCACGATCCCAACGGCAGCGACAATCCCAAAGTCCTTGAGCGCTGGAATCGGGTTGACCACGTTGGTCAGGAATCCCGTTGCCGTCGTCACCGTCGCCAGTACGAGGGCGACGCCCACGGTACGCACAGCGCGCTCGACACCCTCGGGGACATCGGCTCCGCCACCTACTTCTTCCCGATACCTCGAGGTGAGGTGGATCGCATAATCCACACCCAACCCGATCAGGAGCACGGGAACGATCTGAGTGAGTTCGGTGAGTCCACCAATCAAGTTCAGGTAGTCGGGACCGAGGATGACGGCTATTCCGTTCATCCAGGTGATCGCCATAACGATGGTAAGCAGCGTGAGAACCACGTCGGCAACCGTGCGCCGGCCGGCTTGGCGCCGCCGGTATCCCGCCTCCGGCCGGAGCCAGTAGACGAAGCCAAGGATTACCAGAATGATCAGAAACGCAAGCCCGAAAAGCCGTCCGACCTCGGAAGCAAACTCGTCTTCATCGGCGAACAAGAGCGGGAAACTGAACGGCTCGGCCCGGATGCCGCCGGGTACATCCGCCTCCCGTACGGCATCGGCGAGGTCGCTCTCGATCGCTATCAGTTCATCGAACTGTTCGTCTGCATCGCCGGGCAGGTCACCCACCTCGAGAAAGACCAGCATGAGACCTGCGTCCGCGGATGCCGAAGACATCTCCGCACCCGCCGGAAACGTCCCCTCGACGAATGCGACCTGATCCGAAGGGAGGTTCTCGAGCCCCATAGCAAAAGCCGCGTCCACCTGATCGTCACTCAGATCCCCGGGGGACCTCTCCCCGAGCGTCTGCTGCGCCGGGGCCATGAAGCTGACGATCGAGGGCCTGTCGGAAGTCTCCGAGAGGTACTGCCCCGTCTCGCTTTGAGCTATCGCCTCGGCCACGGCCGTCACTGCCTGAAATCCGTCGGCGCTTACAAGGTCTCCCTCCGGTTCCTCGAAGAGGACCTGGACGACCTCCTCACTGGAATCGCCGAAACGCTCTGACAACCTCTCCGAGGCCTGGATCTCGGGGTTGTCGGGAGCAAAGCCCTCGTTGCCCGTCGACATTTGGACCTGCGTTGAAAGCAGCATGAACAACACGGTCAGAACCAGAGCACCCACTACTACACCCGCGGGTGAGCGGCGAACCAGCCGCGCCAAGCCCAGCACGAGTCGCTTCACTATTCGGAAACTCCTTGATCAGGTGGCGGACGGCAGTAAGGGTACGCGCGATCTCCGAACTAGGGGAACGTCCCGGAGTTCGCCCTGCCTGGGCCCGGATGCCGCGGTGAAGGCGGCCACTGCAGGAGGTGAGCCGCCCCGGCCGGCTCCCGAGATGTCACCTGACCACCGAGGGGTGATTGATTGCCATTTGGGCGGGCCGGCCTGCTTTTTGTTGAACCACGCAGATCTACTGCCGGGGGCTCTTTCTCCGCAGTGCCCTAACGGGCGCTGCCGCCAAGTAGGCAGCAGACCGGAGCGCAGAGTTGTAGCGGAGGTTCCCGGCATTGCGCCATTGCCGTCGCTTATCGACACAGGCGACCTGTATGTCGACAGCGGGATTCTGAACACCAAAGTGTGACGCAAGTGCGGTCAAGGTTTGACTCCAAAACTTGTTCTCTTTGCGGTGTCCGAACGCAGCCATACTCACTTCGAAAATCGGATCGTTGGCGCGAAGCAGAACGTGGACTTTGGCATTCGTTGTCCCGTCCTTGTCCTCGAACGCCGAGAAAGTGATGAAGGCAGCGAACATGTGGCCTTCCGGCGTCATGAATGTAAAGGACTCTTCGTCCGCATACAGCACGAGTACACCCGTGGACAGCGTAAGCTTTCCGGGCATCGAGAGATTCAACAGCGCCACGTCCCCGGGCGCGATTGCCGTTAGAGGGCCATAGAAGTAGTTGCCCTCGGGCCAGAAGCTCTGGAACTTCTCCTTCCAGGTTGCGATGACCTCCTGGGGGGTTACCTCGATTCCGCTCAGGACAACCTGGTAGCTCTTCTGCCACATCTTGCCGAAGCCCTGGAGCGGACTTGTCTGCCGGCGTCCCGTGACGTTTATGTTGCGGGCCTCCGGAGGTACCTCTCCGAGTTCGAGTGATGGCGTCAAATTCGCCCAGTTGGCCGCGTCGCGAACAGCAGGCTCGGTCGGAGGGACTTCCTTCTTGGTTTCGTCATCGATCATCTTGCCACCCTCCTTTGTTTTGCCGGCATTCGTCGCCGGGCGAATCATGGACTTGTAGTTGCCTGCTCTTCGTCGTGGTGCATTTCAATGAAGTCGGCCAGCCTTGTTATCTCGAATATCTCTCGATAGTGGTCCGTCAGGCCGAACGCACGGATCAGCTTCTTCTCCACCCGCGCCCGTCCGAGGAGGCCCACAATGAGTGCGATCCCGGTCGAGTTGATGTAGCTGGCGGCAGAGAAGTTGAGGACCACGACGGACACATCACCCACCGCCTGCCACGCCTCGTTCAGCGACTTCTCCGCACTGCCGTCCAGATCTCCGGCGAGGTCGACCACGGCCACCTCGTCCATGCGCCGAACTTCGGCCACGAAGCCATTAGCCGCCATGGTGCTCCCCTTTCAGGTGGAAGATGAGTTCAACGGTGCGCTTGTCCTCATCGGTGACTACATTGGCCTGGTCCACCATGCTGTCGATTAGAAAAAGCCCCCAGCCGCGTGTCCTTTCTCGTCCGTCGATCTTCGCCTCGATATCGGGAGCGTCCGAAGTGCTTCCCGCCTCAGAGCCGCCGAAATCGCTTATACGAACCACTAGGTCATCGCCTTCCACTGTCGCCAACACAGACACCGGCAGGACTGGATCATTCCGGTTCCCATGTTCGATTGCGTTCATGGTTGTCTCACCCACTGCGGTCTTCAGACGTTCTAGGCGCCTTTCGGACAGACCCAGGTCTTTAACTGCGTCCTCGACCGCCTCCAGGGCGCGGCGTTCATTGCCCGGTGTGCTGGGGATCTCAAAGTCGGCAAGGACACGAGTGCTACTGCTCCGGCCTGACGGCATTCCCGCACCACCCCACCGTTGCAGAGTCACAAGGGTGATGTCATCCTCCTGATCCCACCCAGGGCCCACGAAATGATCCAGCGACTTGAGAAGTTGGTCGATCAGCGCCTCGCCTTCACGCCCCTCGCCCATCGCCTTCTTTAGGCGGGGGAAGCCGTACATGTCACGCGTTGGACTGTGAGCCTCGGCCAGCCCGTCGGAATGGAGGAGCAAGGAATCGCCTGGGTCGAGAGTGGCGCTGGTCTCCTCGTAGGCCATGTTCGCCATCAGACCCAACGGCATGCCGGTCGCCCGAAGCTCTAGCGTGCCCTTCTGCGTCCCAACGTAGGGAAGGTTGTGGCCCGCGTTGGCGAAGACCAGGGTTCCGGCGGCTGGGTCGAGCACCGCGTAGAGGCAGGTGACGAACATGTTCGGAGGCATTTCGTCCACCAGCAAGTTGTTGACGCGCTCGAGAACCTTGGCGGGGGATACGAGCCGAGGAGCCTCTGCTCGCATCAGACTGTGGGTCGTTGCCATCACCAGGGCCGCCGGGACCCCCTTGTCGGTGACGTCTCCCACGACTATCCCGATCCGGGCGCCCGGCAGGTCGATGAAATCGTAGAAATCGCCACCAACCTCCCGTGCGGGCCGGTAGTAGGCCGCGACATGCCAACCCTGGAGGTCCGGGAGCTCATGAGGGAGGAACTGCTGCTGGATCAGCTGTGCAACTCGCAGCTCCTGTTCGATCCGCTCACGCTCACGCGCCTGCCCCTCCTGCTGCCTAACAAGCTGGGCCACCCTGACGGCGGGGGCGGCTTGGCCGGCGAGAGCGTCGAGCAGCTTTCTGTCGTCGGCGGAGTACTCCTGCTCGCTGAGCCTGGGTCCAAGGTTGAGCAGCCCCACCAGCTCTCCCTGCGTGACCAGGGGAACAACGATCCTCACGCCCGATGTAATCAGCGCATCCCGCGCGGGCGATTCGAGCTGGAGTGCCTCCAATTCGACCGCTCCAGTCGCCGCCTGGAAGTAGGCCAGAATGGGGTCGTTGGGAGCTATGTCCACCTGAACGACGTCGGTTTCCGCCGTGGCCGCCGCCGGATATGCCGTCCTCTCCCCGGCCCGGCGCCTCCCCACGAACCGTCGCAGCACGCCTGATCGTTCACTCATAGTCATTCCTTTTACGGCTCGTCCGTCCCGGAATCGTTACGAAATCCGGCCGACTTCTGAGCAGTCAACTTGTCTGAGGGGCTGGGCGGAAGTGGCTTGGCGATGATTTCCAGCCAGACCCCGCTAGCCGGTGACCTTATAGATCCGATCGGGCTCATCCCTCAGGTCGGTGAGCTTACCGAGGACCTTGCCGAAGACGTCGTCGAAATCGAGGGCTCCTCGTTTCCTCTTGTATGGATCGACGTAGGAGAGCAATTGGACCTGGAAGTACTGATGCCAGACCCCAAGTTCCTTGGCCTGATCGGTCACTGCCTTCACCAGCTTGTTCGCGTCGACAACGGCCTCCGCTCTTTTTTCTCTGATACCGGCGCTCTCGTCCAGCTCCTTTTCGAGCCAGAAGTCGCATTTCTTGAGGAGCGGTTCGAACGCGCTGCCCGCCAATCTGGCTGCCTTCTCGTATGCGATACCGAGGGTGACGTAGTAGGGACGTTCGATGGAGTCGACGATCTCAGGATCGTTTTCCAACATCTCCAAGGGAAAACTCCGGTAGATCCCGAGCGATACGAAGGACTTCTCGCGGATATTGAGGTCCTTCTCCACGTTCAGGTTCATCATCCTTGGAGAAAGTTCGTCGGGGACAACGATCACGGGCACCTCAGCGACGCCCAGCGACTTGGCAGCCTGCAATCGATGCTGTCCGTCGATCACCACGTAAGTGGTGGTCCCATCTTCTACTCGTTCGATGGCCACCACCGGGACAATGAATCCGATCCGTCCCATAGACGAACTGAGATTCTCTACGTGAGAGGGTCGTGGCTTGCGCTGGTGGCCAATCGTCTCCAGCCGGTCGACGGGGATGACCCGCAGGCTCAGGGGACGACCCTGCAGGGGGTCCTTGAAGGCATATTCATCCACATAAACGGCATACCACAACCAGCCTGCGGTCCCGGCCCGCAGGCGACGAGGCCTAGTCTTCCTCGAGCACTTGCTGTGCAATGGCGAAGGCGGCGTTGGCGGCGGGGACGCCGCAGTAGACCGCGCATTGGATCAGGACTTCGGCTATCTCTTCGGGAGTGAGGCCGTTGCGGCGCGCCGCCGCTACGTGCAGCTCGAGTTCCTTGTGGCGTCCCATCGCCACCAGGGCCGTGAGTGCAATGCAGCTGCGCGTCCGGCGGTCGAGCCCGGGCCGGCTCCACACATCGCCCCATGCGAATCCCGTGATGATCTCCTGGAAGTCGCGAGTGAATGCCGTGATTCGGTCCGTCACCGCATCCACGTGGTCACGACCCAGGACCTCGCGGCGGATCTTCATCCCCCGCTCATATCGGTCGTCCGTCATCCTTCCTCCCTACTGCCTTGGCTGGTGGGGTCCGGGCGACTCCACTGCCCGGGAAATCCATGCGCAGTGCACTAACCGAAGCGAGTCGGGCCAACCTTGTCGAATGAGATACGCAGAAGGACGCGGGCCTCCTCCTCCATTGCGCGCCGGTACTCGTCCCAATCGGGGTGCTCCCCGGAGATCCTCCGGTAGTAGTCGATCAAGCCGTCGAGTGCGTCGGGCATGGACACGATCTCCGTCTCACCTTCGATCTGCGCCCATGTTCCGTAGAACCCGTCGTCCATTACGCAGAGAGTGGCGATTGGCCGGCTCCTGAGATTCCGGACCTTGTATGCCGTCTCCCTGGAGCTGATCACGGCCTTTCCCTCGGCATCGATACCGACGACCACCGGAGAGGTTTGGAGCCCTCCGTCCGATGCCCGAGTCACCAATACGGCTCTGTGATTGCCGGCCACGAATTCACGGGCCTCGTCTGGCGTCAAGTCTCCTCCTCATGGCTTGTCTCACTGGGCTTGCCTGAACTGGCGCGGCAGGAAGGCTAGACCGTTTCCTGGATCGGGCCGCGTGTCGCGCCACCCGGGCGCGGTTTCCGCACGCTGATGAGCACCACGTCTGACGCGAGTTGGTGGCCAGAAAGAACATCCCGCAGCTGGGTGCCCCGCAAATCCCGAGCTGGGATCGACCATCCCCTCCTAGGATTTCAATGGCCGATCGCGCGACTGTTCCGCAGAACTCGATGAAGCCATCCCGGCTCAGATCCCGGATAGCTGTGACACCGTCGTCGTTGAGAGCCGGGAAGCGCGGCGAACGAGAACTCATCCTGTTGATCGACACCCTGGGAGCGTTCGGAAGGGGCCGACCTTCGACCGTAGCGAACAGCAGCGCGCGTACATCTTCTCGTAACGCCCGAACCTCCGGAAGATGACCGCGGGCCACTTCTGCTATCGGGAAACGCGCTGTCTCCGCCTGGATCCACGTCTCAAGCTCCTGGTCCGTCGCCATCGAGTCCACGGCACCGGAACCAGTGATAACGACCGTGTTCGCAAGCTCGACGGCAATCGGGAAGACACCCAGCCAGGGCATCGACCTGTCTATCCACGAGGACATCTCGATCCAGCTTCTTTCCTTGACCCGTCGGGCGACCGAGCACTATCCTAACGCCTCGATGGCAGATCTACCATTAGCAGGGAGGGAAGATGGCCGACTATGTCCAGGTCGTTCATGCTCGGGTCCTGCCCGAGGTCGAAGAGGCAATGCTCGCCAAGAGACCCGCTTTCGTCGGCGCGATGAAGCGGGCCATCCCCGGCCTCGTCGACGCCAGCCTCGTGAAGCTCGAGGACGGGACGTGGCTGGACATCGTTCGCTGGGAATCGCGTGAGGCCGCCGAAGAGGCGCCGGCCGTGCACGATGAGCTCCCCGAGGCGGCCGAGATGGACGCGTTGGTTGAGGAGGTAATGGAGTTCAAGCAAGGGTACGCGGTGGAGTAACGACGTGATGGAGATACCTCCCGATGGAACCACAACCGGAGACGACGGAGTCTCCAGATGTTGGTGGTGCGGCACCGATCCTCTCTATCGCAGTTACCACGATTTGGAATGGGGCCGGCCCGTCGAAGACGACATACGGCTATTCGAGAAGATCTGTCTCGAGGGATTCCAGTCGGGCCTCAGCTGGCTAACCATCCTTCGCAAGCGCGAGAACTTCAGGAGGGCATTCAAGTCCTTTGACCTCAAGTCCATAGCGCGGTTCAACAGTCGATCGGTGAGCCGCCTTCTGGGTGACGCAGGGATCGTCCGCAACAGGGCAAAGATCGAGGCCACTATCAACAACGCGCGCCGCTGCCTGGACCTCATCGATGAACGAGGGAGCCTCGCCGCTTATGTGTGGTCGTTCGAACCGCGCAGGAAGTCACAGCCGCGCCGGCTGGACTGGAAGACGCTGGTGCAAATGGGGACGAGTGAAGAAGCAAAGGCCATGAGCAAAGATCTAAAGCGTCGCGGCTGGGCGTTCGTAGGCCCCACCACCATCTACTCGGTAATGGAGTCTGTTGGACTGGCCAACGACCACATGAGTGCCTGCGATTACCGCGCGGACGTGGAGCGAGAACGGGCGGCCTTCCAGCGCCCTAGCACCTAGCGGGTGTTCCCCTGGCGTTTGTAGCGGACGGCGCGACGAGCGGTCGATGCCTTCCCCTTGATCTCCATTCGCTTCCGCGCCTTGTCATCGGCGAACTGCGTACCGTCCTTCTTGGTCCTCGGGTCCCAGAAGCCGACATAGCCCCCCGGGTTCACACCGAACGATCGAAGCGTCCTGCGGTTGTAAACGTTTCCAAGGAAATCGTTGCGACCCCCAGGTTCCTGCCGAGCCGTGAAGTACAGGGGAAGAACGAAGTTCGAGACCTTGACGCCGTCAATTTCGTAAGTCTCAGATTGGACCGCATCGCACATCTCACGCCAGTAGTAAACCTCCCGAGCTTTCGACTCGTCGGGATGCGGTCCCACGACGAGCAAGTTGCAGAGCGGATCGCCCAACAACTCCAGTGCCTCGTGAGAAAGCGCGACCGACCAGTCCTCCCCGAGTTCCTTGCAGAGTTCGGTGAAGACGAAGCCATAGGGGATTCCCCTGCGGTTGCGTTGGTGGAACCCAAGTGCATCCTCGACGTTGACCTCATCCCAGAGGTAGATGACGGCATCTCCCCTCATGTCTACAGGTTCCTGCTTGTTGGGTTGCCGTCCGGCACGTCCCTCTAACCTAAGCTCACCAGTGAGACCCCAATAGGGTTCGAAGTCCTCAGCGATCTGACGGTTGATTCCACGCAGCTTTAGCTGCACCTCTTCGTCAGTCACCTTTCGAGATGTGTGATTGATGACCGAAATCTTCACGTTAGTTCCTCTCAAGCGACAACACGGAAGCACGCAGATAGAAATCTAGCTTCGCTCCGCTATTCGGTAAGACCGAATTAATTTCTGAGATGGCAATTGGCCCTGATATATCGTGGTTAGTTGCCATCTCGGGGCGAACGCTCAGCTGTTCTTGCTGATTTCGAACAGAGCCCGGTCGACTGCCATGCAGCGATCTTCGACGTACAGGAGTCCGGCGTCCTCGGCGATCCGTCGCGCCTCGTCGGAACGCAACCCCGACTGGAGCCACAGGGCCTTCGCCCCGATCTCAACCGCGTCCCGGGCGATTCCGGCTGCCTCTGGAGACGGCCTGAAAACCTCAACGACATCCACCGGCTCGGAGACCTCAGTTAGCTGCCCGTAGGACCTCTCGCCGAGCACCGTCTCCGCGTAGGGGTTGACCGGTATCACCTTGAACCCGGCGGCCTTCATTGAAGCCGGCACCGCGTAGGCACTTTTATGGGGGTGGCGGGATAGGCCGACGACCGCAATGGTCTGCGACATAGTGAGGATGTGCCGAGCAGTTGCGCGGCTGTCGGATTCTCGCACTTCCGCCATCGACCGTGACTACCTTTCTCTCTCGTAGTAGTCAACGGCGCGCTGCACAAAAACTTCCGCGGAGCCCAGGTAACCGGCGGGATCCAGAGCTCGGTCGATCTCGGCCTCCGACAATTCTTTCGCCACGACGTCGTCTTCGAACAACACGTCCCGGAGCGGACGTCCCTCCGATAGGGAACGCCGGCACAACGACTCCACCAGCGTGTGAGCCTGAACCCGCCCCACTTTCTCTGCCAGCAGCATCGAGACGCTTTCGGCCAGAAGCAGTCCTCCCGTCGAGGCGAGGTTTTCCTTCATTCGATCGGGATACACCTCCAGTCCCTCCAGGACGGTGCGCGTCCATCCGGTTGCTCCACCCGTCATCGCTAAAGCATCGCCGAGGGATTCCCATTCCGAGTGCCACGACCCCGCACCGCGTTCGTGCTCCTGGGGCACGGCGGACATCAACAGCGAGACAGCGGCCTGAACTCGGCGCGAGCACGCCACCACGAGCGCACTGCCGACCGGATTCCGCTTCTGCGGCATGGTTGAGGAGCCCCCTCGAGAGCCGTTTGGCTCGGCGACCTCCCCTATCTCGGTTTGCGCCATCAGCATCACGTCGAGAGCGACCTTTGCCATCGTTCCGCTCACGATCCCGAGGGCCGCGCCGAGGAGTGCGATCCGGCCGCGGGCCGTGTGCCACGGAACTACGGGCTCGTCCAGCCCCAGCTCCTCTGCCAGGTAGCGGAGCACGTCCGGACCGCGATCCCCGAGGGACGCGAGTGTCCCGGCTGCGCCGCCGAACTGCACGGCGAGCTGCGACCGAGTCTGGTTCAGCAGACGGCGCGCATCGACAACGGCGACGAGCCACCCCGCAAGCTTTCCGCCGAACGTCGTAGGCAGGGCGTGCTGAAGCAAAGTCCGTCCGACCATCGGAGTCGTTTTGTGTTGGGTAGCGAGATCCGCACATAATCGCGCGACCGCATCGAGATCGGCGAGGACGAGGTCGATCGTCTTCCGAGATACCAACATCGCGGCCGTGTCGATGACGTCCTGGCTCGTGGCCCCCCAATGCACGTAGCGCGCGGCCTCGGCTCCGACTTCGTCGGAGAGCGCCCGTACGAGCGGAGGTACGGGGAGCCCAGGACCTCGCCCGGCTCTTCCGATTGCGTCGATATCGAATCGACCGGCGTCACATGCCGCAGCGATTGCTCGAGCAGCCTCCGTCGGGATCACGCCGGCCCTGGCTTCGGCGCGCGCAATAGCCGCCTCGACGTCAAGCATTGCCTGGAGCCAAGCGCGATCGGACACCGCCTCGGAGATCGGATCGGGTACGAAAATCGGCCGGAACAGAGAGTCAGACACTCCGAAAGTGTCCCCCGCCCGCTGTGTGAGCGAGTCCGACGTAGTTCTCCGCGAGCGAGGTTGCCGCGGCCCTCGATGAACAGACGTATTCCAACTGTGCTCGTTGGAGTCGGCCGCGCATCCCGTCTTCGTCGTCCGGGAAGACGTGAAGCATCTCGGTCATCCAGCACGCAAAATGTTGAGCCCTCCACACATGATGGAGGCAGGTGCTGGAGTAGCCGGGCAGTTGTGACGGATCGCCGCGATACCAAGAAGTGAGAGCATCCGCCAGCACACGTACATCTCTGACGGCGAGATTAAGTCCTTTGGCTCCGGTAGCAGGAACTATGTGGACGGAATCACCTGCTAGGAACAGTCGGCCCTCCTGCATCGGTTCCGCAACAAACGCTCGCAGGTCCGACATACCCTTCTCGATGGTGGGCCCGTCCTTCAGGTGCCACCCATCTTTTCGCGCCAGGCGAATACTCAATTCCTCCCAGATACGGTCGTCGGGCCAATCCTCGAGGTCGTCGTTCGGGTCCACCTGAAGATACAGGCGGCTGATCTGTGGTGAGCGCATGCTGTGCAGCGCGAACCCGCGCTCGTGACTTGCATAGATCAATTCCTCAGTCGAGGGTTCCACGGCGGCAAGGATGCCGAGCCAGGCAAACGGGTATCCCCAGGAGAAGGTCCGCAGCCGATCGTTGGGGACTGAGTCCCGGCAGACTCCGTGGAATCCGTCACAACCAGCGATGAAGTCGCACGCGAGCTCACGCCTTTCTCCGCCGTGATGGAAACGGATCTTGGGTGAGGAATCGATCTCGTGAATGCTCACGTTCTCGCATTCGAAGAGCAGCGGCTCACCACTGCTCAAACGAGCAGCTATGAGGTCTTTGACCACCTCTTGCTGTCCATAGATGGTGATAGACCGCCCCCCGGTGAGTTCGTCGAAGGGAATGCGATGGCCCTCTCCGTCAAACCGAAATTCCACTCCATGGTGGACGAGGCCCTCGCGTTTGAGCCGGTCTCCGACACCTATCTCCGTGAGGAGATCGACCGTGGGCTGTTCGAGAACTCCTGCGCGGACGCGCTTTTCAACGTAGTCCCTGCTGCGAGCCTCCAGAACAACGGAGTCGACCCCGTTTAGGTGCAGCAGATGGCCGAGCACGAGCCCTGCAGGGCCGGCTCCGACGATCCCCACCTGTGTGCGCTGCGGCTGCTCCACTGCCCTCCCTAAACGGTGAAGACGTCAGAGCCTATTCGCCACAATTCAACCCCACACATCGCGGGCGACCTCGCTGAGGCGCTCGAGCTTTGCCCGTTGAATGTCCTCGGTCACCAGGTTGCCCGGCAGGGTCGAGGCGAACCCACACTGAGGGCTGAGAGCAAGTCTTTCGACAGGGACGTACTGCGAGGCCTCCTCGACTCTGCTCCTCAGCAAGTCCGCAGCCTCAACCTCGGGTTCTTTAGTCGTGATGAGGCCGAGCACCACAACCTTGTCGTCTGGGACGAACCGGAGGGGTGCAAAGGTCCCCGAACGAGGTGAGTCGTATTCGAGCATCAGCCGGTCGACGTGGATGCCGGTGAAGAGTTGCTCGGCGATGTCGTCATAGCCCCCTTCGACAGACCACATGCTCTTGTGGTTTCCGCGACAGAGGTGCAGGCCCCACGTCACGTTTGGGAAGCTGTCGACCAGTTGGTTGTCGTAGTCGATCATCTGCTGGAGCCACGTCGCCGGGTCGAGTCCAACGCGCCGGAGGTTCTCCCGTCCCTCCTCGCTAACGAGATGCGTGTAGCGAGGTGAGTCGAGCTGCATGTACCGGGCGCCGGCATCGACCAGTTGCTGAACCATTTCTCGGTAGAGGTTCAAGACGTCATGCATGTAGGCGTCCCGATCGGGATACGCTGCTTCAGATACACCCGGCACCCAGAGGACGCTGGCGTAGGTCAGTCCGGGCATGGTCGTCTTCACGGCCGTCGTCGCGTGTTTGCTGACGAACTCGTATTCCTTCAGAGACAAGTTCTGCCTCAGCGTGACCCGCTCGTGGACGGCGGGAAGCCGAAGCTCCTCGAGGCTCGGCGCGCCGCCACGCTGGAAGGGCACGGGGGCCGGCGCCTGCAGGCTGTACCCGCCGAGGCTCTCGGTCAACGGATCGAACCAGCGAGCCCTTCGCACTTCGCCATCGGTCACGACGTCGACGCCGGCTTCCTCCTGCAGTGCTATCGCGTGTATGCCGGCTTCCTCTTGGATTTCCTCGAGCTCCCCCTCGGAAATCGATCCCGCTTCCCTGCGCTCCATCGCCTCCTTGAGCGCGGGTGGTCGAAGCAGGCTCCCGATCACCTCGGCGTGCAACGGGTTTGGCGTCTCACTCCCCATCACGAAACCTCCTTCAACCAGTTACGCGTTTCCGAGGCGTGTAGCTGGTGCCTCGACCAGCAATGTCGGTAGGGTTCTGCAGGCGAAAAAACTGCGCCTGGCTGCGTTCTCGGTCGGGCACGTACGCTCCTGGTACGCACCCTCCCTGCGGC
>OCZV010000306.1_pt1 | contig 17833 bp, 17 predicted proteins | sample 1539051 | NCBI WGS metagenome assembly OCZV01 (sample SAMEA3113581, study PRJEB22503) | soil metagenome
ACGGATGACCACGCGGCGGTCGGGGTCCTCGCCCTCGCTTGCGGTCTCGACCCCGCTGACCTCACCGGCGGCATCGTGCACGATCTTCCGCTCGTACGGACTCATGGCCTCCATGCGCTCGGGCCGGCCCGTGCGCCGGACGCGGGCGGCCACCGACCTGGCCCGCTGGACCAGCTGGCTCCGGCGGCGCTTCCGGTAGTCCTCCACGTCGACCATCACCCGGCACCGGGCCTGCAGCTGCCGCTGGACGGCGCAACGGACCACCTCCTGGAGCGCGTCGAGCGTCTGGCCGTGCCGCCCGATCAGGAGCCCCATCTCGTCGGCGTCCTCGCCCGCCAGGATGTCGACGTACATGACCCCGTCGACGAGGTTGTGGTCGACGTCCGCGTCGAGGTCCATCCGGTCCAGCAGGCCGAGCAGGAACTCCTCGGCGACCTCGGCCTGCTCCTCCAGGTCCACGCCGAGATCCTCGTCCAGCACCCGGACCCGCACGATAGCCTCCTGCGAGCCGAAGCCCAGCAGCCCCTTCTGCGGCTCCTGGACGATCTCGACCCGGGCCTCCTGCTCGCTGACGCCGAGCTCTTCGAGGGCGGCCTCGACGGCCTCCTCAACGCTTGCGGCGCTTCTTTCGACTTCCTGCATTGCGCTTCGTCCTGTCCCCGCTCGTCCTGTTTTCGGGTGGCTTGCCCGACTGGAGGGTCTTGCCCGACTTACCCTTCGGCGCCTCGGTCGACTCCTGTAGCCGGCCGCGCAGCATCACCTGCTGCTGCCCGATCTGCCACAGGTTCGTGGTCACCCAGTAGACCAGCACGCCGGCCGAGATGCTGATCGAGATCACCCCGAGGAACACCGGCATGATGCGCGCCATCAGCTGGGCCTGCTGGGCACTGGGCCCGGCCGAGACCCGCTGCATCTGGCGCTGCTGGTACCAGGTCGAGCCGACCATCAGCGCCACCAGAGCGTAGTAGGGGATCGCCGGGAGCACCCCGGCGCTCGTTCCCGGCCCCGCGCATTCCCGGACGTTCTCCTCGGAGGAGGCCTGGGTGGGGGAGCACGACAGGTGGATCCCCAGGAACGTGGCCCGGTCTTCCACGATGGCCTGGAACAGGCCGCCCTCTCGGGGCACATGCTCCGCTCCGGGCGGCGATCTGCAGAGGAACCCGTCCTCTTCTCGGCCCGCCTCCGGATCGGCCTCAGCGGGCTGGCAGAACCGCATGAACGGAAGGGGCTCGGCGATCTCCGCCCCCGTGTCCTTGTTGGCCCAACCAGCGACCTCGAAGCGGCGTTCCTCGTCGCCGACCTGACACACGATCTCCGTCGGGCTGGGGCCATCCGCGGAGGGTTCCGACGACGTCAGACAGGATGCCCCCTCGCCGATCGCCGACGCCGAGAACTCTTCCCCGGGGATCGCCGCCGCCTGCACCGGCGTATTCAGCACCGAGAACAGCGCGAAGAAGACCGGGAGCTGAAGGAGCAGGGGGAGACACCCGCCGAGCGGGTTGACCTGGTGCTCCTTGTAGAGCTTCATCAGCTCTTCGTTCATCTTCTGGCGGTTGCCCTTGTACTTCCGCTGGAGCTCCTTGACCTTGGGCTGGATCTGTTGCATCGCCTGCATCGAGCGGGTCTGCCTGATCGTCAGGGGGATCAGCACGATCCGAACCAGGATCGTGAGCAGGATGATGGCCACGCCGTAGGACGGGATGACTTCGTAGAAGAACGACAGGATCGAGCCCAGGCCCTTGAGCAAGGAGTCCCAGATCACGGCGAGCCGATCCCGCGAGCCTCGGTGTATGACGTCGTCCTACTGTAGGACGTCATCGCACAACGGCCGCGTCGCTCGCCCGGCGCCACGCTCCTCGCGGGGGCACCGGGTCGGGACCGCCGGCGCTGAGTGGGCTGCACCGCAGCACCCGCCAGGCCGCCAGCACCGAACCCTTCGCCGCCCCGTGGATCCGCACCGCCTCGAGGGCGTAGGCCGAGCACGACGGGTGGAACCGGCACCGCCCCGCGGCGAGCCGGCCCACCGTGGCTCGGTAGCCCAGGAGCAAGGCGACCAGCGCGGCCCGAACGGGGGCGCCGACCAGCCACAGCACTCGAGAGACCCCACTCACGACTCGATCAGCCCGGCCCGACGAAGCAGCTCCTCGATCTCCGCGGTCAGCTCCGGTGCTCCCGCCTTGCCGAAGGGGCCCCGAGCGACCATCACCAAGTCGTACCCGCCTTGAACCCGAGGGGCCAATGCGTTCCACGCCTCGCGAAGCAGCCGGCGGGCCCTGTTGCGAGCCACAGCGCTCCCCACCCGCCTCCCCGTGATCCACGCGGCGCGCGAAGGTCGGTCCCCGGGCGCAACGTACAGTACCACCCGCTCCGAGGCTCGGGAGGTGCCCTCCCGGAGGGCGCGTCGGATGTCGGCGGACCTGCTCAGCCTAGGCGCTGAGCCGGCTCCGGCCCTTCGAGCGCCTGCGGCCAAGGATGGCCCGTCCGGCCCGGGTGCGCATCCGCGCCCGGAAGCCGTGGATGCGCTTCCGTCGGCGGTTGCTCGGCTGATAGGTCCGCTTCATCGACGAGAAAGAATAACAAGAACGTCGCGACGTCACGTCGTCGCAGGTCACGGCGGCGCGCGGTGGAGCGCCCCGATTTGGGAGGCGACAGTCGCAGGTGTATGATGCGTCGGAACTTCCTCACGGGGCCGCCTCCGGGCGGCCCCGATGCACTTCCCCACCGAATTGCACACCTGTGGAAGGATTGTGGAAAAGGGGACGACGGACACCACGGACCCCCGCGCCGACGCGATCTGGTCTCGAACCGTCGAGCATCTGCGCGAGGAGCTCCCGGCGGGAACCTTCAACATGTGGTTCGCCGAGGTCCGCGCCGACGCGGTCGACGAGCACACCATCGAGCTCCTGGCTCCGAGCGAGTACGTCCGGGCCTGGCTGGCCCGCAACTATCTGGACCTGATCACCAAGCTCGTGGCCCAGGCCAACGGCAAACCGCTCGACGTCGCCGTCACCGTGGTGCCGTCCGCCCCGGCCGAGGCACGCATCGCCGATGAGCCGCCAGCGCCGATCGCCGAGCGGCGGCCGGTCGCGTCCACGAGCTTCCCCACCAGGTACACGTTCGACAACTTCGTCCTGGGCGCATCGAACCGATTCGCGCACGCCGCCGCCATGGCGGTGGCCGAGGCGCCGCCGTCGAAGGCCTACAACCCGCTGTTCATCTACGGGGGAGTGGGGCTCGGCAAGACCCACCTCCTGTACGCGATCGCAAACCACATGACGATGCTCACGCCCGCGTTGCGGACCAAGTACGTGACGTCCGAGGCCTTCGTCACCGAGTTCATCAAGGCGGTGCGCGAAGGCCAAGGCTACCTGTTCCAGCGGCGCTACCGCGACGTCGACGTGCTGCTGGTCGACGACATCCAGTTCCTGGCCCGGGCCGAGGAGACCCAGACCGAGTTCTTCCATACCTTCAACACGCTGCACGGAGCCGAGCGGCAGATCGTGATCGCTTCTGACCGTCCGCCCCAGGAGCTGTCCGGGCTGGCCGAGCGCCTGCGCAACCGGTTCCGGTGGGGGCTGATCGTGGACATCCAGCCGCCCAACCTGGAGACACGCATCGCCATCCTCCAGCAGAAGGCCCTCCGCGACCAGATCGAGATCCCCGACTCGGTCCTGCACTTCATCGCCGAGAAGTTCGACGCGAACATCCGGGAGCTCGAGGGCGCCCTGCTGCGGGTGGTGGCGTTCGCCTCCCTGTCGCGACAGGCCGTCGACCTGGCGCTGGCCGAGCGCGCGTTGGAGGACCTCCTGCCCCAGGGAAACCAGGAAGTTCCGGCCGAGACGATCATGGCGGAGACGGCCTCGTACTTCAGCCTGCGACGCGAGGACCTCGTGTCAAAGAGCCGGTCCCGTCCCCTGACCACTGCACGGCACATCGCCATGTACCTCCTTCGGGAGCTCACCGGGCTCTCGCTGATCAAGATCGGGGAGCTGTTCGACCGGGACCACTCAACCGCGCTCCACGGCATCAAGCGCATCGAGAACCTGATGCCGAACCGCGACACGGTGTACCGGCAGGTACAGGAGCTGACGAAGAAGATCAACGACCGCGCTCGGGGGACAACGTGAGGATGCGCTGTGGACCGAGCGGCGCTCCTCGAGTGGCTTCCACGCGCAACGCGCGCCGCTCCCCCGTCCGTCCCCAGCGCATCCCATGTCGGTGGCACGCGTTAGCCTGGGGATCTCGGGGCTTGTGCACATCCCCACAGCCCCTACTACGGCCCCTGGTTTGGGAATCATGAAACAACCGAAGATCGGGGAGGTGGGAACGTGAAGTTCAGGTGCGATCGAGAGGCTCTCTCGGAGGCCCTTCAGACCGTTCAGCGCGGGGTCTCTACGCGACCGGGGATCCCGGCGCTGACCGGGGTCCTGATGACGGTCGGAGAGGGCGAGCTTGCGCTCACCACCACCGACCTCGAGGTCACCACGGAGGTCCGTGTGCCGGTGGACGCCAGGGAGGACGGGAGTGCCCTGGTGCCGGCCCGCCTCCTCGCGGACATGGTGAAGGCTCTTCCGCCAGATGCCGTGCACTTCGAAACGGACGGCTCCCAAGCCACGGTGACATGCCGGTCGTTCGAGGGAACCCTGCGGTGCCTGGCCGCAGAGGACTTCCCGGCCGTGCGCGATGTCGCCGGGGTGAAGGTGACGGCCGAGACCCGAGCGTTCGCCGAGGCGGTGGGCCAGGTGGCTCGAGCCGCTTCTCGCGACGAGGCCCGCCCGGTGCTGACCGGCGTGCTGCTCGAGGCGAACCGCGAGGGGATCACGCTGGCCGCCACCGACTCCTATCGCCTGGCGGTCCGGGAGCTCCAGGCGACCGGGGAGGGCGAGGCCAAGGCCTTGGTCCCGGAGCGGGCCATCTCCGAGGCCGGACGGGCCGCCGCCGGCGAGGAGAAGGGCGAGGTCGAGGTCGTCATCGGCGACGCCCAGGCCGCGTTCAGGGTGGGGCCGCTTCGGATGACCTCGCGCCTGATCGAGGGCGAGTTCCCCAACTACCGCCAGCTCCTGCCGGAGCCGGGCGGCAACCGGCTGGCGGCCGGACGGATGGAGCTGCTGGAGGCGGTGCGACGGGTGGGGCTGCTGGCGCGAGAGTCCTCGCCGGTCCGGCTCGAGCTGAATGTGCTGGGCGTGCGGCTGACCTCGCAGTCGCCGGACCTCGGGAACGCGGTCGAGGCCGTGGAGGCATCGTACGAGGGCGAGGAGCTCACGGTGGCGTTCAACCCCGGCTACCTCGGCGACGGACTGGCCGCGGCGACGACCGACAAGGTGACGGTGGAGCTTCGTGACGGGCTGAAGCCGGCGCTGGTGCGTGGGGAAGGCCAGGACGCGTTCACCTACCTGGTGATGCCGGTCCGTCTGCCGGCCCCGGTGGGGTAGGGCCCGGCCGCGCGGCGGTGCGGCTGCTCTGGGTGGAGGCCCGTGACTTCCGGAACCACCGGGAGACCCGGGTGGAGGTTCCGGCCGGCCTGGTGGCCGCGGTCGGGCCGAACGCGCAGGGCAAGACGAACCTCCTTGAGGCGGCTCATTACCTGTTGACCCTGCGATCGCCCCGGGTGGCCTCGGACCAGCCGCTGGTCCGGGCCGGGGCCGAGGTCGCCTACCTCCGGGGTGAGGTGGCCACCGAGGGGGGTCGGGTGCTGGTCGAGGTCGAGGTGCGCTCGAGCGGGGCCAACCGGGTCGAGGTCAACCGCAGCGCCGTCAGGCGCAAGCGGGATCTCCGAGCCCGAGTCCGCTCGGTCATGTTCCTCCCGGAGGACCTCGCGGTGATCCAGGGGGAGCCCGAGGACCGGCGCCGGTTCATGGACGAGGCGGCGTTTACCCTCTGGCCGAACGAGGAGGGGGTCCGAGCGGCCTACGACCGGGCCCTTCGACAGCGGAACCGCCTCCTGAAGGAGCACGAGGGGCCTGAACCTCCACCCGACCTTGAGGCCTGGGACGCGGAGGTGGCCCGGCACGGCGGCGCCCTCACCGCGGCCCGGGGCCGGGCCGTCGACCGCGTGGGGCCGCGTGCCGGCGACGAGTTCGAACGGGTGGCCGAGGATCGGCTGCGGGTCGAGTACGCGGCGTCGGTGGAGGGGGGCCCGGACGAGGATCTCGAGGCCGCCATGCTCCGCCGGCTGGGGAGCGACGGGAGGACGAGCTGGTCCGCCGGACCACGCTGGTGGGACCGCACCGGGACGAGCTCGACCTTGCCGTCGGCGCCCTGGCCGCGCGGCGGTTCGCCTCCCACGGTGAGTCGTGGGCGGGAGCCTTGTGCCTCCGGCTGGGCCTCTGGGGCGCGGTCGGGGCCCACGTCGGGGAGCCCCCGATCCTCCTCCTCGACGATCCGTTCTCTGGTCTCGATCCGGTCAGGCGTCGTCGCCTCGGCGAAGGCCTCGCCGAACGGGGCCAGGTCGTGATCGCCGTGCCCGACGAGGCGCAGATCCCGACGGGGGCCGCCGTGTGGGAGGTCGAGGAGGGCCGTGTCCGAGCGCGGTGACGCCGAGCGGCCCGAGCGGCCCACCCGCGAGGAGCGGGTCGACTCGGTCATCAGGGATGTCCTGGGCGGCCGCGGGATGCGGTCGGGCGTCGCCCTGGGGCGCCTGGTTCGCTCGTGGGAGCGGGTGGTGGGGGCGGCGCTGGCCAGGGAGACGGCGCCGGTCTCGCTGTCCGGGGGCCAGCTGGTGGTGGCCGCGTCCTCGCCGCCGTGGGCCGCCCAGGCCCGGTTCCTGGTCGTGGAGATCGGCCGTCTGGCGAACGAAGAGCTGGGCCGTGACGCCGTTCGCTCGGTCCGGGTAGTGGTGCGTCCCGAAGCCGGCCGATAGCCTTGGGAATCGTTGCGGCACAACGGTTCCGGCGTGTCAGCGGGGCATGCGAAGCTCCGGTGAGCGCCTCGTCCCGGTGATAGAATCTGAGGCGGAAGGATCACCCGTTCCGCGGCCCCCTCGAAGGAACGCTGGGTCCGCTGTGGGCGGGTCCCACCGGAGGCTCATTGGCGAAGAAGAGATCGGTCCCCCCCAAGCAGAGCAGGCAGCGTCCCCAGGCCGGGACGTCCACCCGCCGCACCACCACGAGTTCCCGCGCCAAGAGCCCGGCAGCCGCGAGGCCCCGGCGGGGCAACGGCCCCCGCTACGAGGCCGCGGACATCACGGTCCTGGAGGGCCTCGAGGCGGTCCGCCGCCGGCCCAGCATGTACATCGGCTCCACCGGGAGCCGGGGACTCCACCACCTCGTGTACGAGGTCGTGGACAACGCCATCGACGAGGCCCTGGCCGGGGCGTGCTCCAGGATCCTGGTCCGGCTCCGGGCCGACGGCGGCGTCACGGTGGCCGACGACGGCCGTGGCATTCCCGTGAAGCCGATCCCCAGGTCGAAGGATCGACGGCCGGCCGTCGAGGTCGTCCTGACCACCCTCCACGCCGGCGGGAAGTTCGACGGCAAGTCGTACGTGGTCTCCGGCGGCCTCCACGGGGTCGGTGTCTCGGTGGTGAACGCGCTGTCCGAGCGGCTCGACGTCCAGGTGGCACGGGACGGCGCGGTGTGGACGCAGTCCTACTCGCGCGGCCAGCGGCTCGAGAAGCTCAAGAAGGGCCAGGCCACCAGGAAGACCGGCACGATCGTCACGTTCTGGCCGGACCGGGAAGTCTTCGAGGAGACCGAGTTCAAGCGGGACATCCTGGCCGAGCGGTTGCGGGAGCTGTCGTTCCTGGCCGGCGGGGTGGAGATCGCCCTGGTCGACGAGCGCGGCGGCCGCGAGTGGCGCGAGGTGTACAAGGCCAAGGGCGGCCTGGCCGACTTCGTCCCGTTCCTCAACCAGGGCAAGGACACGATCAGCCGGGTCGTCCACTTCGGGGGCAAGAAGGAGGACGCCGAGGTCGAGGTGGCCCTCCAGTGGAACACCAGCTTCGCCGAGTCCCTGCACTCCTTCGCCAACACCATCAACACCCACGAGGGCGGCACCCACGAGGAGGGCCTGCGCAAGGCGTTGACGAACGTGATCAACCGCTACGCGCGCAGCCGAAACCTCCTCAAGGAGAAGGACCCCAACCTCGAGGGCGACGACGTCCGCGAGGGGCTCACCGCGATCGTCTCGGTGAAGCTGAAGGAGCCCCAGTTCGAGGGCCAGACGAAGACGAAGCTCGGCAACACCGACATGCGGTCCTTCGTCGAGACCACGGTGAACCGGCACCTGATGACGTGGCTCGAGGAGCACGGGGGCGACGGCAAGCGGATCATCCAGAAGGGGAGCGACGCGGCCAAGGCTCGCCTGGCGGCCCGCCAGGCCCGGGACCTGGCCCGGCGGAAGGGGATCCTCGACTCGACGCTCCCCGGCAAGCTGGCCGACTGCCAGCTGGCCGAGCCCGAGAGGACCGAGCTGTTCATCGTGGAGGGTGACTCGGCGGCGGGGCCGGCCATCCAGGCCCGGGACCCGGCGTACCAGGCCGTCCTCCCGATCCGCGGCAAGATCCTCAACGTGGAGAAGGCCCGCCTGCACAAGACCCTGGAGAACAAGGAGATCCAGGCGCTGATCACCGCGGTGGGCACCGGCATCGGCGAGGAGTTCGACCTGTCGAAGGCCCGCTACGGCAAGATCGTGGCCCTCACCGATGCCGACGTCGACGGCGCCCACATCCGCACGCTGCTGCTGACATTCTTCTTCCGCCACATGTACGAGCTGATCGATGCCGGGCACGTCTACATCGCCCAGCCGCCGTTGTACCGGGTCAACCTCGACGGAAAGCCGCAGTACCTCTTCTCCGACAAGGAGCTCGACAGGCTCCGGACGTCGAACGGGAAAAAGCGCTCGAACCTCAACGTCCTCCGGTTCAAGGGCCTCGGCGAGATGAACGCCGAGCAGCTGTGGGAGACAGCCATGGACCCCGACCAGCGGACGCTCCTCCAGGTGACGCTGGAGGACGCGGCCACGGCCGACCGCACGTTCAGCGTGCTGATGGGGGAGGACGTCGAGGAGCGCCGCCGGTTCATCCAGGAGAACGCCAGGGACGTCCGCCTGATCGACGTGTAGCCGATGGCCCAGGCCGCCGTTCGCATCGAGCCGATCGACATCGAGGAGGAGATCCGTACCTCCTTCCTCGACTACGCGATGTCGGTCATCGTGTCGCGGGCCCTGCCCGACGTCCGCGACGGCCTGAAGCCGGTCCACCGCCGGATCCTGTGGGGGATGCTCGTGCAGGGCATCCGTCCCGACCGCCCCACCAAGAAGTCCGCGCGCGTGGTCGGCGACGTCATGGGGAAGTACCACCCCCACGGCCAGGACGCCATCTACGACGCCCTGGTCCGGATGGCCCAGGACTTCTCGCTGCGGTACCCGTTGATCGACGGGCAGGGCAACTTCGGCTCGATCGAGGGCCACCCCGCCGGCGCCATGCGCTACACCGAGGTCCGACTCGGCCCCATGGCCATGGAGCTGGTTCGGGACATCGAGGCCGAGACGGTCGACATGATCCCCAACTACGACGGCGAGGAGCAGGAGCCGTCGGTCCTCCCGGCTCGGTTCCCCAACCTCCTGGTGAACGGCTCGGCCGGGATCGCCGTCGGCATGGCCACGAACATCCCGCCGCACAACCTCGGTGAGGTGATCGACGGGGTGATCGCGGCTATCGACAACCCCGACATCACGCCGCAGCAGCTGGGCCGGTACATCAAGGGCCCGGACTTCCCGACGGGCGGCATCATCATGGGGAAGGCCGGGATCAAGGACTACTTCCGGACCGGGCGCGGATCGGTGCGGATGCGGGCCCGGGTCACGGTGGAGGAGGACTCAAGGGGCCGCCAGCGGCTGGTGGTCACCGAGGTGCCGTTCCAGGTGAACCCGTCGCGTGTGGCCGAGAAGGTCGAGGAGCTCCGGCTGGCCCGGCGGATCCCCGAGCTGGCCAGGGTGCGCAACGAGTCCAGCGGCCGCGGCGGGATGCGGCTGGTGATCGAGCTTCAGAAGAACGCCAACCCACAGATCGTCCTCAACAAGCTGTACAAGAGCACTCAACTGCAGGAGTCGTTCGGGGTCATCAACCTGGCGCTGGTCGACGGCGTCCCCCGGACCCTCGACATCGCCCAGACGATCAAGCACTACATCGACCACCAGCGCGAGGTGGTCACCCGCCGGACCGCGTACGAGCTGCGGAAGGCCGAGGAGCGGGACCACATCGTCGAGGGCCTGCTGATCGCGCTGGCGAACCTCGACGCGGTCATCAAGATCATCCGGGGCTCGGCCGACGCCGACGAGGCTCGCGGCAAGCTGATGACCAGGTTCAAGCTCAGTGAGATCCAGGCCAACCACATCCTGGACATGCCCCTCCGCCGCCTCACCCGGCTGGAGCGGGAGAAGCTGGAGGAGGAGCACAAGGAGCTCCAGGCCACGATCAAGCGGCTGAAGGCCCTCCTGAAGGACCCGAAGAAGATCCTGGGCGTCGTCAAGACCGAGCTGAAGGAGATCCGCGACCGGTTCGCCGACGAGCGGCGCAGCGAGATCCGGGCCGACGAGGGCGAGATCGACCTCGAGGACCTCGTCACCCAGCAGGACGTGGTGATCACGGTGTCGCGGGCCGGGTACGTGAAGCGCCTCCCGGTCGAGACCTACCGCCGGCAGGGCCGGGGGGGCCGGGGCGTTCGTGGCTCGAACCTCAAGGAGGAGGACGTGGTCGCCCACGCCTTCACCACGACGACGCGCCACTGGGTCCTGTTCTTCACCACCACTGGCAAGGTCTACCGGGTCAAGGCGCACCAGATCCCCGAGGGATCGCGCGTGGCCCGGGGGACCTACGCGGCCAACGTTCCGGGGGTCTCGCTCACCGGCGACGAGCAGATCGCCGCGGTGATCCCGCTGAAGGGATACGACGACGCGAAGCACGTCGTGTTCGCCACGAGGAACGGCGTGGTCAAGAAGACCCCGCTCGTCGAGTACGACTCGCCCCGGACCGGCCTGGCCGCGATCAACCTCCGGAAGCGGGACCGGTTGATCGGAGTCCGGCTCACGAACGGGCGCGACGACATCATCCTGGTGTCAAGGGCGGGGCAGGCGATCCGGTTTCCGGAGAGCTCGGTGCGGGCCATGGGGCGGCAGACCGGTGGAGTGATCGGCATGCGCCTCCGGGAGAAGGACGAGGTCATCGCCATGGCACTGGCCGGGGGAGGACAGGACCTGGTGACGATCACCGAGACCGGCTTCGGCAAGCGGACCCCGGTGAAGGAGTACCCGAAGAAGGGCCGGGGCGGCATGGGTGTCGTGACGCACCGGCTCACGGACAAGACCGGCCGGCTGGCCGGGGCCTTCGTCGGCTCGAAGGACCAGGATGTGTTCGTGATCTCGACGACGGGCATCGTGATCCGGGTCAGCTCCGGCGACATCCGACAGACCGGCCGTCCCAGCCAGGGCGTTCGGGTGATGCGCCTGGCCGGCCGGACCAAGGTGGCCGCCGTGGCTCCCGTAGCGAACCACCAGGTCGAGGAGGGCTGAGCCTCGCCCAAGGGCCGGGCCGCGCTGCTGTGGCTCGGCACGGCGGCCGGTGGGTGGTGCGGGTTGACCGGCGTCCTCTGGGTCTCGCAGCCCGAAGCGGAGCAGCTGGGCGTCTTCCTCCTGGCACTGGGCCTGCTCGGGGGCTCCGCCCTCGCTGCGGCCGCCGGGTGGCAGCGAGCCGCCGGCCCCAAGACCCGGGTGTTCGTGCTCGTGGTCCTCGCGGCCCTTTCGGGCGGCTACGTGATGGCGGGAGTCCTGGGCCTGCTCCTGACGGGATCGGCCCCGGAGGGCTTCGGGTTCACGGTCCTCTGGGTCGGACACCTGATCGGTGTCGTGGTCGGTTCGACGCTCTATCTCCTGACGCTGGTCGAGGGGCTGGGGGCCCTCCGCGATCGGGACCGAGCGCTGAACGGGTTGCAGCCATGAGCCTTGGGGCCTGGATCGTCATCGCGGCGGTGGTGGTCGGGCTCCTGTTCGCGTTCGTGCTTCGGAACCCGCTGCCCGCTCCCGTCGTGGCCCTGGCGTTGGCGGCGTGTGGCGCTGGCATCGCCTGGGGCGGGATGCTGCTCCGCGACGACCCGCCTGTCGCGGAGGTGGTGGCTGCCGTGTTCGTGCTCGGGGCACTTGTTCCGGCGCACGTGCGAATCGTGCTGGGGCCGTTCGGCCCCCGGCGGTGACCGGGCGCTACGAGGTCCTCGAGCACACCGCGGACGTCGGCCTACGACTCACCGGAGACTCACCCGAGGAGATCCTGGAGGCCGCGGCCGAGGGGCTGGCCGACCTTCAGGGCGCGTGGTTCCCCGGCCAAGGACAGGACGTGCCCCTCGAGGTTTCCGCCGCCGACCTGCCCGGCCTCCTGGTGCGGTGGGTCGACGAGGTCCTGTACCTCCTGGAATCGCGTGACGCCGTGCTCGGCGGGGTTTCGGTCCGCCAGGTCGATGGCGGTCGAGCCGTCGGCGCGGTCCGCCTGGCCGCTCGCGGCGACCGCGAGCCGGAATCGATGGGCATCAAGGCTGCCACGCTGCATCGGGTCCGCTTCGAGCGGGGCCCGGACGGAGCGTGGTCCGCCGACGTCTACCTCGACGTCTAGGAGGTGCCACACTCGGGCCGTGGAGCTCGAACGGGTGGAGCCGTTCGTGTGGCGCGTTCCGAAGGGGACCGTCCCGGGGATGCGGGTCCCCGGCATCGTGTTCGCCACCGAGGAGATGGCCACCAAGGCGGTGGAGGACCGGGCGGTGGAGCAGGTGGCGAACGTGGCCACGCTCCCCGGCGTCGTCACGGCCTCGTACGCCATGCCCGATATCCACTGGGGCTACGGGTTCCCGATCGGCGGCGTGGCAGCTACCGATCCGGAGCGCGATGGCGTGGTGTCGCCGGGCGGGGTCGGGTTCGACATCGCCTGCGGCGTCCGACTGATCCGCTCGGACCTCGACTGGGAGGCGGACGGCCGAGAGCACATCGAGCATCTCGTCCACACGCTGGGCCGCCGTGTGCCCCGGGGGATGGGCACGAAGGGCCGGATGCGGCTCACCCGAGACGACGTGGTCCGTGTGCTCCGCGAGGGCGTCCGGTTCCCGCTCTCCCGCGGGGTCGGCTGGGACGAGGACGCCGAGCACTGTGAGGACGGCGGCGTCATCGAGGACGCCCGCCCCGACCACGTGTCCGACCGCGCCATCGAACGGGGGGCGCCACAGCTGGGGTCGCTCGGCGCCGGGAACCACTTCCTGGAGGTGCAGGTGGTGGACGAGGTTGTGGACGACCGCGCGGCCACGGCCATGGGCCTGTTCGAGGGGCAGGTCTGCGTGATGCTGCACTCGGGCTCGCGAGGGCTCGGACACCAGACCTGCACCGACTTTCTGCGCGAGGTCGACGAGCTGATGAGTTCGCTCGGGATCGTCGTTCCGGACCGGCAGCTCGCCTACGCGCCGCTGGGACACGACGTCGCCGAGCGCTACCTGGGAGCGATGTTCGCGGCCGCCAACTTCGCTCGCGCGAACCGCCACCTGCTCACCGATGCCGTTCGCGAATCGTTCGAGGCCGTGTTGGGGCGCTCCGCCCGCGACCTCGGCCTGTTCCTTGTGTACGACGTGGCCCACAACCTCGCCAAGATGGAAGAGCACGAGGTGGACGGCGACCGGCGCATGCTGTGCGTCCACCGGAAGGGCGCCACCCGGTCGTTCGGCCCGGGGCACCGCGAGCTGCCCAGCCGCTACCGCGACATCGGCCAGCCGGTGATCATCCCCGGGTCGATGGGCACCTCGTCGTACGTGCTCGTCGGGACCGAGGAGGCCGCCTCACGCTCGTTCGCCTCGACATGCCACGGCGCCGGGCGGGCCATGAGCCGCACCAAGGCCAAGAAGGTCATGGCACCGGCGGAACTGCGGAATTCGCTGGAAGCGCGGGGTATAACAGTTGCGGCGTCACAGTGGCGCCTGCTAGCCGAGGAGGCGCCGTACGCGTACAAGGACGTCTCCCAGGTCGTCGACGCGTGCGAGGGGGCCGGGCTCTCCCGCAAGGTCGCCCGGCTCCGGCCCGTCGGCGTGGTGAAGGGGTAGGGCATGGCCAAGGCCACCATCGAGGCGTGGGAGCGGGAGCCGACACCGGCGGGCTCCGGTCGCCTCGGGCCTCGACGGGTTCGGGTGACGATCCGGCGGATCAGCCCGTGGTCTGTGCTGAAGGTCTCGCTGGTGATCTACTTCTGCCTCCTCCTGGTCGCCCTCGTGGGGATGGCCATCCTGTTCGCCGTGCTGGACTCGGCCGGCATCATCGATGACGTCGAGGAGTTCCTCACGGTGATCTGGGGCGGGAGCGAGCCGGCCACGGGCCCCGGCCAGCCCGGCGCGACCTTCGAGGTGGACTTCGGCTTCGTGATGCGGATCCTGTTCCTGGTGGGGGTGGTTTCCACCGCCCTGTGGTCCGCGTTCACCGTGTTCCTGGCGTTCCTCTACAACCTGATCGCCGACCTCCTCGGGGGCGTCGAGGTCACGCTCGTCGAGCGGCGCTAACTTCGTTTGACGCCCTCCTTCACCTGCGGGTACGCTGGTCGATGACCTCGTCGGGCCTGTAGCTCAGGCGGTTAGAGCGCACCCCTGATAAGGGTGAGGCCGGTGGTTCAAGTCCACCCAGGCCCACGGCGGTGCGAGAGGAGGAAGGGATGGCGGAGGAGAAGAAGGGCAGGAAGAAGTGGTTCATGCTGGGGGCCATCGTGGCGGCCTTCGCGGCGTTCTTCGCGATCTTCCGCCGCCGGCGGAACCGGGAGATCGAAGAGAGCGAGTGGCAGGAGCTGCCGCCGCCCGAATCCAGCTGATCCCGACCATCCAGTGAGCGCCAGGGCCGGCCTCCGGGCCGGCCCTTCACGTACCCGCGTCCCGGGAACCCCGGGGCTGCCCCCGGTGTAGGAAGGGTGACGACGTGGGGGCCCCCACCGACGAGCCCGAGCTCGTCTCGCGCGCCGCGCGGGGCGAGGTCCCGGCCTACGAGGAGCTGGTGCGCAGGTACCAGGGCATCGCCCATCGGACGGCCTTCCTGATCGCGGGCGACGCGCAGGCGGACGACGCGGCCCAGGCCGCGTTCGTGAAGGCGTACCGGGCGCTGGGGAGGTTCGACCGGTCGCGGCCGTTCCGGCCGTGGCTGCTGCGGATCGTGGTCAACGAGGCCCGGAACCTCCGGCGGGCCGAGGCCCGGCGGGCAGTGCTCGAGCTGCGGGCGGCCGCGGCGCCGGATTCGGCCCCGGGCCCCGAGGACGAGGCCGCGGCTCGGGAGCGGCGGGAGGCCCTGCTGGTCGCGGTGAACCGGCTGGACGAAGCGGACCGTGAGGTGATCGGGATGCGGTACTTCCTCGAGCTCGGCGAGGCGGAGACGGCCACCGCGCTCGGTGTGGCCGTGGGAACGGTGAAGTCGAGGCTGTCGCGGGCCCTGGGCCGGCTCCGCGCGGTGATGGAGGCGTCGGCCGACGGTGTCTGAGGCGACGCTGGAGCGCCAGCTCGTCGACCTCGGCCGCCACCTGGCCTGGCCGGCGCCGCCCGACCTGGCCGCCTCGGTCGGGGAGCAGCTACGGACGGTGGTCCCGCTGCGCCGCCGTCCTCGGCGCATCGCCGTGCTGGCCGCCGCGGCGGTCCTGGTGCTCGGAGGACTGCTGGCGGTCTCGCCGGGGTTGCGGGCGGCGCTGGTCGACCTGTTCCGGCTCCCCGGCGCGCGGATCGAGGTCGAGCCGACCCCGTCGCCGGTGCCGATGGCGGGCGGCGAGCTCACGGACCTGGTGCCGGGCCGTCCGGCCACGCTCGCCGAGGCGCGCGCCGAGGCGGCGTTCCCCATCGGCTTGCCCGGCACCCTCGGGCCGCCGGATGCCGTGGTCCTGGCCGGTGGCGGAGACCGAGCGATGGTGACGATGGCGTGGAACGCGAGGCCGGGCCTGCCTGCCGCGGACGAGACGGGCTACGGGGCGCTCCTCACGCAGTTCCGGGCCCGGGCCCGTGACGACCTCGTCAAGAAGGTGAGTCAGGCGGTCGTCCCTGTGGTCGTGGAGGGCACGCAGGGGTACTGGGTCGAGGGTCCGCACGCGGTTCTCCTGGAGCGGGAAGGCATGGTCTTCGAGGACCGCCCACGCCTCTCGACGAGCAGCCTCCTGTGGACCCGTGCCGAGGTGCTGTTCCGCCTCGAGGCGGACTTCAGCCTGGCCGAAGCGGTTCGCTTGGCCGAGTCGATCCCATAGCGGCGGCGCCCTCCTCGGTGAGGTCGGCGACCAGCTCGCGCTCGGCTCGCAGCTCCCGCGTGGTTGGCTCGAGGGTGATCCGGTCCACGGCCACCAGGCGCGCCGGGACGCCCTCGAAGTAGAGGACCTCCGCGGCCAGTGGCAGGGGCTCGTCGACCAGGAACGTGTCGAGCCCCCCACCGCCCGTGCTCCCCACCCGTAGGAACAGGGTCCCGTCGACGACCTCCGTATTGAACCGATGGAAGTGCCCCGACAGCACCAGCGGGACGCGCCCGGCCATGGCCTCGGCCATGCGGTCGTCGTGCACGGCCAGGATGTCAGGGACCTCGTCGGCGAGGGTCTCCGCCACCGCCGCCCCCGCTTCGTCCAGGGCGGCCTCGATCTCCTCGTCGGTGTACCGAGGTTGGCGGTTCGGGGTGAACAGCGGATGGGCCGCCCCGGCGATCGAGATGCCCTCGACCGTGATGGTCTCGCCGCCGAGGGTCTCGCCGTTCGGGAGGTCCTCGATCTGGACGGCCACCGACGAGGAGTCGTGGTTGCCGCGGACGAAGACGTAGGGGACGCCGAAGCCGGGGATCCGATCGAGGATGGTCTCCTCGACCGGGGTGCCGAACGAGGTGATGTCGCCCGTGTCGACCACCAGGTCCGCCTGGAACGTCTCCGCGAGCTGCTGGGCGAAGTCCATGCCCAGCGGCGACGCGTGGATGTCGGAGATGTGGAGCACCACGGTGGCGTCGACGGTCGGCGCGGGTTGCGCGGTCAGCGCGCCGTACGCGGAGACCGTGCCGCGCACCAGCCGGTCGAGCTCGGACCGGAACGCCGCGATCCGGGCGCCGGCCTCCTCGATCGGTCCGATCAGGTCAGGGGCCAGGGCCAGCGAGCCGGTGTAGGTCGGTTCCCGGAACGCCTCCGGGCGGTACGTGGCCCACGTGACGGCGCCCAGGGCCGTGACGAACAGGGTCCCCCCGACCAGCGTGCCGATGACCGCTGGGCGGTTGCCACGGAACACCACCAGCGCGGCGACCGCGGCTCCCGCCACCGCGAAGGCCCAGGCCCGAACGGCATACGAGCGGAACGCGTCCGCGCCGGCGCGTTCGACCAGGAGCACCAGTGACTCCACGCTGCGCTCACGCACCAGGGACGAGAGGCGGTCGGCATCGATCGACTGGAGCGTGGTCCGGAGGGTCAGCGGCGCCAGATGGGTCTCGGCCCGGATCTCACCGAGCGGCGGCAGGGCGATCTCGGTCGTGGGCGGACCGGGACGAGCCTGAAACTCTACCGAGAAGGGGCCGACCGGGTAGCGGAGGCGCCCCGCCAGCAGGAGCGCCAGCGTGGCCCCGCTGACGCCGACGACGAGCGCGGCCACGGCTCGGAAGATGACTGCGAGCGTGCGGGAACGGTCGGGCACGTACCTAGGATGGCGCACCGGAGCGGTGCTGTCCGCGGTGTACGCTTTTCCGTGGCGGGGATGTAGCTCAGCTGGAAGAGCGCCTGGTTTGCAACCAGGAGGTCGCCGGTTCGAATCCGGTCATCTCCACCAGGGTTGCTTACTCAAACCATGGACTTCCCGGACCCATCCGGCCACGTCGTCCCGCGTCGGCTAGGCGCCGGGCG
>OCZV010000307.1_pt1 | contig 17758 bp, 16 predicted proteins | sample 1539051 | NCBI WGS metagenome assembly OCZV01 (sample SAMEA3113581, study PRJEB22503) | soil metagenome
ACGACAAACAGAATGCTCGAATAGAGCAAGGTCAACCTGAAGCGAGCCGAACGCATCCATTCCGGTAGTGAATCGATCATTGTGTTCACGAGGCCTGCTCCACCAAGCGGTAGCCTCGGCCAACGACGGTTTCTATCGGTTGTTTGTCGCCGATGGCGCCGAGTTTCCGGCGGAGGTTCATAACGGTCACACGAACCGTCTTCGTAAACGGGTCTGCGTGCTCGTCCCAAACGTGCTCGAGCAGGTCCTCCTGGGAAAAGACCTCGCCCGCGTGACTCATAAAGAACCTGAGGAGGGCGAACTCCTTCGGGCTGAGATTCAGCAGACGTCCGGCGCGCCGGGCCTCGTGGCGCGCAGAATCCAATTCGAGGTCGCCGACGCTGATGACGGCTCCCGTTTTCCCGGCGTCGCGCCGGAGAAGCGCCCGGACACGCGCCGATAGCTCTCCGAAATCGAACGGCTTTACGACGTAGTCATCCGCTCCGTCGTCCAAGCCGGAGATCCTGTCATCGATCTCGCCGCGCGCCGTGAGCATCAGAATACGCGGGCCGGAGTCGGGAGAGTCGGAGGGCGCCGTGCCGTTTCCTCCTCTCAGCCGCCGCGCGATGGTCCGTCCGTCTACCCCCGGGAGATTGAGGTCGAGACAGACGAGGTCGTAGGTATTGACGTCGAGCTTCTCGACCGCTTCGTCGCCGGTGTATGCGGTGTCCACCGCATAACCTTCACGGCGCAGGCCCTTTGCGACGGCGTCGGCCAGATCCTGTTCGTCCTCGACGACGAGAATGCGCATGTAGTCATGGTAGCTGCGCCAAATTTCAACTTGCCCTGGTCCGCCGAACTGACTGCTGTCACCTTCGGATTCAGAAGGTCAGAGCAGACGGTTCGCTCACGGAGCAAGCTTTTACTTTCCTTTAGCCCAGATGTGGGTACCGTTGCTCCGTGGGATTTCGTCGGCGATCGAGCCCGCAAAGCGAGTTCAAGAGGCCCTACGACCCGGATATGCCGGACTGGCTTCGGCGCGGACTCGATGCCAGGCGGGTCCTCGAGCCCCCCGATGAACCCCGTCCGGCCGATCGCACCCGCTCTCGGTCCGCGCGCCTGATCAGCGTGTTCCTCGTGCTGGCCCTGGTCGGAGGGCTGGGCTATGGGTTCGCAGGGCTGTTCAACGATGAAGCGCCGGACCCGGCGGAAGCCGGACGACCGCCGCAGGTCACGTCCGTGCCGCGCGGGCCTGTTCGCGGGGGCTCTGGGCAGGAGCCGGTCGAGGCCGTCGCCGAGGCCGTCCGCCCGGTCGTCGTTCACATCGAGACCCGCACCGGCCTCGGGTCGGGAGTCGTTTACGACGAGGACGGTTTCATACTGACGGCGGCCCACGTCGTCGACGGGGCATCCGACGTAACGGTCCGGCTGGCCGACGGCGACAGGGTCGCCGGTGAAGTGATCGGTGCCGACCCCAACACCGATGTCGCGGTGGTGCGGGCGGCGCGCCGAGGACTGGAGACTGCAACCCTTGGCGTGGGCGTCCCCGTAAAGGTGGGTCAGCTGGCCGTCGCGGTTGGCAGCCCCTTCGGCCTAGAGCAGTCGGTGACATCGGGCATTGTCAGCGCAGTGGACCGGGCCATCGTCACTCAGGGCTCTTCGGTGACGAGCATGATTCAGACCGACGCCTCGATTAACCCTGGAAACTCGGGAGGCGCCCTCGCCGATCGCGAGGGAAGGATCATCGGCATCAACGACGCAATCCGCAGTGATTCGGGCGTCAATGCGGGAGTCGGTTTTGCGATCCCCATAGACACAGCGGTCTCCGTGGCGGACGCGTTGGTCAGAGGGATGACCCCGAGAATCGGGTTCCTCGGTGTCAGCGGCACGGAACCCAGCAGCGGCCGGGCGGGAGCACTCGTCACGCAGATAAGCCCCGACGGACCGGCCGACGACGCGGGAGTCCGGGAAGGCGATCTCATCACGACCTTCGACGGCGAGCCCGTTGCAAGCATGGTCGATCTGGCTGCGAAGGTCCGGCAGACGCAACCGGGAACGGTCGTCAGCCTCAACGTTGTCAGGAGCGGCAAACGGATGGCGATCGAGGTCCAAATCGGAGAACAGTGACGGGAGGTTCAATGGATCAAGGCCCCAGCGAGAACGCGTGGGATGAGGGTGCCGAGGGCTCCCGGGTAAGGGCTATCACCGAAACCGACCGAATTCACAGCAAGTTAGAGCAAGCCCTCTTCGAGATGAAGCGGGTCATCGTCGGCCAGGACGAGATGCTCGAACGTGTCCTCGTCGCTTTGCTCTCGGGCGGCCACCTGCTCCTCGAAGGGGTTCCCGGTCTCGCGAAGACGCTCACGATCAAGACTCTCGCCGGTGTACTCGGCGGCACGTTTCAGCGTGTTCAGTTCACACCTGATCTGGTTCCCGCCGACCTCGTCGGAACCCGCATCTACCGGCCCAGCACCGGCGACTTCGATACCGAGCTCGGACCGGTGTTCTGCAATTTCCTCCTTGCCGACGAGATCAACCGCGCCCCCGCGAAGGTTCAGTCTGCGCTGCTCGAGGTGATGCAGGAGCAACAGGTCACGATCGGGCCGAAGACGTTCTCGGTGGAGAGCCCGTTCCTGGTGATGGCGACACAGAATCCGATCGAATCCGAAGGCACGTATGCGCTTCCCGAAGCACAGGTCGACCGATTCATGATGAAGGTCGTTGTCGACTACCCGTCGTTCTCCGAGGAGATGGAGGTCGTCAGGCGTTCTCTTCTGGAACCCGCCCGGCTTCGCAGGGTGCTGGCCCCCGATGAGGTGCTCGCCTACCAAAAGACCGCGATGGCGATATACGTCGACCGGCCCGTTTCCGAGTACGCGGTGGCTCTAACGCTGGCGACAAGGGATCCGGCCGGATTCGGCAAGCCCGCCCTCGAGCCGTACATAAGCTTCGGCGCGAGCCCGAGGGGATCGATCAACCTTGTCCGCGCCGCTCAGTGTCTCGCTCTGATGCGCGGTCGCCGGTATGCATTGCCCGCCGACGTGCAGGACCTTGCAAAGGACGTCCTGCGTCACAGGATGGTCCTCACCTACGAGGCCCTCGCGGAGGAGATAACTCCAGACAAGATCCTCGATGAGCTGATCGAAGCCGTCCCGGTTCCCGCGGTGCAGCTCGCAGGTGGCACCGAGGCATGACGGTTACGCGGGCACGTGCCCCGGAGAGGGCCCCGGATCGTCCGGGGCCGGGGGCCCTGCCCGACGTCCTCCTTCGGAGGCTGAACGTCAAGGTGCGCCGCCGGATAGACGGCCTGATTCCCGGCGATTTCCTGTCGATGCTCCTGGGTGCCGGAACGGAGATCGCGCAGATCCGGCGCTACGAACCCGGGGACGACGTCCGGCGGATCGACTGGAGTGTCACCGCTCGCATGCAGGAACCTCACGTGCGCCTGCAGGTCGCCGAACGTGCCCTCACGACGTGGATGGTCATTGATACCTCGGCTTCGATGACCTTTGGCACGCAGGAGAGACGGAAACTCGACGTCGCGGAAGGAGTCCTGCTCGCCGTTTCGCACCTGGCCACGCGCGGCGGCAATCGTCTGGGGATCATGACGTTCGGCGGCGACGGCTCCGTCACCGTGCCACCAAGCCGTGAACGAATCGGTCCCCTGCATGTGTTGAAGAAATTGCGGACCGAACAGGCAACCGAGGGCTCACCGTCCAGTTCGATGCTCGAGACGCTCGATCGAGCAGCTCGCATCTGCCGGTCGCGGGGCGTCGTCGTCGTGGTCTCCGACTTTCGTGGACCTCACAACTTCAAACGACCGCTGAGTCGTTTGGCGCAGCGTCATCACGTTCTGGCGGTGGAGGTCGTCGACCCGCGTGAGCAAGAGCTGGTCGACGTCGGCACTGTCTGGATGACGGACATCGAGACCGGGCGTCAGCTCAGAGTGGACACTCACAGCGACAGGCTCCGGGCACGGTTTGCGAGCGCGGCGGAAAAGGAGCGCGCGGAGGTTCGCCGCCTGATTCGCGGCTGCGGTTGCGACCATGTCGTGCTTTCGACCGAGGGTGATTGGCTCCGTCGGTTCGCGGACCATCTGGTGAAGAGGCACATACGCCGATGAGCTTCGACTGGCCGCTGGCCTTCGTTGCCATCGCCGCTTTCCCTCTCGTCGTGGCGCTCTACCTTCGTCGGCAGCGGCGCGCCACGCGCTATTCGGTCAAGTTCTCGAACTTCGAAGTGCTCGAGGGCGTCGTCGGGAGCGTGTCGCTGTGGCGGAGGAGGGTTCCTGCCCTCTTGTATGGACTTGCAGCGGCGAGCTTGCTGATGGGCCTAGCGCGACCCGAGACCACGGTGCTCGTCCCCCGGGAAGAGGCGACCGTGATCCTGGCGATCGATACATCGGGCTCAATGAAAGCCGCCGATGTCGATCCGACGCGCCTCGCGGCTGCACAGAGGTCTGCAGCCTCCTTTGTCGATCGGCTTCCGGCGAAGTTCAAGGTGGCGCTGGTCACGTTCGCCGACAACGCTCAGGTCCTGGCGCAACCCTCGACCGATCGGCCGTCGGTGCAGTCGGCGCTGGACTCGCTGAACGCCGACGGTGCGACCGCCATGGGGGACGCGATAGTGGACGCTCTCGAGCTTGTCCGGCGGTCCGAATCGGACCGCACGCTCGTTCCGGGGCGGCCCACGCCGGGTCCGTCGCCCGCACCCGATCCTGGGCCGGAGCGACCGTCCGCCGTGCTCCTTCTGTCCGACGGCTTCAATACGGCGGGGTCGATCGAGCCGATGGAGGCGGCCGACCAAGCGGCCGAGCTGTCGATCCCCGTGTTCACTATTGCGCTGGGCACCCCCGACGGTGTGGTGGAACTCGAGGACCAATTCGGCAACCCCCGCCTTGTGCGTGTCCCGCCCGATTACGAGACTCTGAAATCGATCGCGGACACCACGGGAGCCGAGTACTTCGAAGCACCCACCGAATCCGACCTCGATCGCGTCTATTCCGAACTGGGCTCCCGCATCGGCTTCGTCGAGGAGGACGAGGAGATCACGTATGCGTTTGCGGCCGCAGCGGCTGCCCTGGCGATCGCTGCGGGGGCCCTCGCCCTCATCTGGAACGGCCGCCTGCCGTAGGACGCCCCGCTTCTAGTTGCGAATTCCGATGGTTTTCGGGGAGTTCTCGCGGGCAGAAAGGTGCCACGGCTTTTTTTACTGGGCCTTTATCGCCGGAGTGGTGGACTTCATTTCGAAGCACTGACTTAGCCGGGAAGCCGGCCCGAGGTCAGGGAGATACGGGACGCGCTCTACTGTCCTGTTCCGCTAGTCGTTTCACCCGGAGCGCGTCCCACCCCCCTGGGGGAGGAATGGGAGAGGCCCATGCAAACGGGTAACTACAAGGGCGCAAAGCCGAACTACGTGAAGCCATCTCGCATCTATGCGCAAAACCGGACATGCGCCGCACCAGGCTGCGATACGCGTTTGTCGCGCTACAACCCCCGCGACAAGTGCTGGGCGCATGCCGACTTCAAGGTGCCCCGCCTTCGCGGCCGGGTGGTTACGGAGTAGCTGCGCGGTAGCCGCGGGCACGCCGGGCGAACGGCGTGCCTGAACAGGGCGGGGGCTCCGGGATGGTCCTCGCCCTGGCGGGGGACACCATGCTCGGCCGGGGTGTGGCCGAGCGGCTCGGGCAGGACGCGGATCTATTCTCCGACGACGTGTACGCGCTCGCCCGGCGCGCCGACTACTTCATCCTGAACCTCGAATGCTGCATCTCGTCTCGCGGTCGGAGGTGGTCCGATCCCCACAAACCCTTCTTCTTTCGCGCGCCCCCGAATGCTGTCGACGTCTTGGCCCGGCTCGGTGTCGACTGCGTCACTCTCGCCAACAACCACGCCCTGGACTTCGGCATTGATGCGCTGGTCGATACGCTCGAGTACCTGAAGGACGCCGGCATCGCTGTGGTGGGAGCAGGTGCCGATCTCGACGCCGCGCGGACTCCGGCAACCGTATCCGTCACCGGCGCGAGTGTCGGAGTAGTCGCAATGACAGACCACCCGGAGGAGTTTGCGGCGACGGAGGACCGCCCCGGCGTCGCGTACGCGGATCTCCGCGAGGGCATGCCCGACTGGGTGCTCGATTCTGTCGCACGCGCCCAGTTCGACGTCGTGATTGTTACGCCGCATTGGGGGCCCAACATGGTGGCGGAACCCGTGCGCCACGTGCGGCGCGCTGCCGACATTCTGCGGCGTTCGGGAGCAACGCTCGTGGCCGGGCATTCGGCCCATGTCGTGCACGGCGCGCATGACCGCGTGCTGTTCGACCTGGGGGACTTCGTCGACGACTATGCAGTGGATCGACTGATGAGGAACGACCTCGGGATGTTCTTTCTCGTGACGATAGAAGCCGGGCGTCCGACACTTCTCGAGGCCGTTCCTTTGAAGCTCGAGTACTGCTTCACTCGTCTCGCCGATGGGGTAGATGCAGAACAAATCAGCGATCGTTTCCTTAACTCCAGTCTGGCGTTGGGTTCGGATGCCTGGGAATCGGAAGGGCGAATCTTTGTACGTCTTGTGTGAGCTGGCCCTCTGGAGGGGCAATATGAGACTGTGGCCGACTACGAGATCCTCGAACACACTGCCGACATAGGGGTCCGCGCTCATGGCGAGTCACTAGCCGAAGTTTTCGAGTGCGCTACCCGGGCACTCGCCGAGATCGCCGGGATATGGCGGCCCGGGTCGGGTGAAGAAGTCAAGGTCGAGGTCGAGGCGGAGGATCCCGGCGCGCTGCTCGTCGATTGGCTGAGCGAGGTGCTCTATCTGGAGGATGGACGGGACGCCGCGATCGCGGGCGTCCAGATGCATCGAGTCGAGCCCGGCTTTGCTTCGGGTGCAGTGTCGCTCAGTCCCTTGGACTCCGATCCCGTTGAGGGCGTCCAGATCAAGGCCGTGACATACCACCAGCTCCTCGTCGACCAAGGCCCGGACGGCTGGAGCGCGAGAGTGTTCTTCGACATCTGATTCCGATGAACTTCGAGCGCATATAGAGGTGATGCGAGATGAAACCTCGAAGGCTGGGAGATTTTCTTTGGGAACTGCCCATCGGCTTCGTGGACGGGATGCGAGTTCCCGGCCGCGTGTTTGCCTCGGAGGCACTCTTCAACAAGGCACTCGAGGACAGGGCGGCGGAGCAGGTTGCCAACGTCGCCACTCTCCCAGGTGTTGTAGGTGCTTCCTTCGCAATGCCGGACATCCATTGGGGTTACGGATTCCCGATTGGAGGAGTCGCTGCCACGGACGCCGACCATGGGGGCGTCGTTTCTCCAGGCGGCGTGGGATTCGACATCGGATGCGGGGTGCGGCTGGTCCGAAGCGACCTCGACTTCACGCGCGAGGTGCAGCCTCGGCTCAAAGAGCTGACGGCGATGCTAGGGCGGCGGGCGCCGAGGGGCGTTGGAGGAAAGGGACGCATGCAGCTCGACGCGCGCGAAATGGAAGCCGTCCTCACCGAGGGAGTGAAGTTCGTCCTCGGTCAGAAGGCCGGTTGGGACGAAGACGAAGAACTGTCCGAGGATGCCGGCACGCTGCCCAATGCACAGCCCGAGTTCGTCTCGGACAGGGCCAAGGAGCGGGGGGCGAGCCAGCTCGGGAGCCTGGGTGCCGGCAACCACTTCCTCGAAATTCAGGTGGTGGATGAGGTTCGCGATCGGCGCGCCGCCGACGTCCTTCGAATGTTCGAGGGTCAGGTGTGCGTGATGATCCACTCGGGCTCGCGGGGCGTCGGACACCAGGCCTGCACGGACCATCTGAAGGTGGTGGATCGGCTCTCGTCCAAGTTGGGTTACACGTTGCCGGATCGGCAGCTCGCCTGCGTGCCCCTGGACCACGAGGTTGCAGAGAGTTACCTCGGCGCGATGGATGCAGCAGGGAACTTCGCGAAGGCGAACCGGCAGGTCTTGACGGACGCGGTGCGGGAGTCGTTCGAGGCGGTACTTGGTCGCCCGGCGAGCGACATGGGAATGTCGCTCATCTACGACGTGTCCCACAATCTCGCGAAGTTCGAGGAGCACAACGTCGACGGCAATAAGCGCACGCTTTGCGTGCACAGGAAGGGCGCGACGCGCTCGTTTGGTCCCGGACGCTCCGAGATCCCCTCCGCGTATCGTGAGGTCGGCCAACCGGTGATCATTCCGGGATCGATGGGCACGGCGTCGTTCGTCCTCGTCGGTACGGAGGCCGCTCACGACCTCGCCTTCGGATCAACTTGTCACGGCGCGGGTCGCGCAATGTCTCGCACAAAAGCCAAGAAGGTGATGTCGGGCCAGGACCTCAAGAAGGAGCTCGAAGGGCAGGGGATTGTGCTCGCTCGCTCCTCCGTCAAGCTGCTATCCGAGGAAGCTCCCTACGCATACAAGGATGCGACGGAGGTTGTCGAGACGTGCGAGGGCGCGGGCCTCTCGAATGTCGTCGCTCGATTGCGGCCCGTAGGTGTGGTGAAGGGCTAGGGAATCGTCTTGATCAAGCCTCCGTCCACCACGATCGATTGGCCCGTTATGTAGGCCGCTTGCACCGAGCACAGGTAAGCGCACAGCGACCCGATCTCGTGTGCGTCTCCTAAACGCCCAAGCGGCACGGACTCGGCCGCGCTGCTTGCCGATTCTTCGTCCCATAGGGGTGTGATGATGTTGCCCGGCGCGATCGTGTTGACAGCTATTTCGTGGGGCGCCAGCTCGATGGACAGATGTTTCGCGAGTGCAGCCAGCGCCGAACGGTACGTTGCCGAGAAGAGCCTGCCGGCCAGCCATTCGTGCGCCGCGATCGAGCTGATGTTCACGATGCGGCCCGCAGGTGAATCCGCCAGGAGCGGCCGAACGAGTCGCACCAGTCGGACGACGCTCATAAGGGTGGCCTCGTGGGCAGCCGTGAAGGAATCGTCGGCTGCATCAGCGAATCCGCCGGTTTGAGGATCCGGCACATTCGTCACAAGGATGTCCAGGCCTCCGAGCTGATGCGCGGCTGCCTGAATGAGTTCCTGCGAGTCGTTTTCTTGTGTCACGTCCGACGCGAGCCAGCCGGCCGCGCCGATCTCTCTTGCTGCGGCTTCGAGTGGCTCCGGGTTGCGCGCCGAGACGAATACACGGGCACCCTCGGCCGCGAGTGCGGCAGCGCAGGCCTTTCCGATTCCGCTTGACGCCGCCGTTACCAGCGCGCGTCGTCCTTCGAGCCCAAGGTCCATGAGTGTGCTTCTCCGATCTCCATCAGTCGGATGTTGCCTCACCTCGAGGACCCTAAAGCGTGGAACCGCTATCCGCCGGCCCGGGGTCTGAGTCGGGCCGGCGGATGCGGCGGTAATTGGTTAGATACCTTCCTCGTCGTTCTCGAGGTTGCCCCGAATGGCTCCTCCCGGGAAGGCTCCGTTGTGCAGGTTGGTGTAGTAGTTGCCGGGATTCGTGCCGATGTCCTCGATCAACTCTTGAGACACGCCCTCTGCACGCCCCACCGCGCCTCCCGTGCCGTCGGCACCATGCTGGATCCTGCTCGCATTGCCGAGTAGGTCCACAACGACCGGGCCGTTTACGCCCAGCGCACCGCTGTGAATGCGCGCCGCGGTCGGAACAGCTCGACGACCTCCGTGCAGCGAGAGAACTCCGCGCCGAGCGCGCTAGAACCTACCGCTCCGCTGGCGCCGACGCCTGGATTGGAGCGCATCCCCGAGCTGATCGAGTCGAGCAGACACGTCGGGGCAGACGTTTCTCTGCGCGTCGAGGGGTCCCCGCGCGCGAACAGACTGAAGATTTCGGCACGATGTTGATGACCCAGGAATGCCGCCGGCACTTTACGCTCGTGTGGATGCCGAAAATGGGCCGCGTATTTCGCCCCAGCAGAGCATGCAAACCCAAGTGGCTGATGGCCTTCAGGGGCATCCGTCGGCGATCCGGCTCAGATCCTTCCCCGATCTGAACGCCAAGCGCCTGAGGTTCGTAGCCATCAGGGAAGGCGGGTCCGTTTGGGGAGACTTGGCTCGAACGATGCCGGGTCGTGGAACCACCCTCGCGTGCGGACCATATCTCGGCAGATCAGCCAGAAGGAGGGGAAGGATGAGGAGGTCCATTGCGATCGTTACCATCCTGTCGGCCGTCCTCGCCACCGCAGGTGTGGCGTATGCCGACGACCTGAAGTTCGCAGCCGAGCTCTCGGGCGCCGAAGAGAACCCGCCGGTCGAGACCGAGGGCGAAGGCGAGGCGAAGTTCGAGTCGGACGGGTCGAGCGTCGACTTCGAGCTCAAGTGGGACGACCTGAGCACTCCGGCCTTCGCCGCCCACATCCACTGTGGAGCGAGGGGGGTGAACGGTCCGGTTGGCGTCACGCTCTTTGCGGGAGCGGGGGACACCGAAGGCGAGGTCGAGGCCTCCTTCTTCGCACCCAACCCCGGTAACGCGTGTGGCTGGGAGGATCTCGCCGACGTGCTCGGCGCGATGGCCACCGGCGGGGCCTACGTCAACGTCCACACCTCGCAACACCCGGGCGGCGAGGTTCGCGGTCAGGTAGCCGTGGACTGAGCTCACAGCTCGCTGCGTGCAGGGGGCGGTTCGGAGCCGCCCCTGCACGCTCGTTAATCTGCTTAAACCGATGCATCCTCATCGGGTGAGTCATCCGTCCCTCGTTGAGGCCTAGGGCGCTCGAGACCCAGACCCTCCCGTCGCCTCTGCCACGTGACCGTCACCCCCACGTCGTCCGCCTGCGCCGTTCGGTATGGGGATACGGAGCTGCCAGGAGCGGCGCTCAGAGGGGCCGGGATTCCGCGCTTATGGCCGAATCAAATAGGTCGAGCAGCACACATTGGGCGCTTCGGATGCTTGACTATCGAACATATGTTCGCTATAGTGACGGGCAGGAGGCCGCGCTCCTGAGGAAGGACATTTTGATGGGAGCGCACGCCCTCGATCTCGAGGTCACAGAATCAGATAGGAGCGCGCAGGTCGAGCCCGACGCGCCGGTCGAGGACCACATCGCCTCATGCATCGACTCCCTGCACGCAGACATCTGCGCCCGCCAGCGCGAACTGTTGGCGTGGGTGGCGCAGTTCGACGCAACCGGGACATGGGAGGACGACGGGTGCCGGGACATGGCGATGTGGCTCGCGGGCCGCTTGGGCATCCGGCCCTACACCGCCCGCAAGTGGGTCGATTGTGCCCATGCCATCAAGGACCTGCCCCTCATCTCAGACGCACTCGGCTCCGGGGTGCTGTGTTTGGACAAGGTCGTGGAGCTGACCCGCTGGGCGACCCGTGACACCGAGGCCCGGCTGATCAAGTGGGCCCTCAGGGTGTCGGTGGCCGCGATCCGGGCCGAGGCCGAGCGCGCCACGGCTCCCGAGACCGAAGAGACTGTGGAGACCGAGCGCGCTCGGTCGCTGAGGTGGTGGTGGTACGACGAGCGCCGGGCACTGGGGCTCGAGGGTTACTTCCCACCCGACCAGGGCGCCGCGATCGTTGCGGCCATCAAACTCGCCGCCAAGGAGATCCCCGACACCACCGACGAGACAGAAGACAACTTCGACGCACCCGAGGACCGGCGCGCCCGGCGCCATGCCGATGCCCTGTGGGCGCTGGCGTCACACAAAATCGCCGGGCACCCCCACGCCGACCGGGCGACGGTCGTGGTCCACACCCAGCTCGGGATGCTCGGGGACCGGGGACCGTTTTCCGAGCTCTGTGGCGGCGGGGTACTCCACCCCGACACCGCCAGGAGGCTCAGTTGCGACGCCCGTCTGCAGTTCGTGTTGACCGATGCGTGCGGCAATCCGCTCGGCATCGGGCGGACGTCGCGCAACGTGCCCGAGTGGCTCAGGCGCCAGCTCGAGTTCCGAGATCACGGGTGCACGTTCCCGGGGTGCGGTGCGCGGGCGTATTTGAAGGCCCATCACATCTGGCACTGGGAGGACGGCGGGCCGACCGACTACCACAACCTCGTGCTCGTGTGCCTCTTTCATCACAAGCTCGTGCACGAGTTCGGGTGGGGGGTGCAGATGCCGCACGACGGCGTCGTCGAATGGTTCCGACCGGACGGCACCCGCTACAACCCGGGCCTCAGCCCACCGGAGCAGCACACCCTCTGCCTGGCCTGAACCCCCAACCAACTCCGACCCCGGCTGATCGAGCGAACCGAATTCCACTTTGCGGCGTCTGAATCAGGATGACCCGCGTCCACAAGGTGCCTCTCATGCTCTGGGCAGCGCTGCTTGCGGTGTCGGTCACGGCCTGCACGGAGGCAACCGCGCCGGTGTCGGCTTCCGATCCGGTAGCACAGCCCGCACCGCCTCCTGCCGGGGTTTCACCTCCGCGTCCCGAGCGCCCGAATCCATCGCCCGCTCCGGCGTGTCGGAAGGCCGGGCCGCGCCTTGCGGCGGACTCCGCCCGGCGGCTTGACCGAGTCATCGGGGCACATTCTGTGGGCGTCGCCGTCGGAACTCGAGGTCGGTTGCTCTACGGTCACGGCGAGCGCCGGCGGAGGGTCCCCGCTTCCAACCAGAAGCTCCTGCTCTCGATGGCTCTCCTCGATGCGCTTGGACCCGATTACCGCATCCCCACCAAGGCTGCGGCCGGCCGCGTTGCCGGCGGCATCGTGCCAGGCGACCTCTGGCTTGTCGGGGCCGGCGACCCAACTTTGTCGGCGAACTCGCCCGGGTACTGGGGCGGAGTGGTGGCGACCACGCTGGACGATCTCGCTGCAGACATCGCCCGTTCCGGGATCACGCAAGTCCGCGGGAGGGTGATGGGGTCGCGCACCTACTTCGCTCATGACTTGAGCGCGCCGGGCTGGCAGCCGTACGTTCCCCGGCGCTTCGTGCAACTCCCTTCCGCCCTGGTGGTGGACGGCAACAACGCCGGCGCGCCGGACCCCGAGCGTGCCGCGGCGAGTGCACTAACTCGAGCGTTGCGGCACGCCGGAGTAGGTGTGGCCGGAAAACCTGGGGCCGGCCGGCCGCCGAAGAGATTGAAGACCGTGGGTGCGGTTCACTCGCAACCTCTGGCGGAGATCGTCTCCTACATGAACCACTCATCGAACAACTTCTTTGCCGAGATGCTCGCCAAATTGTTCGGCGCCGAGTCTTACGGGCCTCCCGGAACGATTGCGAAGGGCGCGCGGGCGGTCACTAGTTGGGCCAGGGCACATGGAGTGACGGTTCGAGCAAATGATGGTTCGGGGCTCTCCTATTCGAACCGAATCTCGCCCCGTGCACTGGTTCGATTGCTCGGAGCAGCCGAGGGAGAGCCGTGGGGCGACCACCTCCGGCGGGGACTCCCCGGGGCCGGCGAGGGCACTCTGAGATCGCGCCTCTTCGGCCTCCAGGTCCGGGCGAAGACCGGGACCCTCTTCAACGGCGCCTCGACGCTCTCGGGCTGGCTGAGGTCACCACAAATCGGACGCTGGATCAGCTTTTCGATACTGGGGCGAAATACTCCCAAGTTCCTGGAGGATCGAATCGTGAGGATCGTGTCCGCGGCTCGCGTGCGATCCGGCGCGCCGAAGTGCTAGCCCTGACGGGTTCGGGAACTACTACTGCCTCTTCGACGGAGGCGTGAGCGGTGTTACCCACCGGCGGTTTGCGCAGTCCTCGATCAATTGCGCGAGCCGCCTCGTTTTCGTCTCGTCCTTCTTGGCACTGATCACCCACCACGCCGCGGCCTTCCGGTACGAGGGGGGCTGCGCCGTCCAGAAGTCCCACGCGTCTTTGTTGGAGCGGAACTGCTTTTCCTGCGCCGTAGTCAGCTTGGCCGCCTTCCGCTGCTCGTATGAGTACACGCCGGAACGGTCTCCTGTCCGGCCCTCGAAGGCCGCCAGCCCCTCGGGTTGCATCCGGCCCTCCTCGGTCAATTCCTTAACGCGGTTGATGTTCTTCATGCTCCAGTTGCTGCGCGGCTTGCGGGGCGTCACCCGGTTCATGTAGCTGTCGGCATCGATGCCTTTTCGAACACCGTCGATCCAGCCCCAGCACAGCGCCTCGTCAACAACTTCGGGCCACGTGACGCTGGGTTTTCCCGAGGCCTTCTTGTAGAGACCGACCCACAGCTCCTGCTTGGTCTGATGATTCTTGCAGAACCATTCGCGCAGCTCCGTCGGATCCTTGAAGAAGACCGGCTTCATGAGCCGAGATTCTAGCCGGGCGAACCCACCGCTACGGAGCCGCAGGCGCGCTGCCCGTCAGCGCCGAAAGTTCGAGGTCCACCGGATCGATCGGCCGTTCCCACGCCGAGAGCCATTTGTGAAACTCGTGGGGAGGAAGTGGCCTACTGAGGTGATAGCCCTGTGCCACATCACAACCGAGGTTCTGTAGTTGCATCCACATTTCGTGTGACTCGACTCCCTCGGCTACCACCCTCAAGCCAAGGTTCTGTCCGAGATCGATAGTCGAGCGGACGATGACGGCATCGTTGTCCTCTGTGGTCATCGCCATGACGAAGGACTTGTCGATCTTGATCTCCGTAACCGGCAGGCGCTTCAGGTACGAAAGCGACGAGTAACCGGTCCCGAAGTCGTCGATCGCAAGCCCTACCCCAAGTTCGCTTAGCTGGTCAACGATGTCGGCGGCGCGGATGGGATCGGCCATGATGCTGCTTTCCGTTATCTCAAGCGTGAGGCGAGAGGGCGGAACGTCGTGTTCTGCGAGCAAGGTCTCCACGGAGGCCGGGAGGTTGAGGTCGAGCAAACTCCTCACCGAAAGGTTCACGGCCACACCGAGTTCCAGTCCCTCGTCGGCCCACATTCGGCACTGTCGGAGTGCGGACCTCAAGACCATCGTTGTAAGTGGGCGAATCAGTCCCGTGTGCTCCGCGACTTGAATGAACTCGTCGGGAGGCATGAACCCTCTCTCGGGATGTGTCCATCGCACCAACGCCTCGGCACCAATGACGGCACCCGACTTCAGATCGACCTTCGGCTGGTAGTAGACCGTGAGTTCTTCCCTCTCGATTGCTCCCCGAAGCTCCGCAGCAAGCGCGAGGCGAGCGGCACTGTAGCCGTCGCGGTCCGTCGAGTAGACCTCGTGTCCGGAGTGGCTCTCCTTAGCCATGTACATCGCAATGTCCGCGCGCTGGATGAGCCTGTGAGCGTCTTCTCCGTGAAGCGGATGAACGGCTATCCCGATGCTGGCATCGATGTCCAGTTCAACGCCCGCGACCACGAAGGGTCGCCGAAGCACGTCGAGGACTCTTTTGGCGATCTCGGTCGCGTGGTGAAGACTTGCCACGCTCGGCAGAAGGATGGCGAATTCGTCACCGCTGAGTCGTGCCACGGTAACGTTCGGCTCGAGTGCCGCGCGGAGCCGCTGGGCAACCTCCTGAAGGAGCAGGTCGCCGTTGTGATGCCCGAGCGTATCGTTGACATCCTTGAATCGATCAAGGTCCATGAGCATCACTGCACTGAGGAAGTCGTCTCTGGGGGACACAAGTGCGTGCTCCACGCGGTCCCGGAACAATGTGCGGTTTGGGAGACCGGTCAGCGCATCGTGAAGTGCCTGGTACTCCTTTTCCGCTGCTTCCTCTCTGAGGCGGTCCAGGAGTCTGGCATTGGCGAGCGACACGCTCGCATGGTTTGCGAGCGTTTCGAAGAGCGGGAGATCGTCGCCCCGGAAGGTCTCTCCGGTCCGGTTGCCCACCAACAACGTTCCGATGACACCGTTCTCGTCCCGGAGAGGGGCAATCATTGCGTCGCGGAGTCCGCTTTTGGACAGGATCTTCGCCCTCTTGCGGTCACGCACCGGGCGGGCCAGCAGGAGGGCCTTCTCTTCGGTCGCCACCCAGGCCCACAGGCCCTCGGTGGGATTGAGCACCGTCGACTTGACGATGTGAAGTTCGTCCTTGGCATCGAGGGTGATCCTCAGGTGGGCTTCACCTTCGGTTGAGGCAAACAGAAGGAACTCGCTGGTTTCGCAGCGAAACATCGTTCGGGCTTGATCCAGAAGTTCCCGCGTCGCGGGTTCGGATTCGACCGAATGTTGCAACTTGCGAGTCGATTCGTACAGGGACTCCAGGCTCTGACTCTTCCGACGCTGCCAGAGGTATGCGCGGTAGGCGAAGAAAACGACGACTGTCGGCACCATGAAGAGAATTGCAGCCTTTCCGTCGAACCAAATAATCGTGGTTGCCATCAGGGCGAGACATGAGTTCGTTGCCGAAACGATCCCGGCGAAACTCAACGTGCGCCGCAGGGTGTCGGCCGGAAGGTCGTTCGTGCTGAAGAGCATCGCAAGCATCACCATCGCTGCCTCCACCAACGACGCCGCGAGAGTTGCCGCAAAGGCCGCGAGCCAATTTCGCAGGCTCGTCGGACCGGAGGCGTCGCCGACGTGATGGAATACGAACAGAGCGATCCCAACCATCAGAAAGGCATTGGCGAAGTTGAAGGCCTTTTTGACGGGATCGAGGCGCTGCCACAACAAGACGGCCATGTTCAGGAGTTGCGCGACCAGCACAGCTTCCGGCGAGGCCAGGAAGAACCCGATCACCAGGGGGATCTCGAACAACGAATAGCTGCTGCTGTGGCGCCGGATTTCGAGGTCGACGAGGTTGCGTTCGGCAAGTATGAACGCCCCCGCGAGGAGCCACCACGGCACCAGACCTTTTGCGGGCCCGATCTCCAGAACGGAGGCCGGGCCAAAGTTGACCAGCAGCCCAAGGGCGAGAAGGGTTCCCGTCAGTAACCAGACGCGCCGGGTTGATGCGGTCGTTTGCGTCCGCCTATCTTCGGCCGTCTCCTCGCCGCCGGTCGCCGGGTGCGTTCGCAATCAGTCAGTCTCCCCAGCCGACGCTCGACCACGTGTTGCCGCTCCAGCTGCGTCCTCTCCAGCGAGTGCCGGTCCAGCGAGTGCCGGTCCACTCGTCACCCCTCCACCGAGTGCCAGTCCAAGAGTCATCGCGCCACCGGGTGCCCGTCCAATCGGGACGCTCCCAATCCGCCGTCTGCCAAACGAGGCCCAGCACGGGATCGGTCAGCGCGGTGACGCCGGCCCACAGCGATCCGTTGAAGAGGCCACCGGTGAGTTTCTCGCCGAGCTCGAGGACGCTCGTGACGAGCCACGGCAATCCGAAGATGTCGCGCTCGCCGTCCAGTGTCTGGCCTGCGGACGTGATGATGTTCGAACCGCGCGCCTTGCCAAGTGATCCGAGGCCCGTCGCGGGCAGATGGAGCTGCGCCGACAACAGCGACGAGAAGTTCTTGGCCTTCGGGAGATTGATCAGACCGTCGCCCTGAGCGCGGGCCGGTGCGTTGCGAAGGCGCGTGGCCGTTGCCTTGAGCGCTTTCTTGACTTTGTCTGGGGTCAGACCCGGCTGGTGTTGCAGGAGCAGCGCGGCCGCCCCTGAGACGACGGCGGTGGCCTGCGAGGTGCCGCTCCCCTTGAAGAACCGATCTCCCACGCGTCCACCGGGGTATTGCTGGTCGATGTACGAGCCGGGACTGCGAAGGCTGACCACGGATGTTCCGGGTGCGACGACGTCGGGACTACGAAGGAAGTTGCCGGCCGTAGACCAAGTCGGAACGACATCGTCGGCGACGGTCTCCGTGCCGCGAGTATCGTTCGCGCCCACCGCGATGACATACGGGTTGAAGGCCGGGTTGTTGAGCTGGATGTCTCCGTAGCCGCTGTTACCGGCCGCCACGACGACAACTATGCCTTTGCGCCATGCCCTCTCCACGGCGTATGAGAGCGGGTCGAGGAGGTAGGTCTGGGTGCCGTCGGTTCCAAACGATAGGCTCAGCACTCGGATGTTCATGCCTGCGTC
>OCZV010000308.1_pt1 | contig 17744 bp, 17 predicted proteins | sample 1539051 | NCBI WGS metagenome assembly OCZV01 (sample SAMEA3113581, study PRJEB22503) | soil metagenome
CGCAGAGACTGCGGGATGGTCGTCAAGGACCCTACCTACCCAATGGGTACCCGCTCGGCCGTTGCCCAGTACGAATACCTTTCGACTGGACGGGTGACGGGATCCGAACGCAAGCAGTGTGTTGCGAATCCTGTTTTCTCTACGCCGCGTTCCCGTGCCCGACGGCGCTCGTCTGGCGGCGAGGGCTTGAGTGATGTGTTGCGACTCGTATTGCCGGGACAGCCAATGGGCAGGTGCACCTCGCGTCGGGTCAGAGCGATTGGCATCACTTCCCGTTCCCGTCATGTTGAGAATCCCCCTGTCCCCTTTTCCTCCGAAAGACCCATGAGAGAATCACCGCCTCGCAAGGAAGTTTCCGGCCCCGAATGGAGAGCGTCTCGGCTGCGAGTCCTGATCGAAACCCTCAGACCAAAGGACATCATTCGATTAACTCGGCCGAATCCAGAGCTCGAGATTGCTGCAGGAAAGGATCCCTCCGGCATCAGTTATAGCTGCCACCCACCCAACGTCCGTGCTATTTGTCCGGTTCGTTCGCGGTGACGAGTGACGATTCAACGGCTCGACGCGACCGCGTGGGAAACAATCAGCCTCGTGCAGCGCGTAGATTGGGAGGCCAGGCATCTAGGAGGTCGCCAGCGTCCAGTGCAGGTGGTGGCTCAGCAGCCCTTACTGCAGCCGTAAGTCCCTCGTTCCAGTCAACGGGTAGCCGGCGGTCTCGACCGGTTGAAAGGTAGTAGTCATCGAACTTGAACGACCCGCCGGTAAGCCTATCGCCGGCGCGAACCCACACAGCGGGCACCCCATAGGCCTCGGCCACGATGATTCCATGCAAGCTCGACGACACAACAATTTCGCAGGATGCGATCGAAGACACCGTGTCCTGCCAAGGCCCCGTCACATCGATCACTCTCACGTTCGGGTCGTCGGAATGCATGACAGCCCGATCAACTGCATGGGGCACCAGCCCAATCTCGCAGCGCGGCCGAGTAGCCGGTCGAAAGAAGAGCGGAAGCAGCAGTGCAGGGTCGCCATAGACCTCTGGTACATCAGCTTGGATCAGATTTCTTGTGAGTGGTCCGCGTACGGCAAGAAACTGCACACCGGGAGGTGGTTGGATCGGAACATCGCGGATAGCGCCAGCTCCCCACACGATGTCTCCTGGCTGCAGGTTCTGTAGAACGCTGCCAACGGCGAGCACCTTGCCGGCGTAGTGCTTACTCACGAGAGCGGGAGTGAGGCCAGACACGTACGCGAGCGCAACCGGGGCCAGTAAGTCCCCTAGATTATCCTGGGCGTGGAACCAGTAGGTGGGAAGCGGATCCCGGCCAGCGACCCGTGTCCAGCGGATGATCCGGCTAACTGCGCCCGAGCTCCGAACATCTGCAACGTGCACGAGTTGGTCGGTGACCCGTGGCAAGCCTCGTACCCTGCGGGCGCGTTCAGTCATTGGTGGTCGCTTTCCGTTCCACCCCACTTCCTTTCGGGGATGGAAGGAAGCAGGTGCTTCACCTCGCGCGCGTCGAGGACTCGCATCCGCGGTTCGACTCATCTTGACTTCCGTCCGAGAGCCCAGTGAACGGGGACTGCCCAGCGGCGGAGGTACGAGGGCCGTCCATCCTTACCTGTCCTCGCCTTCAGAAAATCCGAACTGGGGAAACAAAGCGTTCGGACGTAAGCAGCCTTGGACCTGACGCTCGGAAGTGCCTGTAACGTCGTAAGCGCGGTGCCTCCTCGGTTGCGCGACTCACTCGTGTACGCAGAGAGGAGGCGACGCTCCGATCTGGTGGGCTCCTTGCCTATCAAAGGACTCAATTGCGGCGGATTCCGAGTTCCGAGTTTCTGCTCGGTCCTCATAAATGCATCACGCAGTACCGGCCGAAGCCTCCACCGCTCCGCCCAATCGAGAATCACCTCCCAGACCACTCCGGAAGACTCCGCTGCCTGGGCCACGTCTCTGAAGGAGACGAGAAGCGAGCGCCTCATTCCAAGGGACGCGTGCAGGCAGGCATGCATCAACGAGGCCGTATCGTCCAGCTGATTCAGGTCTCGGCCACCCAGTGAGAACCTCCAGGTTCTCTCGAACAGCTCGTCGGGATCCATCCACAGTCCAAAGGGCCCCAGCACCAGCGTGCGATGGAGGTCGATCTCCTGCCGCTTGTCGTTCACGTGGCACGCGGCCTTGCCGAAGCGCTCGTCGAAGCCGGGGCGCGGCTCTACGAGGCGGCGGACCATACCCAGCTCGGCGAGGAGAGCACAGGACCGACGCCAATCGCGCGTCCTCACCAGGAGGTCGATATCCATGAACGGACGCCAGCTCGGGTCCGGATAGACGGTGTGCGCCAGAGCCGCGCCCTTCAGCACGACGAATTCGATCCCCGCGTCGTCGAACTCCCTGGCCAGATCCAGGAGCGTGCGCTCAAGGTCGAGCGCCCACAGCATCACCTCTCGGTGCGCATCGGACAGCTCCGCAAAGTGGGTATCTGAGAGATTCAGCCTCCCGTCCTCGGCCGCAGCCATCGCGAGACCGGTGAGGCGCTCGGCGATGAGACGGGACTTGAGCTCCGGCCACGTGTCCTCGTCCACCGAATGGGTATCGGTCACCTCGGACAAAAGGCCGAAGCCCGCCACGGACCTCACGACTCGCTCAACCGGCGCCGCGGTGCTCACTGAGCCACCTCGATGCATCCTCTTTGAACGAGGTCGTCGAGCAACCGTTCGACATCTTGCCGAATGACTTCTGCCGGAGCCGCGAACTCGCCACCCAGACTCTCCGCCACCTCGCGGGCTGTGCGCGGCACGTCAAGCTCGTCCCAGATCGCCGCAGCCGTTCCAACCAGTTGATCGATATCGTCTCGCCCGGGGACGGCCACGAGTACTTCCGTGGCGAAGGACCGCCACAAGGATTGATCGGATCGGGTGAAGATCGTTTCTCCCTTCAAAGCGGCACCACGCGTGGAGTCCGCACCGAGCCGAACGCATTCCGACCGTCGAAGATGAGTTGAGCATGCTCACCGAGCCACTGAAGGTCGTATGCGCTGTGGGCGGTCAGGAGCGCCACGCAGTCCGCTCCTGCGACCGCTCGCAAAGTCAGTTCGGTTCGTTGCGTTCGGGAGCCGTTCACGAACACCGATTCCACGTAGGGGTCGTGGAAGCCGACTCGCGCTCCCCTGCGATGCAGCCGGGTCATCACCTTGAGAGCCGGCGACTCACGCATGTCTCCGACGTCGGCCTTGTAGGTGACGCCAAGAACCAGGATCCGGGCCCCCTTGAGCGCCTTGCCGTTTTCGTTGAGGGCATCGCCAATCCGTGAAGCAACGTAGTTCGGCATCATTGCGTTGATGTCCTCCGCCTGTTCGAGGATGCGGAACTGACGTCCGGCGTCGCGCCGCACCTGCCACGCGAGGTAGCGGGGGTCGAGGGGAATGCAGTGGCCGCCCACGCCGGGGCCGGGATCGAACTCCATGAACCCGAACGGCTTGGTCGCGGCCGCGCCAACGACCTCCCACACGTCTATGCCCATCTCGTTGCACAGCATCGCAAGCTCGTTAACCAGCGCGATGTTGACGTGGCGAAAGGTGTTCTCCAGCAGCTTGGCGAGCTCGGCCGCACGCGATGAAGACACCGCAACGACTTTGTCCACGAGCTGCTCGTAGAACAGCGTTGCCAAACCGGTCGCCTCCGGGGTGACCCCGCCAACAACCCGAGGGGTATCGCGAAAGCCGTACTCCTCGTTCCCGGGATCAATCCTCTCCGGGGAGTAGGCGAGCAGGAAGTCCCGACCGGAAGCGAGCCCCGATGCCTCGAGAAGCGGCTGCACGATCTCGTCGGTTGTTCCCGGGTAGGTCGTGGACTCGAGGATCACCAGTGACCCCTGTGACATGTGTTCTCCAACCTCGCGGCACGCGCGTTCCACGTAAGAGAGGTCGGGGGAGTGGTCCTTGACCGGTGTCGGCACACATACCGCGACGATGTCGCTGCGGGCGAGAATGGATGCATCTGTTGTGAACGACATTCGTCCGCTTGAGATACCAGCATCAAAATCGGCCGGCCGAACGCCGGCGACGCAGAGCGATCCCGCGTTCAGGCTGTCTACCCGCTCCTGATCGATGTCTACGCCGGTCACGCTGAATCCCGCGTCCGCCGCCGCACACGCAAGCGACAGGCCAACGTAGCCCTGACCCACCACGCCAACGGCCGCGGCGCGGGAGAGAGTGCGTCGCCGAAGAACCGCAGTTGCCCTGATGGTGACTCCTTTGCCGAAAGGAACTGCTGAACGGATCGTGCTGATCGTTAGAGGATGGCCGGCCGCCCCATGGGCAGATAGGCGAACCCAAGCTCTGCCATGACGCATGGGTCCACAACGTTCCTGCCGTCAACGACGACCGGATAAGACATCAAATCTCTCGCCGTCGCCCAATCGAGGTTGCGGATCACATCCCACTCGGTGGAGACCACCACGCAATGGGCACCGGCGAGGGCGTCGTAGGGGCTCGGCGATATCAGCAGGTCGGGAACTTCAGCCTTAGCATTGGTCGCGGCCTCGGGATCGTAGCCGGCAACCTCGGCACCCGCCTCGAGCAGCATGGAGGCCAGCTCCAGTCCCGGTGAGAACCGTACGTCGTCGGTTCCGGGCTTGAATGCGAGTCCCAGAACCGCAATGCGTTTGTCCTCGAGATTCCACAACGCCTCTCGAACCTTCTCGAACGCGGTCAGCGTCGCTTCCCGATTCAGCTTGCCGATCTCTCGCAGCAGCGCGAAGTCGTACCCAAGCAGCGAGGAGAGACGGTCGAAGGCCAGGAGATCCTTGGTAAAACAAGACCCGCCGTACCCCAGACCCGCGTCGAGGTGGCCCCTGCCGATCCGAGGGTCCGCACCCATGACGTCCACGACAGAAACCACATCCGCCCCGGCTCTCTCACAGAGGCGGGAGAGCGCGTTGGCGAAGGAAACCTTGAGTGCGAGGAACGCGTTGCAGGCGTGCTTCGCGAGCTCCGCGGTGGCGATGTTGGTCTCGATCATCGGCGTTCCCTGAGCGAGCAGGGGTGCGTAAAGCCTCCTCATCGTCTCGAAACCCCACTCAGACTCGGCCCCCACCAAGATGCGATCCGGACGGAGGGCATCTCCCACCGCCTTCCCCTCTCTGAGAAACTCCGGGTTGGAGACAACCTCCAACCGTGTCGCTCGATCGGCCCGCTCCCGTTCGAGCGTTCGCCTGAGGTGTCGTGCGGTACCGGTCGGCACGGTTGACTTCTCGATGACGACGCAGGGACCGCGGGCGTGGCGCGCCACCGTCCTCGCAGCGCTCTCCACCGCCACAAGGTTCGCTTCGCCGGAGGCGCGGGGCGGGGTTCCGACCGAGATGAACACCGCTTCCGCGGACTCGATTGCCGCCTCGGGATCGCACGTGTAAGAGAGCCGGCCGGCCACGACCCCGTCGCGGGTCAAGCCGTTCAGCCCCGGCTCGTGAAAGGGCAGACGGCCTGATCGCAAGGATGCGATCTTCTCCGCATCTTGGTCGGTGCCCACAACCCGGTGACCGAAGGCGGCCAGCGACGCGCAGGTCACGAGCCCGACGTGCCCGGTCCCAATGACTCCAACGTTCATATTCCCCCTCGGATGACGAGTAAGGGATCAGTAGGGAAGGAGGTTTGGAGTTGCTAATGCGGCGCCGGCGGCGTGCCGGCATCGACGATCTTGCGTATCGCCCGTGATCGCAGGCGAAAGCACTGTCGCCGCGAGATGTGAAGCGAGCGGGCGACTTCCTCGGCAGTCAACTGGCGCACGTACCAGAGAAACAGTAGATCGCGATCCCGGTCCCCAAGGGCCGCCACTCGACGGCGGAGCTCCAGGCGCTCGTCGAGTGACTCCAGGAGGCCGGGCCGCAGTCCGTCGGAATCATTGCTCGAGCGTCTGGCCGCGCCCACTGGGAAAACCGATGCAGTGGCCGGCTGCCACCAATCGGAGTACGTGAGGAGACACCGGGTAACCTCCGGCGAAGATGCAAGTACCCCCTTCATCATAAGTATCAGTCCCCACTCGAGTGACGCGCCAGACGGGGAATTCCCCTACGTCTCTTGTGAGCGGGCCTAATCTGGTAGTAGCCGTAGTAATTGCGCGGAGTCGTGATCTCCGTGCTGGCGTTTAGCACCACCCCGAGGACCGGTGCCCCGAGCCGCTTGAGGAGTAGTCCAGTGCGCTCCGCGACCTCGGGAGTCGTCCGTCCTGCGCGCGCAACGAGCAAGACAGAGTCGACTTCCTGCACGAGATCTGCCGGGTCGCTGGTGGTGAGGATCGGGGCGCTGTCGATCAAGACCAAGTCGCATTCGCTCCGAACGTCCCGGATGATCGAACGCATCTTGTCTGAACCGAGCAGATCCGCAGGGCGTTCCGGGGGGTTCCCGCTGGGGATGAGGCGAACGCCCGCGAGAGAAGTGGGCTTGGACTCAGGCTTTGCACCGTTAGGAGACTGCAGCGCCTCGGCCAGGCCGGAGGCAGTGGAGACACCAAGCAGCATGTCGATACGCGGCCGTCTGAAATCACACGAGAGGATGACGACGCGGTACCCGCGCGTCGCGAAACTCGCGGCCAGGTTGGCAACGACGGTCGTCTTCCCGTCCGCGGGCCCGGGGCTGGTGACGAGAACCGCGCGCGGCGGATCTCCCTCGGTCGCGCCCATTGCCTGGGCGGGCTTGCCTCCACGCAGCGGACGCCACACGGTGAGCATCGCTCCGAGCACGCGGAAGGCATCCGAGAAGCGCGAGCGGGGGTCGGACACAACGGCGTGGGCGAGGCCCTTTCTCTTGGAGCGCGGGGCGCGCGGGACCTCGGCGAGCACCGGGAGATCGAAGTGCCGTTCGGCTGCGTCCCGGTTCCTGATGCGGGTGTCGAAGGTCTCGAGGAACAGCACAATCACTACCCCCGCAACAAGCCCGAGGAGGCCGGCGATGATCATGCGCCCTTGCCGGCTCTGCGGAGGCTGAATGCCGCCGGTCTCGACCTCCACGGGGTAGGCGGCCTGGATGATCTGGAGCCCGCTGGGATTGGTGGCCGCCGCCGCCAGCTGCTGGTACGACTCGTACAACAGCCCGTACTGCCGTACCTTGGCGTCCCTTTCCGCCTGGACGACGGGGCGTCCCCCCGGCGGTGCGTCGGCTATGGCTCGATCGAGCGAGTCGATTTCGCCCTTCAGCCGATCCAGCTGCCGCGAGAGGGGCGCGCCTTCCTGGGCAACCGAGCGAGCCTTCTGATCCTCGAGGAACCCAACCAGTTGCCGGGCGAAGGTGTTTGCGAGGACTCTTGCGTCGCGCGACTTCGTCGACCTCGCGGTGATTTTGAGAATTCCGGTTTGGAGGTTCGCGGACGCACGCACCTTCTCGGTGAGTTCCACGGGATTGCCGTCGTAGTTGATCTTTTCGGCGACACGCTCGGGGACTTCGCCGACAGTGGTCAGGGCTGCCAGAGCTCCGAGGTTGCTTATGCCCGGGGTCACTACATCGCCCGTGCTCACCAGGACCGTGGTTGCCTGAAACGAGCTTTGGCGCTTGCCCGGAGGCGCTACGGAGGTGAGGAACCATCCGGCAACTAGCGCAATGACAACCGCGAGCGCTATATCAACCCACCGTCGCCGCACCGCTCTGACATAGTCGATCAGCTTCACAGGCCCGATCCTCCTATCCCTTGGGCCATCGCCACCCTCACTGCCGCGGCCTGGTTTGGCACCTGCAACTTGGCAAAGATGCGAGCCTTGTGCTGCTCCACGGTCTTTTCGCTGATACCGAGCTGGTACGCGACTTGCTTGGCGACCATCCCGTTTGCTATGAGGCGAAGGATCTCTCGCTGGCGAGGGCTGAGCGACTGCGGCGTGCCGGCGGCCACAACTCCGGGGACGAGAGCAGAGGCAAGCGCCCCGATCGACGCGCGGATGGGCACCCGAAGGTCTTGGTGCTCTTCCGCTCCGTCGCCGAGCAGAACCACACGCACCCCCGCGCGCCTCAAGCGAGACGCGGCGCCAAGCGCCCCAACCATGAACTGGTCCAGCACAACCGCATCGGAACGGCGACCGATCTTCTCACCCTCGGCCAGATCTGTAGTCGAACCCACGGTAACGATGCCCGGATATTGAGCGATGGCAGCGCCTACTCCCTCGGCCACCATTGCATGACGGTGAACGACGACCACAGCACGTGACCTCATCACACTGCTCCCTGGATCGGAACTCGCTCGCGTCCAGCCACGACGACCTTCAGGGATGCACCCAGCTCGTCGCTTTCATCGGCGAGCGCGAGCAGCTCGAAGTCGCGGATGGCTCTGCGCAGTCGCGCAGGGTCGGGAACCGCCGGCCGCGACACACGAATGCCTGGATGGGCGCTGGGTAGCAGATCTTCCGTCAGATCGATGATGTCCTCGACCAGCTTTTCACCGGGCCGAGCACCGACGATTTGGATGGTGATGTCCTTCTCCGGAACCTTGCCCGAGAGCCGGATGAGCTTGCGGGCAAGATCGAGGACATTCATCGGTTCACCCATCTCAAGGGTGAACACCTCACCACCGGTGGAAAGCGCCGCAGCCTGCAGAACGAGCTGAACGGCCTCGTGAACGCTCATGAAGTAGCGGGCCATTGACGGATCCGTGACGGTAACCGGGCCGCCTTGGGCGATCTGTCGAAAGAACGTTGGGACCACGCTTCCCCGACTTCCGAGAACGTTCCCGAAGCGGACGGCGCAGAAGTGGCAGCCGTGGCCATCGAGGCTCCGAACGATCTGCTCGGCGAACCATTTCGTCGCACCCATCACGTTGACGGGACCAATGGCCTTGTCCGTGGAGATCAACACAAAGCGCTCGACTCCCGTCGCCGCAGCCGCGTCGGCGACGTTCGCAGTTCCGATGATGTTTGTGTAAAACGCTTCCTCAGGATGGGCTTCCAGCAGCGGCACGTGTTTGTGCGCCGCGGCGTGAAACACGACGTTGGGTGACTCCCGTCGGAACAGGTTGAGCATCCGTTCGCGATCGCGGATGTCCGCCAGCACGATGCGAATGCCGGTGTGACCGTCGAGATCCACCAGTAGATCGTGGAGGTGCGTCTCGTCGTGGTCGAGGAGCAGGAGCCGCGCCGGGGCGAACGAGGCGACTTGCCTTACGATCTCGGAGCCGATCGACCCTCCGGCTCCGGTAACGAGCACACTTTGGTCACGGATCATCCTCCCAACAGAGTCGAGATCGGTCTCCACCTGGCGACGCCCAAGGAGATCCTCGATCCGGAGGTCACGGATGTCGCGCGCAGTCACCTTTCCCCCCACGACCTCCCTGCGGGATGGGAGAACGCGCAGAGACACGCCCGCGGCCTCACACTGCGAGGCAACGTCTCGAACGAGATCACTTGCCGCCGATGGGATTGCCAGCAGGACCTCGTCGATCTTCAGGCGGTCGACAAGCCGCGTGATCGCGTGTCGCTTGCCGATTACCGCGACTCCGTGCAGTGCCCTGTGCAGCTTTCGGGGATCGTCGTCCACCAACGCGACCGGATCGAGACCCAAGTAGGGATGGTTGAGGAGGTCCTTGACGATCATCGCGCCGGCATCACCGGCTCCCACGACCAATACCCTTCTCACGGCCTCCTCCGTCTGGCGGCGTCGAAAGCCGAAGAGGCGGTTCTGGAACCTGATGGCTCCGAAGCCCATCAGCGACAGCGTCGACCCGAGGACGACAACCGAGATCGGCAGCGGATAAAGGCGCGTACGGAGGCTGACGTCCAATGCAGTCATCAAGGCTCCGCCCGCAATTCCTGCGAGCACCACGCGTCGAGCCTCTTGAACGCTCGCGTAGCGCCATATCTCTCCGTAGAGCCCGAACATGTAGTTCGCGAGCAGATGAATGAGCGCAGCGACCGAGGCAAACCACCAGAAGTTGCTCCAGTACGCGGGCGGCACGCGGCCGTCGAAGCGCAGTACCAGCGGCGCGATATAGGCAACGAATACGACTCCCAAATCGATCAGCGCGAGCGGTCCGTTGCGCCGCAGGAGGGAAACGATCCGCTCTGGGAGCCGGTGCTCTTCATCCACGGAGACTGAATCCTCGATGGAAATCGATCTCATGGGCGCGCTCCCGCGCCGTTGAGAAGCGGCCGCCGCCCGCCCAGTGCCCTCTGAAGCGAGTCCAGCATGTCCCTAGGACTAGCGAAGCCCACTCCGTAGCAACGAGCCCCTGCGACCAGCCGACCGAGCCCTTCGAGGACGCTCCCACGCAACTCATCGACATTGTTGACCGAGCCCGTAAGCCGATGAAGGGTGAGTCCGCGGGTAATCGGCTGCAGCAGGGGGCCGCTTTCCGTGTGCGTACAAACGACGTCGATCGGAGTGGCTTCGTCGACGAACAAGCGGTCGCCGCCGGCCTGCCCGTCGGAGCCGAATCGACGCAGCGGGCGCTCATCAATGTCGAGGCGCCGCTCGACGGGGACGACGCGGCCGGTATCGGCATTGACCGCCACCCACGTAGACCCGGACAACGCAAGCCCGGAATGCTCCACGCGCCTGCCAAGCTCGCCGAGGCGCGGGACCACCCACCAGGGGACGATGGCGGACACACCGTCAGCCCGAACCAACGCGCCGCGGACGAAGATGGAGTCACGCCGTGATTGGAACGTAACCGCTTCCAGCTCGGCCAAGAGGCCGCGCAGCAGTGTCGACAGGTGGAGGGTCCGAATCAGTGCGGTCGTGCCCCAGTAGAGGATGTGGAAGCCGCGGCCGCTGCGGCGATTTCCGGTGGGCTCCCCACCTATCACGATGGAATATGAGGGCGAGGCCTCCTCCGAGGTTCGATATCGGATCAGGGCATGGTCGAGCGTCCGCCCGAAGTCCACGGAGGTAGTTCTGATACCCAGCGTGACTTCTCCGAAGTCGTAAGTTCTACTCATCACCCACCCGAGGCGATCTAGTTTGCTCTGTCAGGGACTCGCGGGCGTCCTTGATCGCACCCGCGCCCGCTCGTCTGTTTCAACCATGAGCCTGGTCCGACCGATCGACGAGGAGATCCGCTCTTCGCAGCTTGCGCAGAAGAGACCTGATCTGCTTCTCAACGTCGTCTTCGGGGAGCTGGAATGCGTATGCGATGTCGATCGCCAGCTCCCTTATCGTGGCGCTGCCGTCACAGAGCTTCGCGACTATCGTCGCCGTTGAGTTCAGGTGGTGAAGGTCACCGGTTCGATCGTCATAGATCACGGCTTCGCCATCGAGCTCAACCGTGGTCAGATCCTCGCGGATCCTCGGTTTGATGGGAGCAGTCACGACTTCACCGGCTGCTGCTCGACAGTTCTTCATGGATACCGTTACGCACCACAAACGCAGCGGCTTCGAGGCGTGAGTGAAGATCGAGCTTGCGGAACAGATTGCGGATGTGTGTGCGAGCGGTCTGTGGACTTATTACGAGAACTCTTGCGATCTCGTCCTTGTCAGACCCCTCCGCCACCAGGGCCAAGACCTCCTTCTCCCGGCGCGTGAGGCAAGACATCTGACGTAGGGCGAAATCCTTCTCTCGGCCCCGATTGACGAGGCTAGTGATGAGCCCCCCGAGCATTGCCCTGGGAATGGGAGCCTCGCCGCGCGAGATGCCTCGGGCCGCCTCGAGCAACTGATCAAGCGGAGAGTTTTGAGTCAAGTATCCGGTGGCCCCGGCCTCGACGGTCTCCAGGAGCGTCGCCTGGTCTTCCTCGTCCGCGATAACCACAACCTTGCAGGCGGGGACACGCTTCGTGATGATGCGTGTCAGCCGGATCCCATCGCAATTCGGCAACTCGAGGTCGACAAGCGCGACATCTGGATCTACGCGCTCCGCTTCGGCTGCCGCCTGAACGCCATCGCGTGCGACGCCCACTACTCGGAGGTCGCTCTCCCTCTCGAAGGCAGACCGCATCGTGTCGCAGACCAGTGACTGCCCGTGGGCGATCAAGATGCGGATCGGTGTACCGTTAGCCCTCGACACAACTGCACCCATCCCCTTGGAACCGCGGCGTGGTGTGAAACGCTAGTTACGCCGACCGCCAACTACACGCGATGCAAGGGGTAAACGACCTACCCCTGACGTATGAAATCCGTTTGAGTCGCGGACCTGCGCTCGATGGGTGTTGACCAGTCCCAACCGAACAGCCGTGGCCGCAGCTTCGATACGCGAATGGACATGGAGCTTGGTCAGAACGCTCTGAACATGGGTCCTGATTGTGTTGGGACTGAGTACGAGGCGTTCGGCCATCTCGCTGCTGTTTGCGCCCTCGGCCAGCAGCATCAGGACCTCGTACTCCCGAGGCGTCAGGAGTTCCACCGATGAAGATTGCACGCCGCCTCTAACCCGCGTCATGCTCCCGCGTCCAACCCGGGAACTAGCGGGGAGGCTTACTACGGTTTGCCCGTCGAGGACTCCCTGAATCGTTGCTACGAAATGGTTCAGAGGTGTGTCTTTTGTGACGCACGCCTGGAAACCGGCCTCGGCTGCGTTCCGCACCGCTTCACAGTCGGTGTAGGTAGTGACGGCGATCAGCTTGGTGTCGGGAAAATCCGAGAGGATCCTGCGTCCGATTGAGATCCCGTCCTCGCCGCCCAAGCTCAGGTCCAAAAGCACTAGCTCGGGCCTCTCATGTCGAACCGTCGCGAGAGCGCTGGGACCTGTCGTCGCGAGACCTATGACTGTGTGTCCTCGCTCCTCCAGGGGAGGTGTAATGAGATCCGCGAACAATCTGTGGTCGTCAACGATGAGCACACGGGGTTGCTTCGGGCCCATAATTCATCCCCCCTTCTGTGAGCTTCGTGCTTTCTTTGCTGAACTCGCTCGCAGCCCCAGTGCTACGGCATGCAGTTCCTCAACTTCCACGAGTAACGATCGATCTCCTGCCGGAGACAGAAAGAATCTGGTAGAAGATGGTGCGACTGACTTGCTTGCTGTGCTTGCGCGGATAAGCAAACGGATGCTGGCTTGCGGCGACCACAGGTACTGGTGTTCTTTGCATTTCAGCCCTCAAGCGATCTGACTCATAAGCCACGATTGCTTTGCTTTTGCCCGCTACGAGAAGCATGACTATATGAGCGCCGTTTATAGCTGCATAGGTGCAATGGCTAGGTTTTCGCGAGATCCCCCATCCGGGGTTGTGGTTACCCCCATCCGGGGTTGTGGTTTGCACCTGAGGAGTCGGTCGCCGCCGAAACTAATTCCTTCTTGACGTCCTCGTGCCACCCGGCGCGCCGGACTCGCTGAAACGGCAATCAGCTACGAAATAATGGGGCTAACTGCCAACTCAGGATCGGGGCGGTGACCGCAACCCTCCACGTCTGAAGGCCTGGACTGCTTACGGGCACAAGACCCCCATACATCTCCGGTCTGCAGCTAGTAGATCGACCATCCATTGGGGTGGCTCGCTGCCGGCCTCGCCGCCGGCAACAAGGTTCTCTAGCTGCCACGGATCCGCAAGCAAGTCGTAGAACTCCCGTTCCACAACGACCTCGGCGTCCGGGCCTTCGCCGTAGTACTCCGTGTATTGGTGTTCGGCGGTACGGAGCGACGCCCACCCGGGAACGCGATTCCCCGCTTTACCCCAGAACTCCAGGAGGACCCGGTCTCTCCGCCACGCCCTATTGAGGAGCGAACGACCATCCATCCCTCCTGTAGAAAGCCCCGCGGCGGCCAGCGCGGTCGGAGCAACGTCAACGTTCGAAGCAAACCGGTTGTCGGTCGCCCCTCTTAGAACGTGTCCGGGCCACCGGAGCATCATCGGTATCTGCGTCGATTCCCTGTACGGAACACCCTTCCCCGATCGGCGGTGCTCGCCCCACAAGAACCCGTTGTCCGACAGAAAGATCGCAAGAGTGTTCCGCTTCTCGCCCAAGCGCTTGAGTCTTGTGAACAACCGGCCGACCATGTCGTCCACACTCATGAGCGTGCGAAGTTGTTTGGTGCGGAGTCTGGTCACACGTCTCGGTTTCGCATTTGAAAGCTGCACGTATTTGGGTTTGTCGCCGACGTCCTGCTCAAAGGCCGAGGGGCTCCACTCCCACTCCTCAACCGGCGCTCGCCAATACTTCGGTTCGGGGACAGCCGGGGCGTGCGGTGCAAACGGCGCGACGTAAAGGAACCAAGGCCGATCGTCGTCGAGTTCGAACCACTCCAGGAAATCAAGCGCACGATTCCGCACGTAGTGGGTCGAGTAGTTCCTCGCAATCTTCTGTTGCCCATCGACATTTAGCTTTAGGTCGTAATAGCCATCCGATTCCGCCTGCGAGCCCCTCGAGAAGAACGCCCAACGATCGAAGTACGGAGGATCAATATTCTGCTTCCAGTTGTTGATGTACTTGCCGGATATGGCGGTCAGATAGCCGGCGTCCTGTAAGTGGGCCTGCATCGTTTCCTCTTGGTCGAACTTCGACGGATCGGTGCCGCTCCGAAATATCCCGTGGTTGTGTACGTAGCGGCCCGAGAAAATCGAAGCGCGAGCCGGACAGCACAGGGGCGTCGATACAAATGCGTTGGGGAATCGTGTGCCGTTGCGTTCGAAGAGACGCCGAGTCCCGGGCATCACGTCCAACGTGTCGGCACGCTGGTCGTCGGTCACAATGACCAGGATGTTTGGCAATTCGGCGGCGGCTTGATCTGAGGGCTTCAGCCGCGGCGTTGCGTCCGGGCGGGGGGCTGCGACAAAGAGGGCGCATGCCGCGAGCAAGCAGATGAGCGGCCGGCGCCCGGAAGTCCCTGGGACCATTCCCGACACCTTGGGCGTTGCGGTGCTTCCTCACAAGGGGGACAGGACTTAATTCGTGGCCCGGGATCTGGACAAATCTCAAATTCTCTGACTATAGTCAGAGAATGGACCGAACGATGGTCGACCAAGTGCGGCGCTTCAACCGGGTGGTCACCCAGCGAGTGGGCGCCTTGGACGACCACTTCCTGTCCCGGGACCGGCCGCTCGGCGAGGCGCGTGTCCTGTGGGAGATCGGCGCCGAGGGGTGTGACGTCCGCGAGCTTCGCGCTCGCCTCGATCTCGACTCCGGCTATCTCAGCCGCCTCCTGCGCTCGCTCGAGGCAGCCGCCCTTATAGAGGTCGAACGAAGCGAGCTCGATAGGCGCGTTCGAACGGCGCGCCTGACTGCTGCGGGACTGAAGGAACGAGCCATCCTCGACGAACGGAGCGACGAACTCGCCGCAACATTCCTCGAGCCTCTCAATGAGTCACAGCGCACACGACTCGTCACTGCAATGAGCGATGTCGAACGTCTCCTAACGGCCGCGATGGTGGAGGTCAAACCGGTCGACCCCCTCCACCCGCACGCCCAGTACTGCATAAGTCAGTACTTCGCCGAGCTCGACCGGCGCTTCGACATCGGCTTCGACCCCTCAATAAGCATCTCGGCGGACGCCGATGAACTGAGGCCTCCCGCGGGACTCGTCCTTCTCGCAACGCTCCGCTCGGAGCCGATCGGATGCGGTGCTCTGAAGTTCCACGACGATGCGCCGACCGAGCTGAAGCGTATGTGGGTCGCCGACTCGGCGCGCGGCCTCGGCATCGGCCGCCGGCTCCTCGCCGAGCTGGAAGCGGAAGCAAGCCGCGCCGGAAGCACGATCGTCCGGCTCGAAACGAACGGCTCGCTCACTGAAGCAATCGCCCTGTATCGGTCCTCCGGATACACAGAGGTCGAGCCCTTCAACGACGAACCGTACGCACATCACTGGTTCGAGAAGCGTCTGCCGTCCGGCTGAGATGGCAACCGACCACCGACAGGTGGGGGTCAATTGCCATTTCGCCTCACATTAGGGCCGCTCGGGCCCGTTCGCCCAGCTGCTTCAGCCTTTCGACGGGCTCGTTGCTGAACACAAAACGCAGATAGCGATCGGCGATATCTCCGCCCCACCCACGCATCTGCGTCGCCGCTACCTTCTGTTCGAGCATCCGCTGTGATGCCTCGGCACAATCGATTCCAAGCGCAGCGGTATCCATCAGCAGAGACCAGCCGCCGGACGCCGGCGATATCGGAAAGCCATCGAGTTGCCGAACCGTCTCGTCGCGCCTGCGCTGGAACTCGGCCACGGCATCCGCGAGATCCTCGGCCGGCGCGCCGAGAGCAACGCGCGCCCCGGCCTGACCGATGCCGCCCGGTACGAGGGAGTTGTAGATCTGCACAACTGACAGATCCGAACGGAGCGGCTCCGGTCCAACCGTCCAGCCGACGCGCCAGCCGATCATTCTCTGCTCCAGCGATACGGAACCGGCGATGATCACACGATCGCGCATGCCGGGGATTGCAGAGGGATGAATGATGGGTAAGTCGTCGTAAACGACGCCCTCGTACATCGAGACGTAGACAAGCCATAGATCGTTGTCGCGGCACACGCTGGCAACGGTGTCCCACTCTCCTTCATTTAGTACACAGCCGGTAGGCAGCGATGGGTTCATGATGAACACGGCACGGGTCTTCGGAGTAACCGAATCCCGAAGTGCGTCCAGGTCCAGTCTCCAGCCCGCCGGCTCGGGAATCAGCGGGACGAGCTTCGGAACTGCGGAGGCCAACCGCACACGATTGACCATGCCGGCGTACGTCGGATCGGTAACGATCACCTCATCGCCCGGGTCCGTAGCCACGAAGAGGGAGTTGAGCATCGCGTCGCCCTCGCCGGAGGTGATCACAACCTCGCGAGCGGGGTCGTACCGCACGCCGCTGCGCATCTCGATGTGGTCGGCCACCGCCTCCTTCATCTCGATCTTGCCGTCGAACGGCAGCCAGCTGTTGGCGTCGTCATCTCCAACGGCCTCCCGAGTCGCTTCGATGACGCCGGGTGGCGGCGCAACATCCGTATCCAGGTTCTCCATCCGAAGAATCTCGGGATCATCCCCGGCAGCGGCTGCGACGCGGTCGATGTTGAAGCCCGGGATATCGGCGAGGCGTTCGTTCGTCACGCCGACATAATGGCATCGTTCGCAGGTTCTGCGCTCACGAGGGAGGGCACATAGATTTCGAACCAGCGTCGGTGGAGGCGCTGCTCGACTGGAAGCGCGCCGTGTTTTCGCTCTATGCGGAGATCCGGCAGACCAGCGAGCCCGAGGCTATGTGGCGGAGGTGGCGTTCCCGGCGCGACGAGTTGTTTGCCGGCCACCCCCAATCGCCACTGACCGCCAAGGCGCGCCGGGATTTTCGCGGCCTCGAGTACTTCGACTACGACCCCGCCATGAGGGTGCTCGCCGACGTCGAGCCGGCCGAACCACAGCGATACGAAATCAGCACGAGCGGGGACGGGACCTACTCGTTCGTTCGCTACGGCATCGCACACTTCGTCCTGAACGAATTACGGCAGAGTCTCGAGCTTTACTGGCTCGAGGGCTACGGGGGCGGCGTCTTCCTCCCGTTCCGCGACGGGACCAGCGGCGCCGACACCTACGGTGCAGGCCGGTATCTCCTGGATTCGATCAAAGGAGCCGACCTCGGGACGGCCGAGGGCCGATTGGTTCTGGACTTCAACTTCGCGTACAACCCTTCGTGCGCGTACGACCCGCGCTGGGTCTGTCCGCTCGCGCCTCCGCCCAATCGACTCGACGTGGAGATCAGGGCCGGTGAGCGTTATCCATAAGGGAGGAGCCAGGCCGGGAAGGGGCCCGCTCGGGGCCCCCTCCTCATAGGGCTACGACTCGGATGCTAGATCGCTGACTGCTTGGAGCCCGTACTCGTCTGCCGTTTCCTGTGTGACCACGAAGGCATTCGTGTCGTTGGCCTCCGAGAACT
>OCZV010000309.1_pt1 | contig 17671 bp, 15 predicted proteins | sample 1539051 | NCBI WGS metagenome assembly OCZV01 (sample SAMEA3113581, study PRJEB22503) | soil metagenome
CAGACTGTAAATCTGCCGGCATTGCCTACGGTGGTTCGAATCCACCCCGGCCCACGGTCCGTTCCCCACGTCGTACCGTCGGGGCGGTGGATAGGTACGACAGACACGACGTCGTCGCCATCCGGCCCACGCCGCTCAGCCCGGCCGACGTCGTCGCCGTCGCCCGGCGGGGCGCCCGGGTCGAGCTGACCGACGATTCGCGGGCGGCGATCGCGCGGGCCCGGGCCACCGTCGAGGACCTGGTGGCCAAGTCCACGCCGGTGTACGGGCTGTCGACCGGATTCGGTGCCCTCGCCGTCCGCCATATCCCGGTGGACCGGCGGGCCGCGCTGCAGCGCTCGCTGATCCGATCGCACGCCGCTGGCCTCGGGCCACCGGTGGAGGACGAGGTGGTGCGGGCCATGATGCTGCTCCGCACCCGGACGCTGGCTCAGGGCCTGTCCGGCGTCCGCCCCGAGGTGGTCGACCTGCTCATGGCGCTGCTCAACCACGGGATCACGCCGGTGGTGCCCGAGCACGGTTCGCTCGGCTGCAGCGGCGACCTCGCCCCGCTGGCCCATGTGGCGATGGCGCTCATGGGGGAGGGGGAGGTGGTGGCGTCCGGGGCCAGCCGGCCCGCCGCCGAGGCCCTGGCCGACGCCGGGCTGCACCCCGTCGAGCTCGCCGCCAAGGAGGGGCTGGCGCTGGTCAACGGCACCGACGGGATGCTCGGCATGCTCGTCCTCGCCTGCCACGACCTGGGCCGGCTGCTGCCGGCCGCCGACCTCACTGCCGCCATGAGCGTCGAGGCCGCGCTCGGCACCGACAGGGTGTTCGCCGCCGACCTGGCGGGACTCCGGCCGCATCCCGGCCTGGCGACCAGCGCCGCCAACATGGCCCGACTGCTGGATCGTTCCGAGATCGTGGCGTCGCACCGCACCGGCGATCCCCGCGTGCAGGACGCCTACTCGCTGCGCTGCGCACCCCAGGTGACCGGCGCCGCAAGGGACACCCTGGCCCACGTGGAGGCCGTGGCCGAGCGCGAGCTGGCGGCCGTGATCGACAACCCTCTCGTCCTCCATGACGGGCGGGTCGAGTCCAACGGCAACTTCCACGGCGCGCCGTTGGCCCACGCCTGTGACTTCCTGGCCATTGTCGCCGCCGACGTCGGGGCCATGGCGGAGCGGCGGGTGGACCGGCTGCTGGACCCGGCCCGGTCCCACGGGCTGCCGCCGTTCCTGGCCGACGACCCCGGCGTCGATTCCGGGATGATGATCGCCCAGTACACCGCCGCCGCCCTGGTGGCCGAGAACCGCCGCCTGGCGGTGCCCGCCAGCGTCGACTCGATCCCCACCTCGGCGATGCAGGAGGACCATGTCTCCATGGGTTGGGCCGCCGCCCGCAAGCTGCGCACAGCGCTCGACAACCTGGCGCGGATCCTGGCCGTGGAGCTGCTGGTGGCGGCCCGGGCGCTCGACCTCCGCCGGCCGCTGCACCCGGCGCCTGCAACCGGCGCGGTGGTGGCCGCCCTCCGTCAGCATGTGGACGGTCCGGGGCCGGACCGGTTCGCGGCGCCCGAGCTGGTCGCGGCCGAGCGGCTGGTCCGCAGCGGCAGCGCCGTCGCCGCCGCCGAACAGGTGATAGGAGAGCTGCCATGAGCGAGCGTCCCGCAGGGCGAGGCCCACGCGTCGTCCGGGCACCACACGGTGCCGAGCTGACCTGCCGGGGTTGGGTGCAGGAGGCGGCGCTCCGCATGCTGATGAACAACCTCGACCCGGACGTGGCCGAGCGTCCCGACGACCTCGTCGTCTACGGCGGCACCGGGCGGGCCGCCCGGTCGTGGGAGGCGTTCGACGCCATCGTCGCCAGCCTCCGCACGCTGGGCGACGACGAGACGCTGCTGGTGCAGTCGGGCAAGCCGGTGGGCGTCTTCCGCACCCACGAGTGGGCGCCCCGGGTGCTCATCGCCAACGCCAACCTGGTGCCCGACTGGGCCACGTGGGGCGAGTTCCGTCGCCTCGAGGGCCTGGGCCTGACCATGTATGGCCAAATGACCGCCGGGTCGTGGATCTACATCGGCACGCAGGGCATCCTCCAGGGCACCTACGAGTGCTTCGCCGCCATCGCCACGAAGCGGTTCGGCGGATCGCTGCGGAGGACGGTCACGCTCACCGGGGGATTGGGCGGCATGGGCGGGGCCCAGCCGCTGGCGGTGACCATGAACGGGGGCGTGGCCATCTGCGTCGATGTCGATCCCGACCGCATCGAGCGCCGCCGCCAGCACCGCTACCTCGACCGTGTGGCGGCCGACCTGCCGGAGGCCTGCGAACTGGCCGCCGCAGCCAAGGCGGCCGGGGAGGCGCTGTCGATCGGGGTGTGCGCCAACGCCGCCGAGGTGGTGCCGGGGCTGGCCGCAGACCCGGAACGGTCCGGCCTCGTCGACATCGTCACCGACCAGACGCCGGCGCACGACCCGCTGTCGTACGTGCCGGTTGGGCTCGACGTGCGGGCCGCCGCCGAGCTGCGTCGGCACGACCCCGACGAGTACCTGAAGCGCAGCCGAGACTCGATGGTGCGCCACTGCGCCGGCCTGGTGGCCTTCGCCCGGCGGGGCGCCGAGGTTTTCGACTACGGCAACGCCCTGCGGGCCGAGGCCCGGGACGCCGGCTATGGCGACGCCTTCGCCTACCCGGGCTTCCTGCCGGCCTACATCCGCCCGCTGTTCTGCGAGGGGAAGGGACCGTTCCGCTGGGCGGCGCTGTCGGGCGACCCCGCCGACATCGAGGTGACCGACCGGCTGGTGCTCGAGGAGTTCCCCGAGAACGAGACCCTCGGCCGCTGGATACGCATGGCGCGGGAGCGGGTCCAGTTCCAGGGCCTGCCCGCCCGCATCTGCTGGCTGGGCTACGGCGAGCGGGCCCGGCTGGGGCTCCGGTTCAACGAGCTGGTGGCGTCCGGCGAGATCAGCGCGCCCCTCGTGATCGGTCGCGACCACCTCGATTCCGGCTCCGTCGCCTCGCCCTACCGCGAGACCGAGTCGATGCTCGACGGCAGCGATGCCATCGCCGACTGGCCGATCCTCAACGCCCTGCTCAACACCGCCAGCGGCGCCTCCTGGGTGAGCTTCCACCACGGCGGTGGGGTGGGCATCGGCCGGTCCCTCCACGCCGGCATGGTGGTGGTAGCGGACGGCTCGGCCCCCGCCGCCGAGAAGCTGGATCGGGTGCTCACCACCGACCCGGGCCTGGGTGTGGTCCGCCACGCCGACGCCGGCTACGACGAGGCGCGTGCCGTCGCCGAGCGCCACGGCATCCGCATACCCATGGGACCCGCCGGCTCGTGACCGTGTTTCCTCGGGCGCTGCGCCCCCGGACCCCATCGCCGCCCGGCTCCCTGGCTTGTCGACCCAACTATCCGCCCGTCTCGCGGCGACAAGGCGAGCGGGCTCTAGTTGGGTCGATCGCACGGTCGGCCGGTCATGAGGTGCGCTCATGACCACCTGGTTCGCCGACTTCGCCTGGCTCGGCGGCGAGGTGCTGGCGCCGTGGGTGGTGCTGGAGGACCTGGGCGACGGCCGGCTGGCGCGGGTGGCGGCCGGACAGGACCCGCCGGTGGGCGCCGTTCACCTGCCCGGGATCGTGCTGCCGGGACTGGCCAACGCCCACTCGCACGCCTTCCACCGGGCGCTGCGGGGCCGGGCGCAGGGCGGCTCCGGCGACTTCTGGAGCTGGCGGGACCGCATGTACGAGCTGGCCGCCGTCCTCGACCCCGACGGCCTGTTCGAGCTGGCCAAGGCCACCTACGCGGAGATGGCCCTGGCCGGGATCACCGTGGTCGGCGAGTTCCACTACCTCCACCACCGGCCCGATGGCCGGCCCTACGGCGAGCCCAACGTCATGGGGGCGGCCGTGGTCGCGGCCGCCGCCGAGGCCGGCGTGCGGCTCACCCTGCTCGACACCTGCTATCTGCGGGCGGGCTTCCTCGACGAGCCGGCGCTGACCGGTGTCCAGGTGCGGTTCACCGACGGCGACGCCGAGGCGTGGGCGGGCCGGGTGGGGGCCGTGGCGCCGTTGGTCGGAGGCCGGTGCCGGCTGGGGGCCGCGATCCACAGCGTGCGGGCGGTCGACGAGCGGTCGATGGCCGTCGTGGCCGACTGGGCGGTCGGGCACGGCGCGCCCCTCCACCTGCACCTGTCGGAGCAGCCGGCGGAGAACGAGGAGGCGCTCGCCGCCACCGGCCGCACGCCCGCCGAGCTGGCCGATGGCGCCGGCGTGCTGGGGCCCCGCACTGTGGCGGTCCACGCCACCCACCTGAGCGAAGGCGACGTGAAGGCCCTCGGTGCCACCAGGACCGGTGTGTGCCTGTGCCCGTCCACCGAGCGGGACCTGGGGGACGGCGTCGGGCCCGCTGCCCGGCTGGTGGCCGCCGGCTGCCCCTTGTCCCTGGGCAGCGACAGCCATGCCGTCGTGGACCTGTTCGAGGAGGCCCGACTGGTCGAGCTCCACGAGCGGCTCACCCGCCATGGCCGCGGCGCCCACCGGCCGGCGGCGCTGCTGGAGGCGGCGTCGGCCGGCGGCTACCGGGCCCTGGGGTGGGCCGACGACGGGCCGGCCGGGGTGCTGGCGACGGGGGCGCCGGCCGACTTCGTGGTCCTCGACCGGGGGTCGGTGCGGCTGGCGGGAATGGACCCGACCCACGGTGCCGCCGCGGTCGTGTTCGCGGCGACCGCGGCTGACGTCACCGACGTGGTCGTCGGCGGTCGGGCCATCGTGCGGGACCGCGTCCACCTCACGATCCCGGACGTGCCCGGCGCCCTCCACCGCGCCATCACCAGCCTGTGGTCCCGGCTGTGAGCCCCTGGGACCTGATGATCGTCAACGCCAACCTCGCCACGATGGACCCGGCGCGGCCCGGTCCCTACGGGCTGGTGGCCGACGGGGCCGTCGGCGCCCGGGGCGGGCGGATCGACTGGATCGGACCCACCGCCGACCTCCCCACCGGCGCTACCGCGACTGGCACCCAGACGATCGACGCCGGCGGTGCACTCGTCACCCCCGGGCTCGTCGACTGCCACACGCACTTGGTGTTCGGCGGCGACCGGGTCGCCGAGTTCGAGGCCCGGCTGTCGGGTGCCAGCTACGAGGAGCTCGCCCGCCGCGGCGGCGGCATCGCCTCGACCGTGGGCGCCACCCGTGCCGCTGGCGAGGACGAGCTGGTGCGCTCGGCGGCGCGCCGGGCCGAGCAGCTGCTGGCGGACGGCGTGACCACCGTGGAGATCAAGTCGGGCTACGGCCTCGACCTCGACGCCGAGCGGCGCATGCTGGCCGCGGCGCGCCGCGTCGGCGACGAGCTCCCGGTGCGGGTGCGCACGACGTTCCTCGGCGCGCACACCGTCCCCGCCGAGTACGGCGGCAGACCCGAGGCGTATGTCGACGTCGTCTGCGACGAGATGATCCCCGCCGTCGCGGTGGGCGGACTGGCCGATGCCGTCGACGCCTTCTGCGAGCGCATCGCTTTCTCCGCCGAGCAGGTGGCGCGGGTGTTCGACGCCGCCCGCCGTCACGGGCTGCCGGTAAAGCTCCACGCCGACCAGCTCTCCGACGGCGGTGGCGCGGCGTTGGCGGCGTCGTTCGGGGCCCAGTCGGCCGACCACCTGGAGCACGCGTCGGCGGCCGGCGTCCGGGCCCTCGCCACTGCGGGCACCGTCGCCGTCCTCCTGCCCGGGGCCACGCTCACGCTGGGGGAGCGGGCCCGCCCCCCGGTGGCGGCGCTGCGGGAGGCGGGCGTCCCCATGGCCGTCGCCACCGACGCCAACCCGGGGACCTCGCCGCTCCTCTCGTTGCGCCTGGCCGCCAACCTGGCCTGCACGCTGCTGGGGCTCACCCCGGCCGAGGCGCTGGCCGGGGTCACCCGCCACGCCGCCCGGGCGCTGGGACTGGCGGGCACGGCCGGCGCGGTGGTCGTGGGGGCGCCGGCGGATCTGGTGGTGTGGGACGCCGGCCACCCGGCCGAGCTCGTCTACTGGGTCGGCGGACGTCTGGCCCGGACCGTGGTCGTCGGCGGCGAGGTCGCCCGGTCCCCGTGACCCGGAAGCTCGTCTCGGCGGCCGCCGTCATCCAAGCGTGTCGGCCTCATCGCATCACGCCTGTCCGGCCCCGCCCGCCTCGCAGCGCCGCTTGAGGCCCTCGGCCTCCAGCTGGACGTACCGTCGGCTGCGGGACCCCATCAGCCGCCAGACGACCGGCGCCAGGAAACCCTCCTGGTCGAGGGTGAGAGTGACCGTCACGCGCTCGCCCGAGTCGGCGGGGCCGGCCGCCAGGCGATGGCCGCCGGTGGTGGTGACGCCGGGGACCTTCGACGCCCAGCTGAACGACTCACGGGGCACCAGCTCGGTGACCTCCCAGGCCAGCGGCGGCGTGCCCGGCTGGCGGACCCGGGCCCGGCTGCCGACGCGGAGGTCGCCGTCGTCGAGCCGCTCGACCTTGGTAACCGAGCGGGTCCACTCCGGCCAGCGCTCGACGTCCGTGAGCGTCGACCAGACGACATCGGGCGGGGCGGCGATCTCGATCGAGGTCTCGTGGTGCATGGCATCACCCCCGGGGACTTCTTAGCGCCTCGGCCGGGACGTGGTGCGGTTCCGGCGTGCGGTCCCGGGCGTTCACGACGGCGAACAGGGCTGCCATCGCCACGTAGAGCAGCAGGGCCTGGGTGACCCCGCCGTGGTCGGCCACCACGCCTGCGACCAGGGGGACCAGGATCGCCAGCTGTCCCACCGCGACCAGGGGGACCAGGATCGCCAGCTGTCCCACCGCCGACACGACGGCCGACGTCGTGCCGGCCTGGCCAGGGTTGAGCGTGAGGACCCGGGCCTCCAGCGAGATCCACGCCAGATTGACCGCCGCCCCCACCCCGGCGGCCCCGGCGGCGGCCATGATCGGGTGGGGCGCGGCCAGGATGGTCGCCGCCCCGCCGAGGAGCAGGGCGGCGACGACCGACGGCGCGATGGCCGAACGCTCGGCGCGTGACGCCCATGCTGCGGCCGCCACGCCGCCCGCCAGGCCGACGCCCGCCGTGAGGATGGCAACGCCGGCCGGCTGGCCACGGGAGACGGTGAGGTAGGCGATGGCGAAGGCGATGAAGGGCTCGTCGAACACGTCCACCAGCGCCGACAGCAGCCCCAGGCGAAGGACCTGCCGGTCCCGCGCGACCGCGATCACCTCGGCGACGCCGCTGTGGCGACGTGATCCGTCCGCGCCGACAGGAAGCGGATGCGGGGCGGGCAACGGCTGCGTGGCCAGCAACAGGCCGTACGCCGCCATGCCCAGCCCGCCGGCGACGAACGCGGCCCGCCAGCCCAGGCCTGCGGTGAGGCACGCGGCCAGCAGGGCGGGGCCGGCCAGATCGCCGACCGTGCCCAGCAGAGTGGCCCGGGCCACGGCCAGCTGGATCCTGTCGCCCGCCACGTCGACCAGCGCCACGTCGGTGGCCCGGATCAGAGCGTCACCGGCGAACCCCATCAGGGCGATGGCGACCACCAGCATCGGGAAGCTCGTGCCCCCGGCGAACAGCAGGAGCCCGGCGGCATACCCGAACGCCCCGCCGGCGGCGATGACCCGGCGGCTGCCCCGGTCGGCCAGCACGCCGAAGACGCCACCGACCACGCCGATGCCCGGATACAGCGCCAGGAGTATCGAGCCCTGGGCGTAGCTGAGATCGAGGTCGCGGCGCAGGGGCTCGAGCGCGCCGAAGGGCAGGAAGGCGACGGTCTCGTCGACGAACCCCGCGACGAGCAGCGACACCACCAGGGCAGGCGGTGCCGCGACTGCGACCTGGCTAGTTCACCATCGGAAGCGGGAGCGCACGGGCGAAAGGCTACCGATCCGACACCGCTCGCCGGCACCGATTATCAAGGGGTGATGATCGTGCTGGTGACGGGCGGAACCCGGGGTCTGGGGCTGGGGCTCACCGAGGCGTTCCTGGGCGAGGGCCACGACGTGGTGGTGTGTGGCCGGACGGAGCCGGAGACGCCGCCCCGCGTCGACGGGCGGGCGGCGACCTTCGTCGCCACCGACGTGCGCGATCCCGACCAGGTGGAGGCGCTGGTCGGGGCGGTCGTCGACCGCCACGGCCGCCTCGACGTGCTGATCAACAACGCCGGTGGATCGCCGCCCGCCGACTCCGCCACCGTGTCCCCCCGGTTCGTGGCGGCGATCATCACGCTCAACCTGGTGGCCCCTTTCGTGGTCGCCCAGCGGGCGAACGCGGTGATGCAGCGCCAGCCCGAAGGCGGCTCGATCATCAACATCTCCTCGCTGTGCGGCCTGCGGCCCTCGCCCGGCACCGCCGCCTACGGTGCCGCCAAGGCTGGCCTGATCAACCTGACCGAGAGCCTCGCCGTCGAGTTCGCCCCCAAGGTGCGGGTCAACTGCGTGACCGCCGGTGCCCTGGAGACGGACGAGCTGCACAACGCCTACGGTGGCGACGCCTACTTCAAGGCGGTCGCGGCCACGGTGCCGTTGGGGCGCATGGGCCAGCCGCCCGACGTGGCCAAGGCGTGCCTGTTCCTCGCCTCGGAGGCGGCCTCGTTCATCACGGGGGCCAACCTGCTGGTGCACGGCGGCGGTGACGATCCGCCGCCGCCCCCGGTGTGACCTCGTCCCAGGCTGGTCGCAGCCATGCGGCAGATGGTCGCGCAGCGACCAGAACGTCGGCCGAGCTGTCACCGTCGTACCGCGAGGCGGTCCTGTGGCAGGAGCAGGCCGAGCTGCCCGACCTGCCGGCGACGGCGCTGCCGCGCTCGACCGACTGCGTGGTGGTGGGCGCAGGCTACGCGGGCCTGTCGTGCGCCCGGGAGCTGGCGCGGGCGGGCCGGTCGGTGGTGGTGCTCGACGCCCACGCCGTCGGGTGGGGTGCGAGCAGCCGCAACGGCGGCATGGTCATCCCGGAGCTCAAGGCCGGGCCGGCGGCGCTCGAGCGGGCCCACGGGCCGTTGGGCCGGCGCCTCTACGCCGAGGTCAACGAGGCCTTCGACTACGTCGAGGCCCTGATCGCCGGCGAGTCGCTCGACTGCGACTACCACCGCAGCGGCCAGCTCTACCTCGCCCACGCCGAGCGGGTGGTGCCGTCGCTGCGGGCGATGGCCCGGGAGCACGGAGACGAGCTCGGCGAGCCGGTGCGCTTCGTGCCCCGGGAGGCGCTCGGTGAGGAGGTCGGGTCGACGGTTTACGCCGCCGGCCTGGTGATCGAGCGCACGGGCGGGCTGCACCCGGCGCGGTTCCACGCCGGCCTCGTCCACTTGGCCCTCGAGGCGGGGGCATCGCTCCACGGCACGACACCCGCCACCGGTCTTGTCCGCCGAGGGGTCCGCGCCGGCGGCGGGTTCCGGGTCACGACGCCCAGGGGACCGGTCGACGCCGCCGACGTGGTGGTATGCACCAACGCGTACGCCGACGAACTGGTGCCGGAGCTGCGCCGCCGGGTCCTGCCCGTGGGCAGCTTCATCATCGCCACCGACGTGCTGGAGCCCGAGCTGGCGCGCTCGGTCAGCCCCCGCGGCCGCATGCTCGTCGACAGCAAGAACTTCCTCTTCTACTGGCGTCTCACGCCCGACGGCCGCCTGTTGTTCGGGGGCCGCCGGAGCCTGGCGCCGTCGACGATCCCCCAGGCCCGCGACTTCCTGTACGCGTCGATGCTCCGCGTGCATCCCCAGCTCGCCGGCACCCACGTCGAGCGGGCGTGGGGCGGGAACGTCGCCATCACCCTCGACCGCCTGCCCCACGTGGGCCGGATCGACGGCGCCTGGTACGCCACCGGCTGCAACGGATCGGGCGTGGCGCTCAACACCTGGCTCGGCGCCCGCATCGCCCGGCACCTGCTGGGCGAGGCACCGCCGCCGTCGTTCGCCGAGCTGACCCACCGGCCGATACCGCTGCACCGGGCGCGGGCCGCCTACCTGCCGCTGGTCGGCCTCTGGTTCCGGTGGCAGGACCGCGGGTTCAAGTGACCGCGGCGCGCCTCGACCCCCGGATCACGCCGAGGACGGCACCCGATCGACCACCTCGTCCGTGTGCTCGGTGACCCGGGCGCAGTGCGCGCAGCAGTAGAAGCGGCCGTTCACCTCGACCCCGTGGCCGATGACGGCGCAGCCGCAGTGCTCACACCGGGGCGCCATGCGCGCGATGGCGCACTCGAAGCTGTCGAACGTGTGGCGGTTGCCCGCCGCGATCACCTCGAACGACTTGTCGTAGTCGTTCCCGCAGACCTCGCACTCGGCCATGGGTCACCTCCGCATCGTCGGACCACCCTGCGCCCTGGCCTGTCCGCTACCCGCCGCCCGCCGCCTCTACGCATGGAGGCGCCCGCTCGCCAGTTCCCATTGCGTAGTCCTACCGATGTGGCCGCCGGGCGCCGCGCCGTACGGTCGGCCGTGTGGTCATCACGGCGGAGCGGGCACTGGATCTTCGGCACGCCTTCGTCGGGGTGGACCACCCGCGAGCACGCCGGCGCTGCGATCGGTGGTCGACGCGATCGACGAGCTGCTGCCCTTCTACTCCGGCGTCCACCGAGGCACCGGCTACCTGTCCCGCCTCAGCACGGCGGCCTACGAACGGTCGCGCCAGCACGTCGCCGCCTTCGTCGGCGCCGATCCCGAGCGCGACGTCGTCGTGTTCGGCAAGAACACGACCGAGGCGCTGAACCGCCTGGCGCGCTCGCTGCGGCGGGGCCCCGACTCGGTCGTCCTCACGACCATGCTCGAGCACCACTCCAACGACCTGCCCTGGCGGGCGCGGGGCCGGACGGTGGTCGTGCCGGCCCAGCCCGACGGCACGCTGGACGAGGACGGGCTCGACCGGCTGCTGGCCGTCTACGCCGGCCGGGTCGCCCTGCTGGCGGTGTCGGGGGCCTCCAACGTCACCGGGGTGGTCCAGCCCGTCCACCGCCTGGCCGAGAAGGTGCACGCCGTGGGCGGCCGGATCCTCGTCGACGCTGCCCAACTGGCGGCGCACCGCCCGATCGATATGCGGGCGCACGACGATCCCAGCAATCTCGACTTCGTGGCGTTGTCGGCGCACAAGATGTACGCGCCGTTCGGCACCGGCGCCCTCATCGGGCGGCGGGACTCGTTCCGTGGCCGGCCCGACCATGCCGGCGGCGGCACCATCCGGGCGGTGACGGTGGACGACGTGGCGTGGGCGGACCTTCCCGACCGCGAGGAGGCGGGGAGCCCCAACGTCGTCGGTGCCGTGGCGCTGGCCGCGGCGATGAGGGCGCTTCGTGAGATCGGCCTCGACCGCATCGCCGCCCACGAGGCCGAGATCACCCGCTACGCGACGGACCGGCTGGCGGGCGTCCCCGGCGTCACGCTCCACGGGCCGACCGGCCCGACCGGGCCGACGGGGGCGAGCGAATCCGTCGAACGGGACGCAGCCGACATCGTCGGCACGAAGGTCGGGGTGATCCCCTTAACCGTCGACGGGCTCGAACATGGCCTGGTCGCCGCAGTCCTCGGCTACGAGCACGGCGTGGGCGTGCGCCACGGGTGCTTCTGCGCCCAGCCGTACGTCCACCACCTGTTGCGGATGGACCGGGCCGAGTCGGGCCTGTGGCTCGACCGGGCCCGGGACGGCGACCAGCGCGCCAGGCCGGGGATGGTCCGCATCAGCCTCGGCGCCTACAACGACACCGCCGACATCGACCGGGCCGTCCGCGCCCTGGAGTGGATCATGGCCGGCGAGGTGCAGGGGACGTACCGGGCGGGCCCCGACGGGTCACACCTCCCCAAGGGCTACGCCGAGCCCCTGCTGTTAGACCTGGGCCCGCCGGGTATCAGTGGCTGACCATCACGTGCTTGAGCTCGGTGTAGTGCTCCACGGCGTAGATCGACATGTCCTTGCCGTAGCCGCTCTGCTTGAACCCCCCGTGGGGCAGCTCCGACACGATCGGGATGTGGTCGTTGACCCACACGGTGCCGAACCGCAGCGCCTGTGACATGCGCATCGCCCGGCCGACGTCGCGGGTCCACACGCTGGCCGCGCTGTCGACCGCGGTGTCGGTGGTGCTGGGAACGCTGGTGGCGGTGGCGCTCGTGCGCCAGCGGTTCGCCGGCGGCAAGCTGGTCGAGACGTTCCTGGTGTTGCCGCTCACGGCGCCCGAGGTGGTGATGGGTGCCTCGCTGCTCACGCTGTTCCTCGACCTCGGCTGGAACCGGGGGTTCGGGACCATCGTGATCGCCCACATCGCCTTCGAGGTCAGCTTCGTGGCGCTGACGGTGCGGGCGCGCGTGCGCGGCCTCGACTGGACGCTCGAGGACGCGGCGATGGACCTCGGGGCGCCGCCGCTGCGCACCTTCCTGCGGGTCACGCTGCCCCTGATCGTGCCAGGCATCGTGGCCGCCGCCATATTGTCGTTCGCGCTGTCGCTCGACGACTTCATCATCACCTACTTCAACAGCGGCTCGACCGTCACGTACCCGCTCTACGTCAACGCCGCCACCAAGGCCTCGCTGCCCCCACAGATCAACGTGCTGGCCACCGTGATCCTGCTCGTCAGCCTGCTGCTGATCGGCGGGATCACCCTCTGGCAGCGCCGACGCCTGGCGACGTGACCACGTGACGCCCGACCCCGTCGAACCGAGGAGCCTGCCGTGAACCATTCCCCCGACGAGCTCCAGCAGCTCGCCCGCGACCACCTCTGGGGCCACTTCTCGCGGCTGAACCCCGGTGTCGACGGCGTGACCGTCATCGAACGGGGCGAGGGCTGCTACGTGTGGGACCACCGCGGCAAGCGCTACCTCGACGGCCTGGCCGGGCTGTTCACTGTGCAGGCGGGCCACGGGCGCGCCGAGCTGGCGCAGGCGGCGTCCAAGCAGGGCAGCGAGCTCGCCTACTTCCCCATCTGGACGTACGCCCATCCCACCGCCATCGAGCTGGCCGCCCGGCTGGCACGGCTCGCCCCCGGCAACCTCAACCGCGCGTTCTTCACCACCGGCGGGAGCGAGGCGGTGGAATCGGCCTGGAAGCTGGCCCGCCAGTACTTCAAGGCCATCGGGCAATCGCAGCGCACCAAGGTGATCGCCCGTGACCTCGCCTATCACGGCACGACCATGGGCGCGCTGTCGATCACCGGGTTGGCGGAGTACCGCACGCCGTTCGAGCCGCTGGTGCCGGGCGTGTCCCACGTCGCCAACACCAACCGCTACCGCTGCCGGTTCTGCGCGGCGGCGCCCGCCTGCACCCTGGCCTGCGCCGACGACATCGAGGTTGCCATCGAGCGCGAGGACCCGGAGACCGTGGCCGCGGTGTACCTCGAGCCGGTGCAGAACGCCGGCGGCTGCTTCACGCCCGATCCCGGCTACTTCGCCCGGGTGCGCGAGATCTGTGACCGCCACGGCGTGCTGCTGGTGTCCGACGAGGTGATCTGCGCCTTCGGGCGGCTGGGCGCCATGTTCGGCGCCGACCGCCTCGGCTACCAGCCCGACATGATCACGATGGCCAAGGGACTCACCTCGGGTTACTCGCCACTCGGGGGCGTCATGGTAGGTGACCACATCGCCGAGCCGTTCCTCGAGCCCGGCGCCTCGTTCCTCCACGGCATCACCTTCGGCGGCCACCCGGTGAGCTGCGCGGTGGCGCTGGCCAACCTCGACGTGTTCGAGTCGGAGGATCTGGTGGGGCGGGTACGGGCGCACGAGCCCGAGTTCCGCGCCGCGCTCGAATCGCTCGCCGACCTGCCGATCGTTGGCGAGGTCCGCGGAATGGGGTACTTCTACGGCATCGAACTGGTGAAGGACCGCGACACCCGGCAGTCGTTCGACGACGAGGAGTCGGAGCGGCTGCTGCGCGGTGTGCTCACCCCCAGGCTCCTGGAGCTGGGGCTGATCTGCCGCGCCGACGACCGGGGCGACCCTGTGATCCAGCTCTCACCCCCGCTGGTGGCCGGCCCCGACCAGTTCGACGAGATCGTGTCGGCCATCCGGACCGCGCTGGTGGAGGCGATGAGCGTGACGGCGAGGTGATGGGATGGTGATGGGATGGTGATGGCATGAGCCTGGTCGTTGGCGTTCCCACCGAGATCAAGGACGACGAGGCGCGGATCGCCATCACCCCTGACGGTGTGCGCGAGCTCAACTCCCACGGCATCGACGTGTTGATCCAGGCCGGAGCCGGTGCCGGGTCGAGCCTCGACGACGACACCTTCCGCCGGGCCGGGGCCGAGATCGTGGCCGACGCCCCCGAGCTGTGGGAGCGCGCCGAGCTGATCTGCAAGGTGAAGGAACCGCAGCTCAGCGAGTTCGCCTACCTCCGCAAGGGGCAGGTGGTCTTCACCTACCTCCACCTCGCCGCCTATCCGGGGGTGGCCGACGCGCTGCTGGAGCACGGCGTGACCGGCATCGCCTACGAGACGGTCCAGCTGCCGTCGGGGGACCTGCCGTTGCTGGCTCCGATGAGCGAGGTGGCCGGCCGGATGTCGGTGCAGGTCGGCGCCCACTTCCTCGAACGCCCCCACGGGGGGCGGGGCGTGCTGATGGGGGGCGCGCCCGGGGTGCGCCCGGCGCGGGTGGTCGTGCTGGGGGCGGGCAACGTGGGCTGGAACGCGGCGTGGATGGCGGCGGGCCTCGAGGCCGAGGTCGACCTGCTCGACAAGAACGTCGACCGGCTGCGACACGTCGACCAGATCCAGATGGGCAGGATCACCACGCTGGCGTCGAACCGGGGCCAGGTGGAGCGGGTGATCACCGACGCCGACCTGGTGATCGGCGCCGTCCTCGTCCCCGGCGGCCGCGCCCCGGTGGTGGTGACCGAGGGCATGGTGCGGTCGATGAAGCCGGGCTCCGTTGTGGTGGACATCGCCATAGACCAGGGCGGCTGCGTCGAGACCTCGCACGAGACCACCCACTCCGAGCCGACCTTCGAGCGCCACGGGGTGCTGCACTACGCGGTCGGCAACATGCCCGGGGCGGTGCCCCACACGTCCACCTACGCGCTGACCAACGTCACCTTGCCCTACGTCGTCGAGCTGGCGCGGCTGGGAGTGGCCGAGGCCGTCCAGCGGGATGCGCCGCTGGCGCTCGGTGTCAACACCGCGAGGGGCCACGTGGTGAACACGGTCGTGGCCGAGGCGCTGGGCCGGCCACCCGCCGACCTCGAGTCGACCCTGATCGAAGGCTGAGCGCGGTGGACGACCGGGCCCCGGTCAGCCTCGACGAGATCGACAAGGCGATCATCCGAGAGCTGCAGATCGACGGGCGCATGCCCTACGCCAAGCTCGGCCCCGCCGTTGGGTTGTCACAGGCGGCGGTGCGCCAGCGTGTCCAGCGGCTGATCGACCACGGGGTGATGCAGGTGGTGGCGGTGACCGACCCGCTCATGCTCGGCTTCAAGCTCGAGGCGATGATCGGCGTCGGGGTCGACGGTGACCTGCGGTCGGTGGCGTCCAAGCTGGCCGAGGTCGACAACGTGGACTACGTCGTCGTCACGACCGGCCGCTTCGACCTGGTGATCGAGGTGGTGTGCCGCGACCACGAGGAGCTGCTCCACATCATCAACGACGTGATCCGGGCCGTCCCCGGCGTCCGCGCCACCGAGACGTTCACCTACCTGCACCTGGAGAAGCAGACCTACTCCTGGGGCACGGGCTGACTGAGGGTCGATTCCGCGGATCGCGTGCGCCGCGTGCACCGTGAGCTTGCTAAGCACCAGTTGGCCGGCGGAATCGACCCTCATTGGGTTGGCCCCCGCCCAGCAGCAGCTCCATCACAACCACGTCGAGCCAGCGGCCGAACTTGCGGCCGACCTCGTGCTCGGTGCCCACGACCTCGAACCCGCAGGCCTCGTGGAGCTTGATGGACGCCTCGTGGCCGCCCACGATGCGGGCGAACACCGCGTGGAAGCCGTGGGCGTTCGCGACCTCCAGCAGCTCGGACAGCAGCATCTTGCCGATGCCGCGACCCTGGTGACCCGGATGCACGTACACCGAGTCCTCGACACTGGTGGCGTACGCCGGCCTGTCCCGCCAGGGCGACAGCGAAGCGAAGCCCACGACGCCGTCGGCCTCGTCCTCGGCCACCAGCACCGCGTGGGCGCCGCTCCGGGCCGTCAGCCAGTCGCGCTGCTGCTCGAGCGACCGTGGCACCAGGTCGAACGTCGCCGTGGAGGCGGTGACCTCCGCGTTGTAGATGCGACGGGTCGCTTCGGCATCGTCGAGCCGCGCCAGCCGCACGGTCACGGGGGATCCCATGCGCCGAAGCTAGGGGCCGGCCGCCGGCTTCAGCGATCGTTTCTGGGCCCGAACTGGTTGTTCGGCAACCAATTCGGGCCCAGAAAGTCCCCAGCAACCCGCCCGCAGGCGGTCAGTCCGCGGCGAGCGCGGGTTCGAGCAGAGCCAGCTCGCCGGCGAGGGCCTCGAGGCGGGCCCAGCTGGCGATGGCCTCGTCCTCCGTCATCAGGATGACCTGGAGGTCGCCCACCAGGCCCGGCAGAAGCTCGAGCAACAGCGGCACCACGGCGGGCTCGAGCTGGTCGAACGTCTCGTCGAGCAGCACCGGCGGCCGGGTGCCCTTGGCGTTGGTGGCGGTGGTGAGCTGCGAGACGATGCCCTGGGCCAGAGCCACGGCGTCGTCGTCGGACAGGTCGGGGGCACTGGACGACAATGACCGCAGTGCGGCGATGTGCTGGCGCAGCCGAGCGGCTGCCTGGATCTCGGTGCGGTGGTCGGTCGCCCAGTTGACGTCGGTGTCGCCCGCCAGGGATCGCCAGGTGCCCGCGGCGTCGCCCCGCCCCGAGCCGCGGCCCAGCAGCTCGTCGGCAGCGCCCCACAGCGCCACCTGGTCGACGGCCGACAGCGCCCGCACCGCGTCGTTGCGGGGCGTGCGGCTGCGCAGGTCGTCGGCCGAGATGCGCGTGATGGTGGTGCGGCCGAACTGGCCGCTCAGCAGGTCGACCCGGCCGTCGAACCCCCGGTGCTGCGAGGTCACGTCGGCCGCGGTGGCCACGTCGATGACCCGGTGCGGGCCCGACGCCGGCCGCAGCACGACGAGCTGCCTCCCGGTGTCGTCGACCACCTCGGCATGGACGCCGCGCACGGTGCCGTGCAGGGCCCCCGCCAGCAGCGACGCGAAGGCTGCCCTGGCGTCGGCGGTCATGCCGCCCAACACGGTCAGTCGCGGATGGAAGTCAACGGACGCGGCTTCGCCGTCGCCCTCAACGATCAAGCGGTCCACCAGCACGCAGGGTCTATCGGCGCGTCTGGCGGCCGACTTGAGCGATTTCTTTACGAACCTGTCGCGAACAGGCGACGACGCCACTCAGAGTGGTGCCAGCCGTCGGCGGCCGCTTGGTTCGCCCGGCTAGCTGGCTGGTTCCGAGCGGGCGACGATAGGCTGTGCCGTCCTGGTCAGGCAGGCCAGGCCCCCTTAGCTCAGTCGGCAGAGCACAGCCATGGTAAGGCTGGTGTCGTCGGTTCGATTCCGACAGGGGGCTCGGAGCCGTGTCCGAGCACGGGCACAACACATATGGCGGCGTAGCTCAGTTGGCAGAGCACCCGGCTCATAATCGGGTTGTCGCCGGTTCGAGTCCGGCCGCCGCTACTCCTATCACGATTACCACCGCCACATCAGGAGAGCCGCAGGATGGCCAAGGCAAAGTTTGAGCGGACGAAGCCGCATTTGAATGTTGGGACGATGGGTCATATCGAT
>OCZV010000310.1_pt1 | contig 17668 bp, 14 predicted proteins | sample 1539051 | NCBI WGS metagenome assembly OCZV01 (sample SAMEA3113581, study PRJEB22503) | soil metagenome
TGGTCTTGCCGGCGCCGTTGGGGCCGATCACCGAGCGCAACTCGCCCCGGCGAACCTGGAAGTCGACCGCGTTGACCGCGGTGAGACCGCCGAAGATCTTCGTCAGCCCCTGGCTCTCCAGCAGGCGTCCGTCGCCCTGATCGGCCCGCGCCGGCACCAGCCCCTCCGGCTCGGGGATGTGGTCGTCCGCGGCAGCAATGGCCGGGGTCGGGCGACGCCGGGCGAGCAATCGGGTCAGCGTGCCGACGATGCCGTCGGGCAGAAACAGCACGATCAGCACGAAGGCGCCTCCGACGAACACCTCCCAGTACTCGAGGTGCTTGCTCAGGAAGTCGCGCATCCAGATGAACACCCCGGCACCAACGAACGGCCCGAGTAACGTACCCGTTCCCCCGAACAAGGCCATGATCAGCACCGTGCCCGACATCGGCCAGTGGATGTTCTCGATCGGCACGAACTCGAGCACGACCGTGAGCAGCGCCCCGGCCAGGCCCGAGAAGAGGCCGGAGATCGCGAACGCGGCCAGCCTCACGCGGCGGGTGTCGTAGCCGCAGGCGGCCGCCCGCGTCTCGTTGGCCTTCACCGCTCGCATCACGCGGCCGAGCGGCGAGGCCAGGATGTGACGGATCACGAGCGCGGCGCCGAGGATGATGGCGGCGATCACGTAGTAGCGGGTCAGCGGGCGCTTCGAGAGCCGCCAACCGATCGGCTCGCTGAGGTAGAGGACCGGCAGGTTGCCGAGCCCGTCGGTGCCACCGGTCACCGGCGTCCACATCAGCGCCGCGTAGTAGAACACCTGCGACATCGCCAAGGTCAGCATGGCCAGGTAGACACCGCGCTTACGCAGGACCAGGCCGCCGACCAGCAGCGCCGTCAGCAAGCCGCCGGCGGCGCCGGCGAGCAGGCTCACCTCCACCGGCGCCCGGAACCGGGCCAGCAGCAGGCCCGTGGTGTAGGCGGCGACGCCCAGGAACGCCGAGTGGCCCAGCGACATGACGCCGGCGTGGCCGAGCATCACGTCGAAGGCCAGGGCGAAGAGGCCGAAGACGAGGACCTCGGTGAGTAGCCCGAGGTAGAACGGCGTGTAGTCGGCGTAGAGGGGCGCCGTCGCCAGGAGCAGCACCACGAGCAGGATGCCCTTCACTCCTCCGACATGCCCTCCTGGCCGAACAGCCCGCGCGGGCGCAGCAGCAGCACGGCGCCCATGGCGACGTAGATGATGACGTCGGCCAGCACGTCGTAGAGCATGCCGGTCAGCGCCAGCGCCTCGCCGATGAGCAGGCCGCCCACGACGGCGCCGAGGAAGCTGCCCATGCCGCCCACCACGGTCACGATGAAGCACTCGATCAGGATGAGACCGCCCATCTCCGGCGCCACCGCCACCAGTGGGGCGGTGATCACCCCGGCGAATGCGGCCAGGGCGGCGCCGAGGGCGTAGGTGATCGTCCACGTGCGCGCCACGTTGATCCCGAGCAGCTGCACCATGCCGTTGTCGCTGGTGCCGGCGCGGATGACGAGGCCGAGGTTGGTCTTGTTGAGGAGCAGCCACAGCAGCGGCAGCAGCACGGCAGTGACTCCCACGATGAAGACGCGGTAGCCGTTCACGTCGGTGGGGCCGAGCTTGAAGAGCGAGGTGGACAGCGCCTCCGGCGCCGCGAAGGGCTTGCCGGGCCGGCCAAACGTCATGCGCACGAGGTCGGGGATCATGATGGCCAGGCCGTAGGTGACGAGCACCCCGGCGAAGGCCGCGTTCTTGGTGCCGTAGATGCGCGTGAGCACCCCGCGCTCGACGAGGGCGCCCAGCCCTCCCACCACCACCGGCGCCACCGCCAGCGCCAGCCAGAAGCTGCCGGTGAGGTGCACGGTCAGCCAGCCCGCGTAGGCGCCGAGCATGTAGAAGATCCCGTGGGCGAAGTTGATGATGCCCATGAGACCGAACACGATCGACAGCCCCAGGGCGACCAGGATCAGGATGCAGCCGTTCACCAGCCCGATGAACAGCTGCGCCGTCCAGATCTCGAGCGGATAGCCGAAGAGCGTCAGATCTGCTGGCTCAGCGGCTTCTTGGGATCGAAGCCCTCACCCTCGCAGGACTCGGCCACGATCTCACCGCCGACGGCCTGGACGATGTCGTAGAAGTCCCAGGCGTCCTTCATGGCGGCGGCCGATTTGCCCTTGCAGAGGAAGACCTCCTGGATGTTCACGTGGTCGCAGGCCCGGATCTGCTCCGGCCCCTTGAGGTACTGGAACTTCCGCCCCTCGAGCGCGCGCGTGACCTTGTCGGTGTCGAGCGACTTCACCTCGCGCGCAGTGTCGAGCAGTACCCGCACCGTCGAGTACGTCGACGCCGTGTAGCCGCTCGGCGCGCGCTTGCGGAGAGCATGGTGACGGTCGTAATACTTCTTGGCCGCCGGGTACTTGTCCTTGAGGTGCCAGTACCACGGCATGCCCGAGTAGAAGTTCTCGTAGACGCCCTTGCCCGCTGCCTCGGCGAACGTCAACTCGGTGATGGAATGGATCACCTGCGCTTGCCTGGCGAGGCCGAACTCCTGCACCTGCTTGGCGCACGCGACCTGGTCCGCGGCCCACGTAGTGATGAAGACCACGTCGGCCTTGGCGGCGGCGACCTTGGGCAGGAACGGCAGGAAGTCGCGGGTGCCGAGCGGCGCCCACGTCACGCCCGTCCACTCGGCCCCGACCTGCTTGGCGACGAGCGAGTAGGCGCGCTCGAACATCTGCGGCCACGAGTAGTTGTTGGCCAGCATGTGCCACTTCTTGCCCATCTTCTGCGCGTCGACGAAGCGGGCGGCGGCCGCGGCCGTCTGGTAGGGCGTGAGGTTGTTGCCGAATTGGTACTTGCACATCTTACCCTTGACGGTCAGGAAGTTCTGGCCGTAGAAGCTCACGATCACGTCGTTCTTGCAGCCGACCTCGGCCATCGCGATGCCCTCGAAGCCCACGATGGCGCCGACCAGGAACGCCGCCTTCTCGACCTCCACCAGCTCGGTCGCCTTGCGCTTGGCCACCTCCGGCTTGAACTCGGAGTCGCGGACGACCAGCTCGACCTTGCGCCCCATCACGCCGCCGTCGGCGTTCACGTCCTCCACGGCGATCTGGGTGGCGGCGAGCATCTCCTGCGCTTCGAGCGCCATCGGGCCGGTCTGCGGGATCACGACGCCGAGCTTGATGGGCTGTTGGCCCAGGGCCTGGCGGTTCACGAACGGGAACCCGGAGACCGTCGCGGCAGCGCCGGCGCCGGCGAGACCCTTGAGAATGGCGCGTCGCGTCGTCTGACTCATCGCTCTCCCTCCGCTGAGGCATGAATGACCGTCCGAGGCTGGCTAGATATAGCACGACGGCTCCAACAGGCGTCCGTCCTTGAAAATGCCCGCAAGTCGCTCGCGCGCCCATGCTAATGTCTGGGCGACCGATCGACCTGCTGGGAGTTGTTGCCGTGTTTTCGATGGAATGGTCGGCTGTGGGCTGGAAGGAGCGCGCGGTGCAGCATCGCCCACGCGCCACGGACCGTGCGGGAAAGCCTCTCCGGATTCTCGAAGTCCTGGCCACGTCGAGCCCCGGCGGCGCCGGCAAGCACGTCTGGGACCTGGTCCGTCACCTGCCCAGAGAGGAGTTCGAGCCCGTCATCGCCGCGCCCCGCGACGGCGTCCTCTTCGACCAGTTTCGGGATTTGGGCCTTCGCGTGGTGGAATTCCCTCGCCGTCGGATGGGCGCACGCCACGTCCTTCTGGCCACCCGGCTGATCTCGACACTGGGCGTCGACGTCGTCCACACGCACGGCCAGGGACCGGGCCTCTACGGCCGTCTGGCAGCTGGATGGAGCCGGGTCCCTGCCATGCTGTCCACTACACCGCCAACCGCCCGCTTGGCCAGAGACTTCACCTCGCGCTCGAGCGCGGACTCTCCCGCCTGAGCGACACCATCATCAACGTTTCCGCGTCCCAGAAAGCCGAGGCGTTCGGGCTGCGTCTCTTTCGAGACGGGCAGGGCGTGGTGATCGTCAACGGTGTCGATCTCGACGAGATCGAGCGCCGCCCCATCCAGTCGGCGATCCGTCGCGAGACGCTGGGGCTCACGCCCGACGATCTCGTCATCGGGAACATCAGCCGCCTCGATCCGGTCAAGCACACCGAGCTCCTGGTCGAGACCGTCCAGCGCTTGAAGCCGCGGCTTCCGAATCTCGTGCTGGTCCTGGTGGGAGGCGGTACAGAAGAGCAGCGGATCCGGCGGCTCGTCTTCGAGCGCGGCTTGCAGCAGAGCGTGATCTTCACGGGCAGTCTCCCGAACGCGCTGACCATGTACCCGATGTTCGATCTCTACGTCGCCGCGTCGCAGAAGGAGGGATTGCCCATGTCGCTCGTCGAGGCAATGGCGGCGGGCTTGCCCGTCGTCGCCACCGACGTCCCCGGCCATCGCGACGTCGTGGTCCACGGTGAAACAGGGATGCTCGTCCCGCCGGGCGACACCACGGCTCTGGCGGAGGCCGTCGCCTCGCTCGTCTCCGACCCGGCCCGGTGCAAGGCGATGGGCGAACGTGGTCGCTGGCGGGTGCACGAGGAGTTTGCCGTACGTGTCATGGTCGAGGCCACGGCCCAGGTCTACCGCCGGGCGGCGACCTGGCCCCCTCGAAGCCAGTTCGAGCGACAGGCGGGGGACGGTCACCCCGGCGTGTAGTGATGGCGATGGAAGCACGGATCGCCATCAACGCGTCGATCGTCGGCGGCAATCCGACCGGCCTCGGCCTCTACTCCATCAACCTAGTCCGTGCGCTCGACCGAATCCGGGACGATCTCGTCGTGTACTCCTCCTCTCCCGAGGCCTTTCCGGGGCTCCGCGCTCCGATCCGCCGCGCCCCCGCCGCCGTGCGGCCGGACTTCGGCATGCGCGGGCACCTGGCGCGGATCCTCTGGCTCCAGAGCATGCTCCGCGTCGACGTGCGACGCGCCGGAATCCAGGTGCTCCTCAACACCGTGCCCGAGGGGATCGCGGGGCTGGCGATCCCGCAGGTGACGATCGTCCACGACGTGCTGCCGCTGAGGTTTCCTCCGGAGTATCCGCGCCAGCAGTACTACTTCCGCCATTTCGTTCCCCGGATCCTCCGCACCTCGCGCATGGTGGTGACCGACTCCGAATTTACGTGTCGCGATGTGATCGACCACTATGGCGTTCCGTCCACGAAGATCCGGGTGATCTACCCGGGGTATGATCCGGCCGTCTTCTCACGCAACGGGGATGGTTTCGTGCCGTGCCGGTCCGAAGCGCCGTACTTTCTGTACGTCGGCAACCTGCTGCCTCACAAGAACCTGCTTCGCCTGCTCGACGCGACCGCGATCGTTCGCCGCCGTCGACCCTGCCGGCTCGTCATCCGGGGCGAGGGCCGACGCGCCTATGTGCGAGCGCTACGGGCCCGTGTCGAGACACTTGGCCTCGAGGAGGCAGTTACATTCTTCGGCTATGTCAACGAACGTTTCCTTCGCAATCTGTACACGGGCGCGACCTGTTTCGTACTCCCCTCTCTAGGCGAGGGCTTCGGCCTCACGGTCCTGGAAGCGATGGCCTGTGGAACGCCCGTGGTCGCCGCGAGCGGCTCTTCGCTGCCCGAGGTGGCCGGCGACGCCGCGTTGATGATCGATCCGTACGACGCCGTCAGCCTGGCCGAGGCGATGTATCGCGTGCTCACGGACGAAGACTTGCAGGAGGGGCTCCGCCAGCGGGGGCTGAAGCGCGCGGGTTCGTTCAGCTGGCGATCGGCTGCCGAGGCGATTTCGATACTCCTCGATGAAGAACTCGCGTAGCGCCGCTGGTACCCATCGAGGGGTGCTATGAGAATCTGCTTCGTCCTCAATTCCGCCTACTTCTTTCGGTACATCGACGGCGTCGTACGGCGGCTGAGAGCGCACGGTCACGACGTCGTCCTCGTCATCGGTGAGGGGCCGGTATCCAGAAACTACACCGATCGGGCGGTCGAGGCGTGTGTCACGGAAGCGGGGTGCACGCGCGCATCGCTCCACGTGCCGCGCAGCCTCGCCGGCCGTCTGATGCCGCGGGTGCGCGATCTCGCCGGATATGCGAACTACTTTCGCTCGGGGCATCCGGCACCCGGCTGGACCCGGCAGTGGAGGACCTACCTGGACAAGCGCGTGCAGCGTCTGTTGGCGAACGCAGTCGTGCATGGCCTCGTCGTCTCCGCTCCGGGGCGCGCCCTGCTGAAGTCCATCGACCGTTTGCTTCCGGCCAACTCGTCCGTCGCGGCACGAGTGTCGGCGCTCCGCCCCGATGTCGTGGTCGCGATGCCGATGGTCTTCCCCGCCTCGGGCGACGTCGAGTACGCGAAAGCTGCGCATGCGCTCGGCATTCCGACGGTGTTCGCCGTGGGAAGCTGGGATCATCTCGGCGGCAAGGGACTGTGCCCGCTGGTCCCGGACGCCGTGCTGGTGTGGAACGAGGAGATGGCCTGGGAGGCCGCGGCGCTGCACGACATTCCTCGCGAACGGATCGCGGTCGTGGGCGCACCGTCCTTCGACTTCTGGTTCGATGCCACGCCGACGATCGACCGGGACTCGTTTCTCGGCACCGCGGGCCTGGACGCTGATAGCCGCTACTTCGTCTACTTGTGCTCGTCGAACCCGATCGCCGGGGACACCGAGCCGCGGTTTGTGGCGAAGCTCGCCGCCGCCATGACAGGGGACCCGCGACTGAAGGGCACCCAGCTGCTCGTGCGCCCCTATCCCGCGATGAATCACCTCTGGAACGACGTGCGGATACCGAACGGCTCCGTGTGGCCACCGAAGGGCGAGTGGCCCGATATTCCGGAGGCGCGGCAGAACTTGTTCCACACCCTCCATTTCAGCGCCGGAGCGATCGGCGTCAATACGACAGCGATGCTCGAGGCTGCTGTGGTCGGACGACCCTGCATCTCGATCCTCACCGACGAGTATCGACGCTCACAAGCCGACCGGGCGCATTTCCAGCAGATGCTCCGTGGAGATTTTCTGGAGACGCCGCGTTCGTCCGAGGAGGCCGTCGAGATCATGGCGGCGATCCTGGAGGGGCGAGACGGGAAGCAGCAGGCGCGGCGGGCGTTCGTGCGGCGCTTCTTCCGCCCGCTCGGCGACACGCAGCAGGTCGACACGCTCTACGCGGAGGCGATCGAGCGTGCGGCTGCCCGCCCTTGATCCGCTACTCGAGCCTCTGCATCGACCAATCGAGCTTCGGCATCACGACGCCCTTGAGCCGCTCGCCGTAGTCGCCCCGCGCCGACGTGCCGTCGATCGGATCGACCACCTGGAACATCACGGCTTCCGGATGCTGGACGTGATGCATCTTTACGCCGCGCGACGCGAAGATCGACACGTGGACCGAGTACACCTGCTCCGCCATGAAATGCGACGGGATGATAACCAGGGACTCGTAGATCCCCGGGCCGGGTCGAACCGTCTCGGTCGGCTCCAATAGGGCGAAGGCAAGCGCGCCACCCGCATAGAGGATCACCATCACCCGGAAGCTGGGGTTGCTGGCGTTCACGCGGTATACGACATGCAGCTCGATCCGGTCACCCACGCCGAAGACCGTGGCTGGTTTGCCGCCGCTCCGTGTGGCGGCGACGCGGACCAGCTTCACCTCCTCCGATCCTGGAGCCCTGTCTTCCGACCACTCCATGCTCGAGCTGCCGCCGGTCTGCTCGATGTACGCCGCTACCACCTCTTCTGAGGGGGCGTCCATGAGCAGGCGGCCCTTGTCCAGCAGGATGGCCCGTGGGCAGAGGCGGGTGACGGCTGACAGGTTGTGACTGACGAAGAGTACGGTACGCCCCTCGCTCGTCATCTCGGTCATTCGCTCCATGCATTTCCGCTGAAATGCGAGATCACCGACGGCGAGGACCTCGTCCACCAGGAGCACCTCGGTGTCGAGGTGCGCCGCTACGGAGAATGCGAGCCGCGTATACATGCCGGACGAGTAGTACTTCACTGGCGTGTCAATGAAGCGCTCGAGCTCCGAGAAGGCGATGATGTCGTCCATCCGCGCGGCGATCTCGTGGTGCCTCAACCCGATGATTGCTCCGTTGAGATGGATGTTCTGGCGCCCGCTCAGCTCGGGATGAAACCCAGTTCCGACCTCGAGCAGAGCGCCGACGCGGCCGTGGATCTCGCCATACCCTCCGGTGGGCTTGGTGATGCGGGTCAGAATCTTGAGGAGCGTACTCTTGCCGGCGCCGTTCCGGCCGACGATGCCGATGCGCTCACCCCTCGTCACGTCGAACGAGACGTCGCGCACCGCCCACACCTCATCCGTCACCGGCTTGCGTCCCAACAGCGAGGCACGCAGCGAATGCGCCAGCGTGCGCTGTCCTCCCAGCCGGTAGCGCTTGGACAATCCGCATGCGCGAATCATCGGCCCCGAATCGGCGAGCGTCATACGATGTCAGCGACCGCGGCTTCGCGGCCCTTGAAGAAGAGGATTCCGGAGACGAAGACCAGTGTCACCGTCACCAGTGCCAGTGCGACCGACGATACAGGCGGCTGCTCGAGCCCGAGCGTGGATTGCCGCCACCCATGGACGACCACAGCCATGGGATTCCACAGATAGATCGAGCGCATGCCTTCGGGCACCATGTTGAGCGGATAGGCGACTGGGCAGAGGTACATCCAGATCTGCAGCACGAACTGCATCGACTTTCCCACGTCGCGATACTGCACGTTCAGCGACGACGTCCAGAACCCGAGGCCCATCGCGAGCGCGATCGCAAGCGCGCCATACAGTGGGAGGAGGAGCAGGCTGGCCGTGAGCTCGCCGAGGACGAGCACGGCGAGCAGCAGGATCGCGGTCGACACGCCGGCATCGGCCGCCGATCCGAGCACCGACGACATCGGCAGCACTAGCCTGGGGAAGTATACCTTCTTTAGGAGATTGGCGTTCACCACGAGGCTGTTCACGGCGGCGTTCACCGAGGCCGAGAACAGAGTCCAGCCCACCAGCGCAGAAAAGAAGAACAGAAACGGAGGGGCACCGTCGGTATCGACGCCAACCAGCCGGCCGAACACGAACCAGAAGATCAGCGCAGTGACGATCGGCTGGATCCCGAACCAGGCGATGCCGAGGAGTGATTGCTTGTACCGCGCGACAAGATCGCGGCCGACGATGACGCGCAGCAATTCACGGTGATCCCACAGCTCACCCCAATCGACTGGCACCCACCGCCGGGGAGGACGGATCCTGATGAGGGAATCGCTCATGCCCGAGGCTCACGCCCTGACCGGCGACTGCACAGGATCACGCAGCCCACGGGCGCCGGTCAGTTCGGCCAGGATTGCCTCGAACTTCGCGTTCGCCAAGCCCTTGTCGAACGCAGCAACCGCACGCGCCCTGCCAGAGAGACCCATCGCCCGCCATGCGGCCGGCTTCGCCAGCAGATCGAGGATGGCCTTGGCGAGCGCGAACGGGTCGTTCGGCGGAACGACGATGCCTGTCTCACCTTCCTGAAGGACTTCAAGCGTTCCGCCCACGCGGCAACCGACCACCGGCTTCCCAGTCGCCATCGCCTCGGCGATCGACAATCCCAGGCAGGTGCGCGCATTCGCGCTCGGCGCCGCGATGATCGACGACGCGGCGAAGAACAGCGGCAGCTCCGCATACGGCACGTCAGTGTGGTAGCCGACATTTTCGGGGAAGATCTTCGCCATCCGGGCGACGCTCGGCGTCAGGTGGTGCTTGACGCCCGCGATCAGGAAGCGCACCTTCCGATCCTTTGCCAAGATGAGTGGGATCGCCTGCAGCAGGGTATCGAGGCCCATCTCCGCCTTCATCCGGCCGACGAAACCGATAACCCGGTCGTCCGGGCTCCACCCGAAGCGCGCACGGATCGGCCCCCCATCGGCGTCCGGGCGGAAATGCGTGACGTCGATGCCGTAGACCAGTGGCTCCACCTCCCAGTCGACGCCGAGCAACGCTGGACTACGGGCGCAATGGCGGCTGCAGGACAGCCAGTGGCGGGTGTGATCGGCGACGAACTTCACTTCGTCGAACCGTTGCAAGTGGTCGGCGGTGTGCGAGTAGATCTCGCCGAAAATGGTCGTGATGAGCGGGATGCTCGTCTCGCGGCTGAGCCACGCGCCGAGGGTGCCGGCACCAAGGATGTGATAGGCGCTGATCGCCTTGACGTTGTGCGTCCGGATGATCGACATCCCAAGCTTGCACAGGCCGAGATGGCTGAGATAGCCGCGCAGACGCGGGAAGAACTGCCGCAGCCCTTCTCGCGGCCCCGGGAGCGTGGCGAGCGCGCGCAGCTTATGCGGACGGTGGAACCTGTACACCGTGACGCCAGCCTCGGGCCGCTCGATGCCGAAATGGTGAGTCGCGCTCACCATGACGTGCACCTGCCAGCCGCCCGCGGCCAGATGGCTGGAGAGGTCGCGGACGTGGCTCGGCACTCCGCCGAAAGGAGGCGGATAGTTTCCAAGGAGCAGGACGCCCGGCTTCATGCCCCGTCAGCCACGAACGCTGGATCGACGCGCGCGACCGCGCACAGATCCTGAGTGACGACGTAATGGCCCTTCCCCAGCTCGGCGGTCAGCATGAGCTTGTAGAACGCCTCCATTCCCGTCCAGAGGGCGCCGCGCAGTCCGCGGAAGCCGGTCCGCACCGGCGACACCTGGACCTCGGCGAAGCCGGTCACGCGCAGCACCTGTGATATTGACACCTGCGTGAAGGCGAGCTCGTGAGTGAAATCGGCATAGCGCAGTCTCGAGCCGAAAGGCGATTCGGCATTCGGGACTTGGATCCAGACGCCGCCGTCCGGGCGAAGGGCGCGTCGTGCCGCCGAGAGCATCTCAACCACTTCGTTCTTGTAGAGGTGTTCGAGCACATTGCGGAAAATCAGAAAGTCGACCGAACCGGAGCGCCCGGCGAGGGAGGGCGCGATCTCGCCACACTCGACCGGCAGTCCGAGCTTGTGCGCGGTGGCAACTTCCTCCGGGCTGGCATCGACCCCTCCTGCGCGCCGGTAGCCACGGGCTTGCAACCATGAGACGAGGTAACCCTCGCCGCAGCCGCAGTCGAGCACGACGGCGTCGCGGTCGGCGGGAAGGTGCGGCCCGATGAGGCGGTCCCACTTCGGAAAGCGGCGCGCGTGCGCTTCGGCGGTGCCTCCCGCCTTTCGCGGTTCGACATGGGTCGTGCGGTATCGCTGGTAAAAATCGCGGCGATAGTCGTTCATGGTCGCCGAGGCGCGTCGTCTACACTCCACGGACAGCACGAGCCGCTTGACATGCGGGATTATATCCGACATGCAGGAGCGAGGTTTCGATACGATGCCTAGCCCGTGCCTGGCCGACCCGCGACACCCGCACCATGCCGTGCCGTACCTACGGAACAAGAACATCGAGATCCATCCCCGGCAGCGACGCTGGCCGGACTGGCTCTGGTCGCGCCTGTTGCGCTACGTCGCGGCGCGCCATCGCCTTGCCCTGCTCGCGGGCGATCCGCAGGTCGTGATCTCTGAGCAGATCGTCGAGAATGCCATGGTGCTCAGGAACATCCCGCCGGAGGCGCCCACGGTGCTCGACTTCGGCGGGGTCGAGAGCGTGTTGCCGATTACCCTCGCCGCTCTGGGTCACAGGGTCACGGTCTGGGATCGGAGGCCCTACGCCTTCACTCATCCCCTGCTCTCGGTCGTGCGCCGGGACATCTTCGGTGAGACTCCACAGGGACTCGGTCCCTTCGATGTCGTGATCTCGGTCTCGACCATCGAGCACCTGGGGCTGGGCTCGTATGGCGACGTCGTGATGGAGGATGCCGATGCCAAGGGCGTCGCCGTGCTGTGGTCGCTGGTGCGGACCGGCGGCCGCCTCATCGTCACCGTGCCCGTCGGCCGCGCAGCGGTGCATCCGGGCTTCCGCGTGTACGACCGCGCCCGACTGCACCGGGTATTCCCCCATCCCGGGTCGGTCCACTATTTCCGAAAGCTCGGGCGTGATGGCGTGTGGGAGCGCGTCGAGGCGGCCGACGTCGAAAATCTCGAGTATGAGGCTCCGGCCGAGCCGTTGCCGGTCGACGCGGTCGCGGTCCTGGTGCTCGACAAGCGCTGAACGGTCATCGACGGGAGGAAGACGCTCACATGGCTTCGCTGTTCAGGGCGTTTGCGGGAAGGCTCAGCCGGCATCTGCGCTCGGCATTCGCCCTGGGGCGTCTCGACGGCGGTGGCGACGTGGCGGCGGCTAGCAAGAACTACGAGGCGACGTGGAGCGCGCGGCTCACGCAGATCCACGACGTCATCGGACAGGGCGAAACGGAGTTGCCCCGCGTCCTGGCGCTCGTCGCGCGGCGGACAGAGCAGATCCGCAAGATGGACCTCGGAAGGGGTCGGTACGTGGCCTTCGACATGGCCGTCGAGCTGCCGTCGCGTGGGGCGCAGAAGCTCCACCGTGGATCGATCGTCGAGGCCGTAATCGACCTTTGCTCGCCCGACACGCAGGCGGTGGTGGAGCTCGGCAGCGGCTGGGGCGAGCACCTTTGCAACATATGGGCCAGCGGGGGACCGCGCGATGCCACGTACTACGCATGCGAGATCACCGAGTCGGGGCGGGAGTGTGCCCGCGTCCTCGCCGGGCTCGAGCGAGGGCTCCGCCTCGAGGCACCCTACTTCGACTACCTGAACCCCGACTTCAGTGCAATCCCCCGAGGGCACAAGGACGTCGTCGTGTATTCGGTTCACAGCATCGAGCAGGTCCGGGACATTCCCATGGAGCTCATCACGCGCCTGTGCAGATTGGCCGACTCCGTCAAGGTAGCCCACTTCGAGCCTGTCGGCTGGCAGATGATTGACGCCGCGCAGAAGACGGAGCTGACCCGGCGCCACGAGGCACGGTGCGATGAGAAGCGCTACAACCGGAACTTCTGGGCGCTCCTCCGGCAGGCGGAGGCGGACCATCGCATCCAGGTGCGAACGGCCATCCCGAATTTCTTCGGGCTCGAGCACAACCCGACGTCGTACATCGTGTGGGAGAAGACGGTGGTCTAGCGTGGATCTCACCTGCCTTCGAGCCGCCTCCACGCTCCTGCGGTCGCTTCTCAGCAAGCGGATGCGTCCTCTGCTTGCAAGAATCGCGCGGCTGCTCAAGGCTGAAGACCAGCGTCGTGACGAGGTGGAGCTCCTTGTCGATATGCTCGAGCGGCAGGGGGAGTTGGCGGCAGTCCTGAACCTCTCAAGGAGTCTCCACAAGCACTCCATGTCCTGGGCAGACCTGGGGAAGCTCGCTGACGGCCCGGCCTCAAGACCGGGCTTGCGGGAGCTCGTCTCGATGTTTTCTAGCCAGACCAGCGACCAGGGGTACCACATCGTTCCCGACATCTATGGCCGCAATTTCCATCTGCTCCAGGACATCCGTGAGGACACCGCCTTCAAGGAGGCTGCTGAGCACGTCATCGGCCTCGGAACGAGCCTTCTGTACTACGACCGGCTCTATAATCTGTACGAGTCGCTGAGTAACGTCTCCCGGCTCTACCCTGCCGCGTGTCTGAACGTCGCCGAGGTCGGGGTGTACAAAGGGGGCACGAGCTTCTTCCTGTGCGAGCTCCTTCGCAAGCTCCATGCGGGCCATGCCCGCTTCTACTCCATCGACACGTTCGAGGGTCACAGCGCGATCGATCTCCCGCGCGGGGTCGAGGGCCTGCACTCGCCGAAGCAGTTCGAGAAGACGAGCCTCGAGGAGGTATCGCGTCTCCTCTCGGAGTTCCCGTTCGCGACGGTCGTGAAGGGTCGTATCCAGGAATGCGCCAAGGGGATCGAGTCTGACCGGTTCCACTTCGTGCACCTCGACGTCGACATCTACGAGCCTACGCTCTTCTCACTCAACTTCTTCCTGCCGAGGATGATGCCGGGGGGCATCGTGTGCGTCGACGACTACAAGAAGAAGTCCTGTCCCGGGGTCCGCCAGGCGGTGGATCAAGTGCTGGCCGAGAGCGGACGCTCGATCGTCCGACTCTACACGCAGACTGCGCAGTGCCTCCTCGTCAAGGCCGCCGGCATCGAAGAATGAAGGCATCCAGCTGAGGGCCGGAAGCGATGGCAAGCTCTCTTACCCTCTGACGCGCTGGGGCCGCTCGTCTCTTCCAGCAGGAGGAGCGCGTCCTGCTCGATCGGTTGCCCTGCGACCTCAACTGCAATGCGACTGACTCCCATTGGGTCGACTGCAGGCACGCCTCGGACGAGGTGGTGCTCGGGGTGGCGAGCGCCGGCCTCGACGGGCCTCCTCCTCGCCGTAGCCCTGGGACTGTTCCTCCGAGGTTTTCCCGCTTCCCCCACGCCGGACTATGACGAGATCGTTCTGTTTAGTATCCCCAGGAATGCCGCTGCTTTCAGTACCTACGATTACCGGGCGCTCTTCGCCGACTTCGCCAACTCCGCGGAGCATCCGAAATTGCCGCCCCTGAGCCTCGCCCTGCGCATTGCCTGGCACCGGCTCGTCGGGCCGAGCCACACCTGGACGCGGGCCTTGAGCGTCCTCGAGGGCCTGGCCATCGCCATTACGGTCATGGCTTGGCTCCACCGGCTGAGGGCTCCGGCGTGGCTCCTCGGACTGGGCGGAGCGGTCTTGCTCGTGAACCCAACCTACTGGCTGACGTTCAGGACCTTACGGTCCGAGCAGGATTTATTGCTGTTCGGGTTTCTCGGTCTGTCACTGCCGCACGTACTGGCGACGCCTCGGTTGCAGGGCGCGGCGTGGAGTGCCTCGGGCGTCCTAGTGGGGTGGGCGGTGAGCAGCCATCCGTACGGGCTGATCATTCTCCTGATCCAGGTCGTGGGGCTTGCCGCGGCTCACGGGCCGATGGGCGGCTCCGGAGGCAGGATCGTGCGCTTCGTCGCCGGGCTCTCTATGCCGCTCGCCGGAACCGCGCTCTGGTACCTCTCCGATCTCGAGAATACGCGCCGCTTCATTGGTGGCATGCGCCAGTACTATGCGGCCGTCGCGGCGCACAACGTACGGGTGTTCCAGGATTGGTTCATCTGGCCGGCTTGGCTTCCCGCTTCCAACGCGTGGCGTGCGTCGATTAACACGCTCCTCATGGGCAGCGAGCCCCGTGAGGGGACGGGTTACTACTGGCTCGACCACCTGCTCCGCGGTGTGGGCTGGACGAGCTTGGCGGCCACTTGGCTGGCGGGCGGGGTCGTCACTGCTCGGGTGCTGGCCCGAGCCGTCACCCGTCGCGTCAATCTGGAACAGCGGTCAGAAGTAGTGGTAGCACCCCTTCTTGTGGGCCCCTTCGTCGCTACGAGCTTCCACGCATTCCAGATGCCGACCAATAATTACCTCATCTATCCCGAGGTATTTTCGATGGCCGCCCTCGTGGCCTGGACTTCTGTTGTCGTGAGCCGTGACGGGCCGAGACAACGCCGTCCGCTCTGGACCGGGCGCCTCCTGGTCGCTGCGCTGTGGGTCTACGCGGGAGGATTCGTCATCGCCGGGACCCTCGCCGCCGGTCGACCAGCAGCCATGGATTGGCCGATCGAGGCTGATCTCCGGGCCCAGGAGAAGTTGTCTCAGCGGCTCAGCCTCGCTCCGCGTGATGCGGGCGGCGAACTGATCTACACCGACCTGGCGTCATGGGCGGCGGGAGGGCGGCGACTCTGGCCCTCGTTCGAGTACCTGACCTTCTGGCCCGGAGCTCCCCTTCATCCGCGTGTGGCGTGGGTCGTCGACTCCCGCGCGCATCGCTCACTGTTCGACTTCCCGTCGGCGTCCGACGAGCTGCTCGGGTCCGCAACGCGGCGGGCACGGCTCGACCAACTCCTTGATGGGCTAAAGCTCGCCGGGGCGATCGTTTACGAGCCCAGCCAGGCCGGCGGGCACACGTTCTCGCGGTTATGGTACGTTCGTCAGGCCGCGGTCCCCTCAGCAAACCTCGACAAGCTCGAGATACTCTGGTTCCGGGGAGGGGACGGAGGCGAGTACACAGCCGGTGACCACCGTATCCTCTCGCCTCGAGAAGCCCGGGCTGAACCCCTCCCCACGAACGGAACGATTTCCCACGAGTGGGTCGTCTCGCTGCTGCCTGGACTTTACGCCTTCTCGGCGAGCCTGGCTAATACGGAGACGATGGTTCTGAGCGCGGAGATCGTCTGCAGGCCGGGGAACGCGCGACAGGGACGGCTCGACTATCTCCCGCAGGACCAGCCAGGGTTGATCCTTCCGTTCGAGGTCCCTAAAGGCGGCGATCAGGCTATCAGGGTCGTCGTCACCGCAAGTGACGCAGCCGGGCGCAGCATACCGGCCCCGCCTAGACTCCACGTGTGGAAGCTCACCACGCGGCGCTAATCCGGGTCAGCGGTGTTCACACACAAGCGAGACTACCAAATTGACAGCCAGCATCCCCAACGGCCGATAAACGAGTCGGTGGAAAGGCACCTGGTGATCAGCGCGTTCAACCCAAGCTCGAACCCTCTTCGTCCGCGCGGCGCCGAGCGATGAAGAGGTCGCAGCCGGCCTATCGCGCCGTCTATCCACCTTCGGCGCACAGCGCGGCGGCCCTCGCCCGTTGACTAGGGTTGGCATCGGCGCGATGGCGCTCTCAACCGCCAGCCACGATCAGCACCACCGCTCGACTCGGCGAAGCTCAACATAGACGCCCGCGCCCGGTCCCCCACGTTCAGGAGCAAGTCGAGCACGCTCACGTGGTGGTCGAATGGCGGAAAGAGCTGCGGATACTCGGGATAGCCCTCGTAGCTCATCCACTCGACAATGATTCCCGCCTCGATGAAGCGCGCCTCGTCGAGGTACGCGCGCGCCGATGGGCCCGACAGATAGCGCCGGGCGCCCGCCTGCTGGCAGAGAGCGATGAGGCGCTCGTTCCGGCCCTCGACGAGGTGATACTCGCTCGAGCGTGTGATCCGGGTCGAGATGCCGAGAAGGCGGCACAGGCCGACGAGGAAATGCTCGTTGATGGCGCTCAGCCGGTCAGACGTCGCCGACTCGTAGAGGGCGCGCAGCCGAGGCTCGTATTCGGCGAAGGCCGCCGCCCGCGCGTAGGCATGGCGGATCGTCTCCAGATGCCGCCGTGCCCAGCCCGGGTGGCTCACCCGCGTGTCCTCAATGGTCTGGTGATACCGGCCCTTGACCTCGACCGGGATCGACAGCCACAGCGGGCCGTGACGCGTCTTGATGCGGTTGCGGTTGCGCCAGTCGCGCCGGGTGAACTGCACGCTGTCGTACAGGATGAATTCGTCGACGGAGTTGATGAGGTCGAAGTAGCCTTTCCAGGGGATATAACTGGATTGCACGATCGCTACCCGCTTGCCCCCGCCCTCAGACGCCGACGGCATAGCCTATCCCGGTCCGGCCGTAGCCGTTGCCATTGTAGAGCATCCACGTTCTTCCGGCCGCGACGAACACGAACGAATAGGCGATCATCTCGGAGTCCCATCCGGCGTCGGTGACGTCGAGCCCGGCACAAGCGTCGTCCCGCTCCCAGATGAGCCCGTCCGCCGACTCGGCGTAGCCGAGTCGGTACGCCGGGCCGCGGGCGGAGAACCACATGCGATACCGACTGCCCTCGCGCACAACGCAGGGGCGGGAAAAAGCGTGCTCGCCAGGCGAGGCGTAGTCGAGGCAGACGAGCCCAGAGCGTGACCACACGATGCCATCCCGCGACTCCGCAT
>OCZV010000311.1_pt1 | contig 17667 bp, 13 predicted proteins | sample 1539051 | NCBI WGS metagenome assembly OCZV01 (sample SAMEA3113581, study PRJEB22503) | soil metagenome
CGCTTTTGACCTACGATCTTTTCCTTCACCCGCCACAAAACAAGATTATTCAGGACCGCTATTATGTTACCTGTGGCTGTCAAATTGGCCGGCGAGCGTTGCGCACCCTTTTTGGTGGTCGGTTGGAAACAGTTGGCGCGAAACAGTGATATAACCTCTACAACGAAAAGGATGATGTCCTCGTTGTCCCGTTCACGATCTACGTAGATAACTTCCAAACCGTCGCGACTACATTCGAGTTACCGGGATACATCCAGCACGCAAACGCACAAAATAAAGTCTGGCGCGAGATAGCCGGGTTGCCGGAGCCGCGCGTTCTCCTGGAGCGATCGGTTGATCGGCCGGAGGCAAAACCCCCGGCTTCAGACCGTTGCGCAAGACCTCGGCGAAAGGCAGATCACCGCATCGGTCGCCACGCGCACACCGCACCGCGCCTTGTTGGTCGGCATCAACGATTATCCCAATCCTGACGATTGCCTCGAGGGCTGCGTAAACGACGTCTTTAAAATGAGCGCCACACTTCAGCAGATCGGTTTCGATCCGGAGAATATTCGTGTTCTCTTTAATGATCGTGCAACCGCGGCGGCAATCCGCCAGCGATTTGCATGGTTGCTCGAAGATCCGCAGGCCGGCGATCAACGCGTTTTCTTCTACTCCGGTCACGGGGCCCAGATCCCCGACTATAACAGCGATGAAATCGTTGATCACACCGACGAGACCCTTGTCCTTTATGACTTCGACTGGGACGATCGCGCTACTCATCTGACCGACGATGATCTCAACGATCTCTACGCCCAGCTTCCGTACGAAACGACTTTCGTCGCCTTTCTTGATTGTTGCCATTCCGGAGGCATGACGCGAGCGGGCGGCGCGAAGATACGCGGCCTGAATCCGCCGGATGATATTCGTCACCGCATGTTGAGATGGAATTTCGATCTCGAGATTTGGGAACCGCGCGATCTGGCAAAAGAGCGAGGCTTACCAGGTTATCTCCGGGAGACTCGCGCCTATACCGGCAAAAGCGGCGCCACAAACCGGATTCTTCGCGGCGTTCCGTTACGCACGCTCGCCCGTGATAAAGGAACGCGTGATCTTCGCGAACGCGAACTTGGGCACCAGGGCCCTTATCTGCCGCTCATCTTTGAAGCCTGCGCCGAAGACGAATATGCTTACGAACACCGCGACGGCGTTACGTCCTACGGCGCTTTTACTTATTTCCTCACCAAAGCCTTATTCGACGCGGGACACCGGAAAAAAAGGTTCAAGTTTGAGGAGCTGACCAAACACGTTGCCGATCGCATTGCGGTTTATTACCAACAGACGCCCCAGCTGGTGGGTCCGAAGACCTGGCGCCGGGCCTTCATTCCCTGGCGCGCTTCGCGTTCCGGGTTTCCCCGGAGCCGTAAAAATAAGCCGCGCAAAAAATAAGATACGCACGTTATTCGCGCGGGAGACGCGCTTCCATGATCTCGCAGAGAACGTGGAGAAGAAACATGTGCGCTTCCTGGATCCTGGCGGTTGAATCGCTCGCGACCAAAAGATCGACATCGGCGACGTCGATGGTCGAACCGCCGTCGCGTCCGAGAAATGCGATTGTTTTCAGCTTGCGCGATTTCGCTTCTTCCAACGCGCGCCGGACGTTTTTCGATTTACCGGAGGTCGTCAGGCAAATAAGCACGTCTTCCGGAAGGCCGAAGGCCGCCACCTGGCGAGCGAAAATTTCGTCGAAGCCATAATCGTTGCCTGCGGCGGTAAGCAGCCCACCATCGCCGGCGAGACAGATTGCCGGATAAGCGGGACGATCTTTCATGAAGCGCACCACAAACTCTGTTGCAAAATGCGATGCATCAGCCGCGCTGCCGCCATTCCCACAAACGAGCAATTTGTTTCCCGCGCGCAAACATTGCTCGATCAAATCCGCAGCCTTCGCGACTTGCTCGTCAAGATTGGCGAGCGATTCCAGCGTCTCGATCGAGTCGTTAATCGCCTGGTGGAAGATTGAGGAAGAATCACTCATCAAGATGCACGTTAGTGACAAGCAGCTGGTGCGCGATAGAGGGTTCGAACCTCTGACCGCTACCGGATCAAAGGGATCCGAACGTCCGACCGCGCGGGATTGCCTGGCTCAATATCTCCATATAACTCCATCTGGATCCATGCAAATCGGCGAACCGCTACATCGCTCGCGACGGTTTTGGCAATTCCCCGGCAGATACTGGATACCCAGGGATTCGTGCTGAAAATATTGGCCGAAGCTTACGCCGTTCTTCTACCTGGCAGATTTTTTCGCCATTTGCGCAAATTTTTGGGAACTTGGCCCTCCAGTTTCCGTAGAAATGCTTGTCCACGGTGAAACACTCGACCTCACGTCTGACTTTCCTGGCCGCCGTACTCTGGCGGCGCTGCCCCCTCTGCCTGGAACCTGGTCGACCTCCACCGGAGGAACCTCTTCTGGCGGACGGATCGCCTTTGGTCTTGTCTGACAAGACGAACCTCTATAAACTCCCGGGTCGTGAATTCAGCCGCCGCGAACGAAGGAAACACCAAGCCGGGCGCGTTCGTCACAACGCGCTGGAGTCTGATTCTTTCCGGCGCCAACTCCAAGGACGCGGGGGCAAATACTCGCGCAGCGCTCGCCGAGCTTTGCCGCATCTATTGGCGTCCCATTTTCGCCTTCATCTCCCGGCGCGGTTACTCGGCCGAGGATGCCGAGGATCTCACGCAGGATTTCTTTGTCATGATACTGGAAGGTAATTGGCTTCGGAATGCAGACCCGAGCCGCGGCCGCTTCCGTTCGCTGCTCCTCAAGTCGCTCCAGAACTTTCTCAATGACGCTGCCGACAAAGCTTACGCCCGCAAACGCGGAGGCCACGTAAGCTTCGTTTCGTGGGACGCCTGGATGGCTGAGGCGCCGTCACAATTGTCGCTCTCGACGGAAGCGCTCAATTCCCTTCCTCCGGAGCGACTTTTCGATGTGCGCTGGGCGGCGACGGTGGTGGAACGCGCGCTTCGCCGGCTCCGCGAAGAATGCGAGCGCAAGGGCCGGTTGCGGGTTTTCGACACCCTGAGCCCTTATCTTACCGCGGAGCGGGACGATGTCTCGTCTGCGAATCTGGCCACGACGCTCGGGACTGCCCAAGGTACGGTGAAAAAGTTGCTTTATCACATGAGGCAGCGCTATCGCTGGTTGTTGCGCGATGAAGTGGCTCTCACAGTGGAGAATCCCGCCGACATCGAGGACGAACTTCGCCATCTCTGCGGTGCGCTCGCCGCCGGTTGGGAGCACGCCACATAACACTCCTCCCCGCACCGCTTGCCATGATGACGCTCCAACCGGACGACTGCCCGCATGGTCACGCCGTGTTGCATGTGAGGGACGGACTTTGCCTCGGGTGTTTGCTCCAGGCCGGGCTGATCGAAGATGAAGACTCCGGGAGCGAGAGTCTCGACGCGCTCCTCTCCGAAGTCGAAATTTAAGACATCAACTGGGCATTTCGGGAACTTCGCGGAGATTGGGCGGAACCACGGCGTTTCCCACCCGGGCGATTCGATTTTGCTGCGCAGCGATACATCTTTGTTGTCTGCCGAGCGGAGCAAATCCAACGCGGGCCTCGATTTCCCGAACGAAATCCGTCGCACCAAAAGAGCTTCCGGCCAGACGCGATCTGTGGCCTGCGTCGCCTTTTTCTGCCGCAAGATTCTTCCGTCTGGCCGTCTGTGACGCGCATGAACTAGCTGCGACCGCCCTCGTAGCGCGAATATCCGAACCCCCTTTTGCACACGTGGTTTGGAGCTTCGCCGCTCATTTCCCGTAGAAGGTCGCGAATCAATCACCGCCCGTCAGACTCGCAGAATCGCCTCCCGATTAGCACTCTGCCGGCAATTCTCTGATCCCTGCAAAATATTTGGGGCCTTCGACCTCCAGTTTCCGTAGAAGTAGGCATGCGGGAGATTCAACGAACTCAACAGGAGCCGATCCCCACATATCGTCCCGCATACACCCCGGCGGTACATTGCTGGACCGAATTTGATTTCCGTTTCCGGTCTTGGCGGGCCCTTTTCGGATTTTTGGCACTTTTGAGAGTGAATTCTGCGAGAAATCACTCGGTTGTCGCACTTTCTAATTCACAGAAATGACGGTGAAACGCTAACCGTGGTTTCCTCGGCGTTCTGAAAACTATAGCCCCCGGGAGTTTCGGCGGGCTAGCAGCAGTAAAGAATTTACCAATGAGGCTAGAGGGTTTCCGCCCGGACGTTCGGCGAGTGACCAAGGGCGGCAGCATGCCCACTGACGCCGGGCACAGGGTGCCGGGTTGGAAATCCAATCTCGATGTTATTTGCATTCTGCTTTCACTGCCGGTCTGGCTGCCGCTGATGATCTTGCTCATGCTCGTGACGCGAATCGCCTCTCCTGGCCCGATCTTTTACCGGCAGAAACGCGTTGGCCTTGGCGGAAGACATTTTTTTATCTGGAAGTTCCGAACAATGAGGCTGAGCGCCGACACGCAAACTCACGAACACTACTTCGAAGGATTGATGCGGGCTGATTGCCCGATGACGAAGCTCGATGCTCAGGGCGATCCCCGGCTGGCCCCTTTTGGGCGAATTCTGCGTGCAAGCGGCCTAGATGAGCTGCCTCAAGTTTTCAACGTGCTTTGTGGTGAGATGAGCCTGGTTGGTCCGCGGCCCTGCCTGCCAAATGAATTTGCCCATTATGAGCCGTGGCAGCGGGAACGCGTGAACGGTCTGCCGGGGCTGACCGGATACTGGCAGGTAAACGGCAAAAACAAAACGACGTTCAACGAGATGATCGTCATGGATCTGTTCTACCTCAAGAACATGTCGGTCTTACTCGACCTGAAAATTATGCTCAGGACCTGCTCCGTTATCGCTGGACAAATCCTCGAGTCGCGGCGGGCGCCGCGACCTGCTCGGCAGGATGAAAGACCTCGCTCACCAGCGGCACGTTTACAAAGCGTTACGAAATCAGCTCAAAGGAGTCGTAGCTCACAGACCACGCAGATTTTGGCAGGCTGAAGGAAGCAGCTCCGAAAATATGAAAAAACCAATCGCAGTCGGCGTGCTCGGATGCGGTTATTGGGGACCTCTGCTGGTTCGCAACTTCAAAGGTCTTCCAGACTGCGAGCTCAAAGCGGTCTGCGACGTCAATACAGCGCGCCTGAAACATATCACCACGCTGTATCCGGATATCGAAGGATCTCTTCCGGACTGCGAGCTCAAAGCGATCTGCGACGTCAATACGGAGCGCTTAAAACATATCACCACGCTGTATCCGGATGTCGAAGGCACGACTCAGCCGCTACAATTTCTCAACGGCTCAAGCTTGGACGCCGTCGTGATTGCCACTCCGGTGAAGCATCATTACTCATTGGCCAAGGCCAGCCTGCTCGCAGGGAAGCATACGTTCATTGAAAAGCCGATGGCCTCTTCCTCCGCCGAGTGCGAGGAACTAATCGAGATCGCCCAGCGCAACGGTCTCGTTTTGATGCTTGATCACACTTTTCTTTACTCCGCGCCCGTGCAAAGGATTGCCCAAATTGTTCAAGCCGGGGACCTGGGTGAGATCCGCTATATAAATTGCCGGCGTCTCAACCTCGGGCTGTTCCAAAAAGACATCAATGTCGCCTGGGATCTGGCACCGCACGACATTTCGATCATTCTCCATATTCTCGAGGAATTTCCGACTGCGGTTAACTGCCAGGGAAACGCTCATATTACGCAAGGGATAGAAGACGTGACGAATATGTCACTCTTTTTCCCACGCAAACGCTTCGCTACCATCCAGAGTAGTTGGCTCGAGCCGAGAAAAATCCGCGAAATGACCATCGTCGGCACGCGGCGCATGATCGTCTATGATGATTTGCGGACGCGCGAAAAGATTCGCATCTACGATGTGCGAGTAGAACGGCCGCCGCACTACGACACGTTTGCTGAATTTCAATACTCGTACCATTACGGAGACAGCTACATCCCGTACATCAATCAGGAAGAACCGCTAAAGCTGGCCTGTCAGCATTTTATTGACTGCATCGAAACGCTTTCTGAACCGCTAACGGGCGGTCGTCAGGGACTGGAAATGGTCAGGATCCTCGAAGCAGCTACTGCATCCCTTAAAACAAACGGCGCGCCGGTGACATTTTCTCGTTCGTATAGCGCACGGCCGGCTCCCACCCCAATTAAAGCGGAAGAGATTCCGCAGACTGAAGCATTGGCCGGATGAATGGCACACCGGCCAAACGGCCCTTGTCCCGCACAATGGCGAAACCGAAAGACGCGGAAAGCCGCAAATGAAAGTTCCCTTTCTTGATCTAAAGGCGCATCACGCTCCCATGATCGACGAGTTCGATGGCGCGATTCGCGAAGTAATCGAGAGCAGCGCGTTTGCAGGCGGGCCGTTTGTGGAAAGATTCGAAGAGGAATTCGCAGCCTACTGCGGCTCTAATTATGCCATCGGTGTGGGCAATGGCACGGACGCTCTTTGGCTCGCTCTCCTGGCGCTCGGGATTGGAGAAGGCGATGAAGTGATCACGGTCCCGAACACATTCATCGCCACGGCCGAGGCCATTAGCTATTGCAAAGCTAAGCCGGTGTTTGTCGATGTGGACGAAACGACGTTCACAATGAACCCGGCCGAATTAAAGAAGAGTCTCACTGCGAGAACCAAAGCAATCATTCCGGTTCACCTTTTCGGACAACCGGCGGACATGGATCCGATTTTGGAATTCGCGCGTGCACACGGGCTTTTTGTCGTTGAGGATGCCGCTCAAGCTCACGGCGCCGAGTACAAGGGTCGAAGAGCAGGCACAATGGGCGACGCCGGTTGCTTCAGCTTCTATCCTGGAAAAAATCTTGGCGCTTTCGGCGAGGCCGGCGCGGTCGTGACCAACGACGCTGAGTTACGAAAGAACATCCAGGTCCTTCGAGACCATGGCCAGGCGCGAAAATATTATCACACCCTGGTCGGATGGAATTGCCGGATGGACGGCATTCAGGCGGCAGTCCTGTCCATCAAGTTGCGCCGTCTCGAAGAAGGAAATCTGCTGCGGCGCGAACACGCGCTCCAATACAATCAGGCTTTCGCGGGAATCGCGGAGGTTGCTACGCCGTTCGAGGCGAATTATGCGCGGCACGTTTATCACGTCTATGCGATTCGAGTGCAGGAACGCGATGAAGTCCGGCGATGTTTGGAGGAAAAGGGAATCGGGTGCGCTGTGCACTATCCCATTCCGATTCATCTCCAGGAAGCCTGTCGAAACCTTGGTTACACGGTGGGCGCGTTCCCAGTGGCGGAGAACTTGGCCGAAGAATTTCTTTCTTTGCCGATGTTTCCTGAATTAACGGAAGAGCAAATCGAATATGTCGCTCACTCCGTCAGCGAAGTTCTCGGTGCAGGAGCGCTCGTTTAGCGAAAAAGTTTTGAAGGCTCTTCAACCCAAATCAGAAACGAAAGAAGCGGCGCCTTTCTCGGGCGACTATTCTTTTGCGGAACTGAAGACGATCGCCAAATCGCTGCAAATGCGAATTCTCGATCCTGTCCACGATCCGAGTTGGGACCATGTTGTTGCTTTGCATCGGGACGCCAATTGCTTCCACACCAGTGCCTGGGCAAAGGTGCTTCACCGGACTTATAAGCATCGGCCGTTCTATGTTCAATTTTTTAGCGGACGCAGATTGGCCGCGCTGATTCCACTAATGGAAGTGCGCAGCCCGTTCACCGGCTGCCGTGGCGTATGTCTTCCATTCACTGATGTCTGCGAACCACTCATCTTTGACTCAGATGCGAAGGGATTGGTACAAGACCGACTTGTTCGCTTCGCGCAAGAACGCCGCTGGAAATACCTTGAAGTGCGGGGAAGCAAATTCTTTCAATTCCACACGCAGTCAGTCGCGAAATTTTACGGCCACACACTCGATTTGCGCGGCGGCGCCGAAGAGTTGATTGCTCGGTTCGAGAGTCCGGTCCGCCGGGCCATTCGCAAAGCAGAACGCAGCGATGTCAGCGCGGTCGTTGTCCGCAATCGCGCGGCAATTGCCGATTTTTATCGGCTCCATGTTCGAACGCGCCGGCGGCACGGTCTTCCACCACAATCGCTCTCGTTTTTCCTGAATATCTACGACGAGATCATCAAAGCCGGTCTCGGCTTCATTGTCCTCGCGCACCGTGGATCGCGCCCAATCGCCGCCGCGATCTTCTTCCGCTTCGGAAAGAACGCTCTCTATAAATATGGCGCTTCCGATAAGAAATTTCAGGAATTGCGCGCAAATAATCTTGCTATGTGGCAGGGCATTCAGTTTCTGGTTCGGACCGGCGTGGAAAGATTGCATTTCGGGCGGACTGAGTGCGAGAACGATGGCTTGCGACGATTCAAACTTTCCTGGGGCACGGAGGAAGAAACGATTGATTATTTCCGAGTTGATCCGTCGGGCCGTCAGTGTTTAGTTATCGCTCCCTCTGACTCGGGCCTCCACAAGAAGATTTTTGGCAGGTTGCCGCTGGCCTTCAACCGGCTGGCAGGCTCAGTCATCTATCCGCATCTCGACTAAAGGTTAAACCATGGCTCAAATCCGACACGAAATACAACAACACTCTGGGGTACACCGTAGCGACATCCTCTTCGCTCTCTTCAAGCGCAAGTGGACAATCGTGCTTTGCGCAACGATGGGCATGATCGCCGCGGCCGCGGTTTATTTTGGCTTTCCGCCCGTTTGGTTTCCGCCCGTTTACGAGTCCCAGGCCAAATTGTTGGTACGCTATGTTCTGGAAAGGAGCGCAGTCGATCCAATCGACAACACGAGCCGTCCCAATGACAAACCGTCGAAAACCGATAGCATCATCAATTCCGAAGTTCAGATTCTCACGAGCTGGGATCTGGCGGTCGAGGTCGCCGATGCCATCGGTCCCAAACGGCTTGGGGCATCATCTAAAGAAGCCGCTGCTGGCGGCATTATTTCGGGGTTGCAGGTCACAGCGCCCAAGGGAAGCGATGTCATTTTCGTATCGTACAAAAATGGCGACCCGCAGCTCCCGACGCTCGTTTTGCAGCAAGTGTTGAGTCGTTATTTCGTCAAGCATCTTGAAGTGCATCGCTCCGCCGGTGCCTTCGATTTTGTAACTCAACAAACCGATCAGGTTCGAGCGCGCTTAAATCAGACGGAGGATGCTTTAAGGGTGCTGAGGGACAAGACGGGAATTGTCTCGTCTCTCAAGGATGGTTCGGACGCCCTCACTAATGAGGCGGCGGAGACGCAGAAAGAGCTTAATGCCGCCGAGGCGGACCTTGCCGAACAACAAGCCCTCGTAAATCAGCTGGCGAAGAAGAAGGAGAAGAAGTGGAGATCAAAAAGTTCTGACAAAACTCCCGAAGCTGCAAAAGCCCAGCTCGCCGGCACGCAGGCAAAGGTCGAGGCGTTTAAGGCCCGGCTTCGCGGTATTCAGGAGAGGTCGAAACAGCTCTCGGAGCTGCGACCGCAAATTGAGGAATTGGAGCGGCGACGAGAGATGGACGAAGCGAATTACAAGTATTTCGCGACATCGCTGGAAAAGGCGCGCATCGACGAAGCTTTGGACCCTGCTAAAATGCCCAACATTAGTGCCGTCCAGCGGCCTACGCCAGCCATGTTGGCGACCACAAAGCGTGAAAAGATTGTACTGGGATTGGCCGGCGGGGGGGTAGCCTTGGGGATAGCGCTCGCCTTGTTAAGAGGATTGGTCTTGAATCAGACCGTTGGGCGGCCACTCCAGCTGGAGACGCAGCTGCAAATTCCGCTCATGCTTTCGATACCGTATTCCAGCGCTCGAAACGGACATTTGGCCTTACCTCCAAATGGTTCAAACGCGAATCCGGGAGCAGTCGCGACGAGACGACGCCACCCTAGGTTGGCACCGTGGGAGGCCGGACATTTCATCCGGCCGTATTGCGACGCAATTCGAGACCGTCTCGGTCTCTATTTTGAGCTCAATCATTTGACCCATAAACCGAAGCTCGTGGGCGTAGCTGGTTTTTCGGGATCAGCAGGGGCTTCTACCCTCGCCGCGGGACTTGCTGCCTCACTCTCGGAAACCAACGATGGCAAGGTCCTCCTTGTCGATGTAAACCTCGGACCGCAGGGGGTTCACACATTCTTCAAGGGCAAGCCCGCATATCCCTTGAATGCAGCTCTTAAGCCAAAAGAGAAGATCGCCTCAGCTGCAGACAACCTCTATCTGGCTACTGTGGGACCGTCCAACACGGGTGGCCCGGCACAGCTCGGTTTGAAAAAGTTCTTCGATATGATGCCGAATCTGAAAGCGAGCGACTTCGACTACATCATTTTTGACATGCCGCCGCTAGGCCAGACGAGTCCCACCTGGGGGATGGCTGCGTTTATGGACAAGGTTTTGTTGGTAGTCGAGGCGGAAAAGAATAACCGCGATCTTATAAAGCGCGGTTACAGAAAGCTAGTCGCGGAGCGCGACAATGTCGCGGTGGTAGTTAACAAGACGCATTCCTATGTTCCCAAGTGGCTCGATGCCGGATCTTGAGCCTAGGCGTACTCATACTGCTCTACCCTCATTCCTAATCTTACAAGCAGTCGCGCTCTCCTGGGTGCTCGCAAAAACAATTAACGCGGCGATCCAGCGAGCGATATCTCGTGTTACGCAATAGAATCTATTACGGGCTAAAGCCCTTCGTTCCCCAATCCCTTCGATCGGCGATTCGGCGAAGAGTGGCCATGCGGTTGCGCAGGCGTATTGGGAACGTCTGGCCTATCATGCCGGGGTCGGAGACTCCGCCGGAAAACTGGCCGGGCTGGCCAGAGGGCAAAAAATTTGCCTTTGTGCTGACTCACGATGTGGAGCGTAGAGCTGGCTTGGGCAAATGCCGGTCCTTAATGCAATTGGAGAGGGAGCTTGGATTTCGCTCTTCGTTTAATTTTGTCCCCGAAGGAAGCTACCGAGTTCCAGCCGAGTTAAGGGAAGAGCTCACTGACGGCGGATTCGAAGTGGGGATACATGATCTTAAACACGACGGCCATCTCTTTGGCTCGCATCGGGGATTCAAGCGACGCGCCGTAAGAATCAACGGCTATGCGCGTGAATGGGGAGCATCGGGATTCAGGTCTGGATTCATGTTACGTAATCTCGATTGGCTTCATGATCTCGATGTCCAGTACGATACCTCCACTTTCGACACAGACCCATTCGAGCCGCAGCCAGACGGCGGCCACACGATTTTCCCATTTTGGGTGCCGCGCCCGAACGGGAACTCCGTCAATGGCCAGGAGTCGGCCGTCAACTCTTCTTCAAGAGGGGGTTACGTCGAGCTCCCTTATACATTGCCACAGGACTCAACGCTGTTCCTGGTGTTGCGCGAAACCACCCCGGAGATCTGGATGCGTAAGCTTGACTGGATCGCGCAACACGGCGGCATGGTGCTCGTTGACGTGCACCCGGATTACATGTCGTTCAATGGATCGCGACAGACAACAACCGAATATCCTGTTGCGTTATACCGCGAATTTCTCACCTACGTTAAAACCAGGTATGCGGGTGAATACTGGCATGCTCTCCCCAGGGAAGTAGCCGCGCACACCATCCAAATTCGTTCCTCCAGAACCAACTCCCACGAATACGACGAGCTTGCTTCTCTGAAAACTCGCAGGTTGCGCAACAGCCGCGCCGCAGTCCTGCTCTTCTCCCACTATCCTGCGGATCCTCGCCCCAGGAGAGCGACCGAGGCATTGGCAGCCCAAGGCGCGAGCATTGACCTTATCTGCTTGCGTGGCGATGGTGAGCCGGCACATGAAGCTTGCGGCAATATCACTGTCACCCGTGTCTGGGTGAAGCGCCGGCGTGGCGGTAAGCTGAGTTACGTTGGCCGGTATGCCGCGTTTGTCTTAATTTCATTTTTCTATCTCGCCGCGAGATCGCTTACGCGCCGGTACGATCTGGTCCACGTGCATAATATGCCGGATGTCCTCGTTTTTAGTGCGATCGTGCCGAAACTCCTCGGGGCAAAGGTCATCTTGGATCTGCACGATCCCATGCCCGAGCTCATGCAGACGATCTTTAAGCTCTCCGAGAAAAGCTTAAGTGTGGTCGCTTTGAAGCGAATGGAGAAGTGGAGTATCGGCTTTGCTGACCTCGTGCTGACAGTGAACCTCGCCTGTAAGAAGATCTATTCTTTACGCAGTTGCCAGCCGGATAAGATCAAAGTCGTAATCAATTCGCCTGATGACGAGGTCTTCCGTTTCCAGTCTGGTGATGTTCGCGATGTGAATGTAGAAGACGGCGATGCCTCCAAGCCTTTTGTGATTCTCTATCATGGCTCGTTAGTCCACCGGAACGGTTTCGACCTGGCGGTAGAATCATTGGAGAAGGTGAGGGAAGTGATTCCATCTGTCCGACTGAGTGTTTGTGGTAAGCAAACAGACTTCTTTGAGAAGGTAATGGAATCGGCCCGGCAACGGGGACTCGACAGCATTGTCGATTATCTTGGTGTCCGAAATCTCAAGCAGATCGTGGAGGCGATTGAAGATTGTGACCTCGGAATCATCCCTAACCACCGCAACATCTTCACTGAGCTCAATACGCCCACCCGCATTTTCGAATACCTGGCGCTGGCGAAACCAGTAATTGCCCCAAAGACAAAAGGCATTCAGGATTATTTTGGCGATGATGATCTGATCTTTTTCGAGCTCGGGGATGTGGACGATCTCGCGCGAAAAATTGAGTTTGCCTTTTTTCACCCGGTTGAAGTGGCGGAAACGATAAAGCGCGGACAGGCGGTTTACCTGTCACACACATGGAGCCGCGAGCGACTGAGTTTATTGAATTCCATCAGTGAGCTTCTGTAGAACGCTTGTCAAATACTGTGGACGTCCTCTGCCTCATACTCTTATTCGGTCTCGTACTCATGCTCCAATACCTTGGCCCTCACGAACAGGAGCACAGGAAAGAACAAAAATAAGAGTGACCGAGTACCATTTGTCGAGTTACTTACCTCGCGGGCTCCAACACTGTCTCCACTCAAAATGATCGGGGTTGTTGCCAATGAGGCCGAACATCCCGCCGTCGTCGAGTTCTTTGAGTTGTTTAAGACACCCTGGGAATTCTACCGACCCGGCGCGCATTATGACATCCTGCTCTGCTCAAACAGCCCGGTACCGGAGAACAACGCCAGGTTGCTTTTACTTTATGGCGCGCAGCGGCAGGCGTTCGAGCTGTACGGCGGCATCGAGACACGCGCCGCGCCCAAACACAATTCCGTCTACTTCCGCGGCGAGCGACTGCCGATTTACGGAAGTTGTCTTCTCTTCGATGGCGCAAGCAACAAAGTCCTCACTCACGAAGGAACAAGGTCTGCGGCCGCCGTTTCGATGGCTTCGGGCGCTCAAGCGGTCATCCGCTTGGGGTTCGATCTCTTTGAAGAAGTCGGCCACCTCTTTGCGCTGGGACAACCGGCTGAATTCGCGGGCATACCTACGCTGGATCTCCACATCTCGCTTCTCCGCGATCTGATTGTTAACCAGGGATTAACACTTGTCGAGATACTTCCTGTCCCAGCAGGACATCCCTTTATAGTGTGCCTGACTCATGACGTTGATCACCCGGCCATCCGCTATCATAAATGCGACCACACCATGTTTGGTTTTCTTTACCGGGCGCTGATCGGCTCAGTCATCAACTTCTGTAGAGGAAGAAGGTCTCTCGGGCAGGTGGTAACCAATTGGAAAGCAGCGCTTTCCCTGCCTCTGGTGTTCGCTGGGATTGCCAAAGACTTTTGGAACCAGCTCGATAAGTACCTGGAACTGGAAAAGGACCTTGCCTCAACCTTCTTTGTCATTCCGATGAAGGGGGAGGCCGGCGTTGATTCCCACGGTCGAACAAGGCCAAGGCGCGCCTCGCGTTACGCTTCGACTGATATTGAGGAGGAGCTAAAGAAACTGCTCTCGGCAAATTGCGAAATCGCCGTACACGGCATCGACGCGTGGCGCGACAGCGCCAAAGGCCGCGATGAGCGCCAACGGATTCAGGAAATCACAGGCGCGGCCGAGATAGGCCTTCGGATACACTGGCTTTACTTCGATTCGCAAGCACCGCGAACGATCGAGGAAGCCGGTTTTGCTTACGACTCAACTGTTGGCTACAACGAAACGATCGGATACCGCGCGGGAACCGCTCAAGTCTTCAAGCATCCCAATGTCGATCATTTGCTCGAACTGCCAATGCACATCATGGACACGGCCCTGTTTTATCCGTCACACATGAATCTGTCCGACGAGAAAGCCGGCGCTGCAATGCTGGCGTTGATCGAGAATGGGACAAGATTCGGTGGCGTCCTTACCATCAACTGGCATGACCGGAGCCTCGGGCCCGAGAGGCTGTGGGGCAATGCCTATGCGAGTCTGCTCCGCGAGCTCCGCATTCGAACACCGTGGTTTGCTACAGCGGCGCAAACCGTCGCATGGTTTCGCAAACGACGCGAGACAACATTCACCTCTGTTGCCCAGAACGACACAGGCATCCGGGTGCAGCCCTCTACAAATCGAACCGACACTGACCTCCCGCCACTAGCGGTGAGAGTGTATAATAATGGCGCTTCCACGGATAGCTCGGTTAACTCGGGGAGCGCAACAGCATTTGAAGACTTTATACTAGGTAACGCGGATTCCCCTTCTGATTGCAGCCTAAGCATTAACGCAATGCATACTTGGTCCCCGGAGCGATTGGCTAGTTCTTCATGAATAGCTTACTCGGCACGCTGCCTGGATTCGGTGTCGGCATGATCGTTCTCCTCTCGAGCATGTCGTTTGGGCTCCTTGGACAAAGCCCTCCGGCAACTGAGCCGTTCCAAATTTCAACGCCATCAAACGGTGAAGATACCCCACCTAAAATGGACTTCGCAGTCGCCGTGGAAGCCGGATGGCTACATCCCAAATCTATGGATGAAACCTTTTGGCTAGTACACGGTGACAAAAATGGATCAATAATTACATCGCCGATTAATGGTCTGCTATACATTCGATTCACTAATTTAGGCGACGCACCTGTAATGATCGACTCTTATTCGATCGAGGTGCTGGATGGCAAAGAAGAGTGGGTGAGGCTTGTTATTATCGACGCGCACAGCGGCGAGGTCTATAACCGCGGTCCCACCGACGATATGAACCAAGCTCGTCGATCGAAAATCGAACAAGACACATTCGATTATGCGATCGCAAACAAAAACATCGAACCTCGCGATACGGTTAGAGGCTGGATCTTTGTCGAGGGGTTTGAAGCCGATTTGGGAAGCGTTAAAGAAGCACGTTTTAGTATAACGGAAACTCTTGGCAATAAAGCTGTACGCCCCATTAAGGTTCTGACAGGAGAGCCGCAATCCGTACAACCAAGATTGCTTCATGTTGGGGAAACCAAGGACCTTAGCCAAGCCCGCAGACAATTCTACAGCGAGACCAACCCTTGAAGCCCTGACAGGCTCCCAGTCGTCCTCGTCTTCTCTTTGGATTTCCTTTTGGCCGTGTCATCAAACAATCTCGTCCTTGCCCAGTTCGGATGCGGTTACTGGGGCCCGAATCTTCTGCGTAACTTCTCGGCGCTGCCCGGCTGCACGGTCAAATATGTGGTGGATTCCAGCGCAGAACGCCGCGCCTTTGTGGAATCAAATTTCCCTCTCAGCCGCGCGATCGAGACGCATCAGACTGTTCTCGACGATCCCACTGTTGATGGCGTAGTGATCGCGACACCTGCCGCCAGTCACTTCTCCCTGGCCAAGGAGGCTCTCGACGCTGGCAAACACGTTTTCGTGGAGAAACCGCTCGCAACGAAAGTTTCGGAGGTCGATGAACTTTCAAGATGCGCTATCAAGCGAAATCTGGTCGTGATGACCGGGCATACGTTCGTTTATAACTCAGCCGTCCGTTATGTGAAGAGACTGATTGATTCCGGGGAGCTCGGCGAGCTGCGCTACATCTACAGCCAACGTCTGAACCTCGGGCGAATTCGTTCCGACATCGACGCTCTCTGGAACTTCGCTCCCCACGATATCAGCATAATTCAATATTGGCTTGGCGACCCCGAGCCAATCTCCATTGGCCGCCAGGGCATGGCTTACATGCAGGAAGGGATCGACGACGTTGTTTTCCTTAATCTCGAATACCCCGGGAAGGTCATCGCAAACATTCACGTTAGCTGGTTGGACCCGCAGAAGGTGCGAAAGATGATTATCGTCGGGTCGCGCAAGATGGTTGTTTACGATGACATCGCCGAGAACAAGCTTGTCATTTACGACAAAGGGATCGATCGCCGCGCCATTCTTGGTGAGAACATGGATTTCGATAACCCAGAAGGTCCGCAGTTCGACTATCGGAGGGGTGATATTCTGATGCCGGAAGTCAAGTTCGCGGAGCCGATCCGCGTCGAGGCGGAACACTTCGTCGATTGCATTCGCAACTCACATGAACCGCTTACTGGGCTCAGCCACGCGCGAACTGTCGTTTCCATCCTTGAGCGCGCACGACCGCTGAACGGCGAAGGTATCCATGAGAATTTTACCACATGAATCCAGTCACGCGACGTACGGTAGGGTTCGTGGACGTAAGGTTCGGCGCAAATGTGACCGTCATCGAGCCGACAAACTTATACGGCTGTGACATCGGCGATGATACCTTCATCGGGCCTTTCGTTGAGATACAAAAGGGAGCAACCATTGGCAAGCGATGCCGGATTCAATCTCACTCATTCATCTGTGATCTGGTCACGATTGGGGACGACTGTTTCATTTCTCATGGCGCGATGTTTATTAACGATCTGTTTGGCAACGGTGAGCCGGCGGGAAAACCGGAGCTTTGGCGGTCGACCAAACTTGGCAATCATGTGAGTGTCGGAACAAATGCAACAATCCTTCCGGTTACGATCTGCGATCACGTGGTCATAGGAGCCGGTGCTGTTGTTACCAAGGATGTTACCGCCCCCGGCATTTACGCAGGCAACCCCGCTCGCCTTCTCCGTCGTCTCGAAGGCTGACCTCTGATCTCTGATCTCTGATCTCTGACTTCTGTCCTCTGACTTCTGCCCATGAAAATTCCCTTCGTTGACCTGCACGCGCAATATCTGACGATCAAAGAGGAGATCGACAGTGCGATTGCGGAAGTGATCGCGGAATCAGCTTACATTCGCGGACCGCACGTGGACGCTTTCGAGCAGACATGGGCGAGTACGCTCGGCGCCAAGCGCTGCGTGTCGTGCGCGAACGGGACAGACGCAATCTACATCGCGCTGCGCGGACTTGGTCTCAGGCCCGGCGACGAAGTCGTTACCTCGGCACATTCCTGGATCTCAACATCTGAGACGATCACCCAGGCCGGCGGCCGGGTCGTCTTCTGCGACACAGATGAGGAAACCTTCACGATTGATCCGGTTGATATAGAAAGAAAGATCACATCTGCCACCGTCGGAATCATCCCAGTTCATCTGTATGGGCAACCGGCGGACATGAGCGCGATCATGGCTATAGCAAAAAGGCATAACTTATGGGTGATAGAAGATTGCGCTCAAGCGCATCTCGCAAAATACAAGGGTCAATTCGTGGGAAGCTTTGGTAACGTTGCCACGTTCTCCTTCTATCCCGGCAAAAACCTGGGCGCCTATGGAGATGCCGGATG
>OCZV010000312.1_pt1 | contig 17646 bp, 20 predicted proteins | sample 1539051 | NCBI WGS metagenome assembly OCZV01 (sample SAMEA3113581, study PRJEB22503) | soil metagenome
CCCAGGCATAAAGAAAAATTGCCATCACATCAAAGACCACGAACATGAGAATATAAGAATAATATTGCATCATAAAGTGGGACCGACCTTCACCACTCGGCATCTGGCCACACTCCATAGGAAGGAATTTCACTGGGTTAAATCTGCGCCGCGGAGAAATTAGTCTCGAAATGACCAGTGCTGGAATAGCGGCCAATAACCCAAAACCAAGCATATATAGAATTGGAACGAAATTAAGGACCGTTTCTTCAGCCAAGAGTACAGTTGCTTTTGGAAAATAATATAAAAATCTTGCTTTAGCCTTTTCTTAACATGGATTTAAAGAGCTGACGCGCCGCTAATCCAGGATTGTCCAAAGCAAGCTTTAACATTCTAGTTACAGTAAATTCTGCTCTAATAAAGTCCAAAAATTCTTTGGCCGACATATGCTTAACTATCTCTAACTCTCGATCCCACTCTTCATCTGACAAGGTCAACCACCTAGATTGAACCTTCAAGGCTGAATTAATTTTTGATTGAATTTTATGTCTCCAAATCGTCTCATATTTGTTCAACGAGCTCTTAACCGCACCTTGAGAAAGTGATTGAGCTCCTACTTTGCCTGCCAGCCGACCAAATTCGATGGCATATCTGATCCCTTCCAAGACTAAAGGGTTGGACTGACCTGCAGAATCTCCGACCAATATGAGTCTATCAGCAACCGTAGACTTTCTCGAACCTTCATTGGGTATAAACCCATAATGAAATTCTAGCGGTTGAATATTTTTTATTCTATCTAGAGGCTTTAATTTCTTTTCCAAGATCTCATTTAAGCGGTGTATTGGATCAGCATAAGATTCTGGCCTCCCTATGCCAACCCCAATCCTTATTCGATTATTAGATAGTGGAAATACCCAAGCATAACCGGCATCAGAATATCGTCTTCCTACCATTAGAAACCACGTCTCCTTATCCATATTGTCACAATAGCATTCATACTCTGCTCCAATACCGTACTTTTTCCAGGGGGTTGCTAGACCAAGCTTTCTTCCTACAAAGCTGCTAAAGCCGCTCGCATCGATGACCAGCTTGGCCTTTATCTCCATATTGCCAAGGGGCGTTCTTACTCTGAGCCCCTTAATCTCGTGCTTGAGATCAGAGAGCAAACCGTAAACATGACTTCTTACCATTATTTTTGCTCCTGACTCCGCAGCAAGAGTTGCCAAGTATTGGTACAGACCCCGAACATCAAGTACACATGATGCGAAGTCCTGTCCCTTGATGGTGACCTCATTTGATGGCGAAATGAGGGTAAAGTTTCTAATTGGGTTATACAACTTTGTTGGAATATTTAGCTCCTCCATTTCTTTTATCCATGATACACCACTTGTCCTGATGTTATGAGCTATCGAGTCATCTTTCTCAAATAGAATAACTCTGCAACCCCCCATGGCTGCTGTATACGCTGCAGATAAACCTGCAGGCCCTCCGCCGACTATGGCAATATCGTACTCGCGCAACAAGAAACTTCATGTGACAGTATATTTATGTACACCTATATTTTGACTGAAACCGTAAATCTTGAGTGCTCATGAAAGGATATGTCTGCCAAAGTCACTTCTGCTTTAATTCGTATTTGGTTGGTTGGTGTCTCTTAATAATTGGATGTAATAGGTCGATTGGAATTCAGTTATCTTCTAGGAACCTATCTTTACACGTGGTCGCAAGATATTTCTATGGATCCTGCGCGAACAATTATGAATCAATGAGTGAAATTGCAATCCATGAAGGTGATCTCGCTCCGGACTTTAGCTTTAGCGACTTTAAGGGTAACAAAACTAGCTTGTATGAAATGCGAGGAAGAAGGGTCGTACTTTATTTTTATCCCAAAGACTTCACGCCTGGATGCTCCACAGAAGCCACCGAATTCGCTCGAGACCACGAACTATTTAAGGCAAAAAAAATCGACATCTTAGGGATAAGCCCTGACAATGAACAATCGCATGCTAAATTTAGAGAAAAAATGAATATTCCTTACCACCTTGTTCCGGATACGGATTTCACGATATCTAAAAAATACGCGGTCTATGGTCCCAAAAATTTTATGGGGAAAGAATATCTCGGGGTAAGCAGAACAACTTTCTTGGTCGATGAGAATGGAGTCATACTTAAAATTTTCAAAAAGGTAAAGCCTTTGGGACACAGCAGTGAGGTGTTAAGAGAATTTAAATAAAATTTGCTAGTTGAAAGATTCGCAGGTATAAGCACCAGTGAGAATCTGATGCCCCAGAGGGTTCGGGAGTTAAGTTAAAGCAATTTAGTTCAAGAATACAGCTCTTCTATTGCTGCATTAACCTGTCCAACGGGGACTTGGAAGAATTTGAAGGTCTCTTCTATATCGTTATCATCTGGTTTAATGTCCATCCCTATGTTGTTAAAGAAGTCAGATGTTTTGCGAAGAAGCTTAGCCGCAAAAATATTCCATCTCACAAGACCCTTTGCAGGCACATTTGATTGCAGTATAGAGACGAGGGCCGCAAAAGATGCGATTATTCCTATTCTAAATTTCTGTAAGTGTAACTTTACGGGGTCGGAGTCCGGAATGGAGGGGATTTTTAAGCATATTTTTAGCTGGTATTCGTCAAGATTCTTTGCAATTCCTAACGTATTACCAAGAATATTGATGGTGCGCCGGCTTAGAGCGGCATCAATAGAGGCGCTCGCATAAATCCCTGGGAAACAGTCAATTGTGAAATTTCTTGTCGTAATCCCATCGCTTGACACCAAGTTACGACAATGCATATGACTGGATATAGATCTTTGGATTATGGAATGCAAAAGTCCTAGCATGATTTACAGTCCTCGCATATAATGCGAATGGATAAACCACATTTAGTTCTAAAAAACCGATCAGAACCATTTGTATCCCTGAATAAACCCGCTAATAAAAACATCTAAAAAGTATATAACAAATGCAGATCTCAAAATTTACGATTACTATTTCAGTCTTCCTCACTATTTTGAATACAATCGAACTAATTGATCCACGTGTTCCAGAATCTTAATATGATGATCCTCGTCTACGATAATGCTAGTCAAAATTGACTTTATTTCAGTTTTCTCAGTTAGTTCGAGGCATGACTGAAGAAGTTCTCTTGATTCCCTTTCTTCAAGAATAGATTTTTTTATTCCTTCAGATGTCAACCCTGCAGCACTACTTGCACCCTCAATATCCGACATGATTCCTGATATATACTCTATATGCTTAAGTCCATCGCCAAGCAGAGTTCGAAAGTAGCTTCTTATCAGGGAATTCTGGACGCTTCCAAGAAGTTCAATGTAGTGTGCCAGTTCCTCGCGTTCTGCCTGGTACTGAGCTTTAAGCAAACCATATAGTTTCTGGTTTTTTTCTAACTCTCTAATATGCTCCACTAGTATACGTTAGGGTGGTACCCAATATTAAAGCCGCTATCATGTATCTTAGACTCATTATCAAGCTGCTATTCTGCTCCATTCATTCCGTCTTGCTCTCTTTTGTGCAATGATTTTAGTTGAATATCATAGGTGCGGGAGATGGGATTTGAACCCACGAACCCCTAAGGGATAAGAGCCTCAGTCTTACGCCTTTGGCCAAGCTGGGCGACTCCCGCTTATCCTAAAAACCATTCAACTCACCAATTTGAATATTACCTCTATGATGAAAGAGAGATCAAATGCTATTTCATAAGGAAAACTGATGATTGGAGGAGACAATGAATCATTCCAATAGTTTTTATAGACCTCGCGAGCGGTGACTTACGTATTATGCTAGTGCCTGTGAGATGCTTTACGTGCGGAAACCTAGTTGCACACAAGTACGGAGAGTACACTAACAGGGTTAGAGGGGGCGAGGATCCAGCGACGGTAATGGATTCACTGAACATAAGGAGATACTGTTGTAGGCGGATGCTTATTTCTAGTGTTGAGACAATCTATCAGGTTATTCCTTATTACGAGGCTTTAAGAAGGAGAATGTCTGAAATTCAATCTGAAGTAGAATAGGATAGTCATCATACCATTAGATCCTTCGATGCCATTAATCACTAAGCTCACTGGCAGAACAGTCTTTAACAGCAGAGGGAATACAACTGTCGAAGTTGATATAATCACAGATAACAATCATCTTGGGAGAGCCTGCGCACCATCAGGTGCAAGTGTAGGCAAACACGAGGCACAAAGTTTCCCCGATGATGACCCCAATAGAGCGATAAAGGTATTTCAATCTAATGCAGAAAGATTCATTGGTGCTGAAGCCTCTGATCCAAAAGCTATTTTCGAAATTATAAAGTCAATAGATAACACCCCTTACTATAGCAAACTGGGTGGATCAGTAGCTTACGCATTAAGTATTGCTGCGGTTGATTCTGCATCAAAGGCCTTAGGTGTTCCGTTAGTAAATGTACTCCGCAAGGAAAAATCCTTAAAAAATCCTTTCCCACTTGGCAATATTTTGGGTGGAGGCGCCCATGCTGGACCTGGTACTCCAGACATACAGGAAATTCTTGTTTGTCCTTTAGGAGCAAAAGATATTACGCAAGCCCTCCGGATGAATTTCAAAGTGCACCTCGAACTCCGGCGGGTCATTGAAAATGTTGATAAGAGTTTTACATATGGCAGAGGAGACGAAGGTGCTTGGGCCCCTAGAACAAATAATGAAAAGGCTTTGGAACTTGCAGAGCAAGCCATAAAGAATTCTGGTTTCGAAATTGGCAAGGATATAGGTCTTGGAATAGACTTTGCAAGCTCATCTCTATGGAACAACGACAAACAATATTATGAATATAAAAGAGAACAATCGTCGCGCAGCACTGACGAACAAATTGATTATGTCAATTCACTAATCCAAAAATATGCTCTCATATATGTTGAGGACCCCGTTCATGAGGAAGACTTCCTAGGCATGGCTGAGCTAACGAAGAAAAATAGGAATTGTCTCGTCACAGGCGATGATATGCTAGTTACCAATAGGGATCGAGTAACCATTGCTTCTAAATATGGCGCATGTAGCGGTGCTATCTTAAAGGTCAACCAGGCAGGTACGCTTTATGATGCTCTTCTTTTTGCAGATGAATGCGATGGAAAGGGACTGAAACTTGTGACCTCTCACAGATCCGGAGAGTCGGTGGATTCACATATTTCTCATATCGCAATCGCCACCAAATCCAAGATGCTAAAGTCCGGAATACTTGGAGGTGAACGAGTCGCCAAATTAAATGAACTCGTTCGTCTTGCAGAGTATGATTTAATAGATGGAATGGCAGATCTGTCTTTTTAGCATGACTTTAGAGAACGGACAAGAGACTGAAAGCGAGAACACGAACGAGGAGCCAATGCCGCAAGGTAGCCAGACTCCTAACGAAGATCCTGAACGACCTGAAAACGAATCTGGTGCAGTCCAGCAAGATGATGACAGTTCTCAGATAGGCCATGCACAAGGGGAAGATACCGATTACGCTTCAGAAACAGACAACCTTGAAAAAATGATTCTTTCCACGGGGATCCGTGTTGGTACTCCCGTTAGGACCAAATACATGTCACCATTCATAGTACGTGCAAATCCCGAAGGATTGTACATATTGGACATTAGCAAAACGCTCGCAAGAATTGATATTGCAGCCAAATTCATTGGGAGAGCAAACATATCCAAGGTTGCGGTAACGTCAGCTAGGGAATATGGGAAAACGCCTGTTCAGAAATTTTGCCAGGTGACTGGCGCTACGGGAATATTTGGGAGGTTTATGCCCGGCACGTTTACAAATCCCTCGCTGCCCAACTACATGGAACCGGAAATGGTTATTGTAACCGATCCTCAGGCTGATCAGCAAGCAGTAATGGAAGCAACGAGGGCAGGAGTAACTGTTGTTGCTATTTCAAATAGCGACAATGTGACTTCTCGAGTTGATTTGATTATTCCGGCTAACAATAGAGGGCGAAAGGCTTTGGCCACTGTCTATTGGCTGCTGGCCAGAGAGGTTCTGAAGAAGCAAGGAACCATTAGATCTGACAGTGAGATGAAGATACCAATAGAAGACTTCGAAACCAAACTTGTAGAGGAGGCACTGTGAATAAAGGGTTAAAGACAAGACACCCAGCTGTATCAGGCATATTTTATCCCAACAGTCCTTCTGAACTACAGCAGTTACTTGAGCAATCGTTTTTGAATAAGGATTTTGGTCCAGGCAGGATACCGTCTGTTTCTACGCCAGTTCGGAAAGTATACGGTATAGTGTCTCCGCATGCTGGATATGCTTACTCCGGAAGCGTGGCAGCGAATGGATTCTATCAAATTTCAAATATGGATTACGAGACGGTGATAATGATAGGTCCCAACCATTACGGTATCGGTAGTGGAGTTGCAACAATGCGACAGGCCTTGTGGAAGACACCATTGGGAGACGTGGAGGTCAACACCGAACTTGCTGATACAATCTCCAAGGGCTCGGTAATAGACATAGATGAGTTCTCTCACAGCAAAGATCACTGTTTGGAAGTTCAGCTCCCATTTCTTCAGTTGATCAGAAGGAACAATGATTTCAAAATCGTTCCCATAATTATGATGCTACAAGACAAGGATACGGCAATAGAAATAGGCAAGGTAATAGCGCTAGCGATAAAGGAGAAGGGAACCCGAGGATTTCTCGTTGCATCTTCCGACTTTACTCATTACGAGCCAAATCCAGAGGCTCATAGGAAAGACAGCGAATTAATCGATGCCATAATCTCTTTGGACGTATCACTTTTTTACGACATTTTAGAGAGTCTTCACGTGTCTGCTTGTGGATATGGTGCAATTGCTTCAACAATGATAGCTGCGCGAGAACTTGGAGCAAGCAAAGGCGAGTTACTTAAGTACGCAACTAGCGGCGATGTCACGGGAGATACGAGTTCCGTTGTAGGATATGCCTCTATTCTTTTTATATGATTCTTACGAATCTGAGCCGCGCTTCTGCTCCTGCAAAAGTTGTGCTATTTGGTGAACATTTTGTAGTGTACGGTAGCCCGGCCATTTTGGGATCAATCGACAGGCGTATTAGAGTCTCTGCCCAAATAATCCGACCTCCACAAATTATTATTCGCTCCGATACCGGTTTTTCTGCGTCTTTTACAGTAAACAAGCTAGATGAGTGTGAAACAAATATGTCTGAAGCACAAAAGTTTACGTATCCTTTGTATTTCGCCACCCATGAGGTCATTCGTGGATCTCTGAATGCTAAAGTAAAATTGGGAGTTGAAATCGATATTCACTCAGATATTCCTTATGGTATTGGACTGGGGTCATCGGCAGCATCTTGCGTCGCAACCGTTGCCGCTGTGGGATCTCTTTTTCTAAAGCGAGATAGGCATTGGATATTTACGAGGGCACATCGAGCTGAAAGACTTATTCACAAAAGCTCCTCGGGTGGAGATTGCTATGTTTCAACATTTGGGGGTCTAATTTATTACGTAACGAACGGAAAAAACAGAAGAATTAAAACAAGAAGAAGTGTGTCTTTGATATTGGTAAACACCGGTATCAAACATTCGACCAAGGCACTTGTGTCACTTGTAGAAAATTTTCGAAATCAAAATACTTCCTTATTTGACGATTTAGCAAACTCTGCTACTCATATATGTGATCAAGCAGCTTTGGCGTTAACTGAGGACAATCCAGTCAAGTTAGGAAGACTGATGAGCAGAAACCACAGACTTTTGGAAACCCTTGGTGTATCCACTGTAGAAACCGACAACCTAGTTAGATATTGCTTAGATAGTGGAGCATATGGAGCAAAGCTCACAGGAGCAGGGGGCGGGGGAAGCGTAATTGCACTGGTACCAGATGAATGTAAGACAGAGTTTGAATATAAATTGCTCAAAAAATACTCATACCAGTGTATTCCAGTTCAGATCAAATCATATGGGCTTTTGAAATACTAAACTTTAAAATTAATCAGGATTTAGCCCTTCAAGTATGAAACCATATGAGAAGAAAATTAGCATTAATTAAGATGGGAGGATCAGTCGTAACTTTCAAAGCCAGACCTCTGACTGCAAATAACGCTGCAATTAATGGAATTGCACGGGCGATAAGTTCACTTAAGGAAATTCCCATAATCCTGGTGCATGGGGGAGGTTCCTTTGGTCATTACTGGTCGGTAAGGTACGGTATGCATACAAGGCCTGCCCGTTATGACGTTCATGGGATATCAATTGTGCATCAATCGATGATAGCCTTAAATCAAATCATAATTGGTTCTATGATAAAAAATGGGGTGAACCCGTATACCATTTGTGCGATGTCTTTGACAAACCACAATATACCGCTTAAAGCGAAGATTGAGCAGATGTATGCTATGGCACGGACGGGGATCGTGCCTGTAACTTTTGGCGATGTTATTCATATATGCGACGGCAAGTATTCTATTCTTTCGGGAGATGTAATAATGACTTTTATTGCCAAAATATTGAATCCTTCAAAAGTGATCTTTGCTGTAAATACCGATGGAATATACAGAAGTATGGAAGAAAAAGAGACAATCCAAGAGGTATCAGGTTCCAAGGTCATAGCTGGAATATCTGGGATCGCACGAGAACAGACCCCCGCCGACATTACAGGTGGAATGCGCAGAAAGGTGGAAGAAGCATTAAAGATTTCGTCAACAGGAGTAGAAGTGATGATTGTTAACGGACTAAAGCCTGAAAGAGTAATTCAGGCCGTGCAGCTTGGGCCAGAGAATTTTGAGGGCACAGTCGTGAGGGCTCGAAGTCGGGGGTCTGGGAGATTGAGACAATGAGGAAGAGGTCATTCTCTCACGTGTCGGAAATTGAAACCATAAAAAATAGGAAAAAGGATGGAATAGCGATACCTCTTAAACGAGGAGCGCAAGCGAAAACATCATCAACATATCTCGAATACGTCAGATTTGTTCACAATGCGTTACCAGAACTTGACTACTCGGATGTTGATACCTCATCTTATTTCTTGAATCGAACGTTTTCTGCTCCCCTCATTATTGATTCTATGACAGGAGGAACTCCAGAAGCTAGAAAAATCAATGAGAGGTTAGGTAAACTAGCACAAGATCACAATATACCGATGGGTTTGGGCAGTCAGCGAGCTGGTCTCAAAAGTGAGGAACTTGCAGCAACATATTCTATTGCAAGAAAAAATGCTCCTGATGCATTTCTCATAGCAAACATTGGTGGAGCCCAGCTTTCCCAGGGACTTACTATGGCTGAAGTCAAGAATATTATCGAAATGATTCAAGCGGACGCTATCGTAATTCATCTTAATCCATTACAAGAGCTCATTCAACCTGAGGGCGAACCAAAGTATACTGGGGTGCTTGCAAAAATAGTTGAACTTGTTACAGAAATTGACCTGCCTGTAATAGTCAAGGAGGTGGGTGCTGGGATCTCGCCAGAGGTGGCAATTAGACTGGAGACGGCGGGAGTCTCTGCGATCAACGTAGCTGGTTCTGGCGGAACTAGCTGGGCAGGAGTTGAGAAAATAAGGGCAGTCGCTGCAAAAAATAAGATAAAGATTCATCTTGGTGAATTATTTTGGGATTGGGGAATACCTACGGCTATTAGTCTGATCGAAGTCAAGAGAGCCGTAAACAAGACCCCCATAGTCGCATCTGGAGGCTTGCGCAATGGGCTTGAGGTCGCCAAATGTGTTGCTTTGGGAGCAGATATGTGCGCAATGGCCTATCCTTTTCTGAAGGCTGCGGCCCAATCAACGGACAGCGTGTTCCGTTACATGAACTTAATCTTGGCTGAACTTAAAGGTACAATGTTTCTTCTTGGTTCTAGAAACATTGAGATGTTAAGGGGGTCAAAGTATAAGATAACAGGAGCTCTAGCAGATGAGGTCAATAAGGAATGAACCTAAACACCATACGAAACGATTTGGAAAATACTGCCGGACGGGTAAATGAATTTATTCTGTCTTACCTTGAGGGGAGTCCGAAGGAACTCTATTCCGCATCAGGTCACTATATCTCAAGTGGAGGTAAGAGACTCCGGCCGTTTATTGTGTTGAAATCCTGTGAACTTTTTGGAGGAAATTCAGCAAAAGCTATGCCGGCTGCTGCAGCAGTGGAACTCGTACATAATTTTTCTCTCGTTCATGACGATATTATGGATAATGACAACATGCGACATAACGTTCCTACTGTACACTCCTCTTACGGGATACCGTTGGCTATTTTAGCTGGTGATATTCTGTTTTCAAAGGCATTTCAGCTGTTATCAGTAGTAGGACTGAAAGAAGGCATAAGCGATAAATCCATATCTGAAATGGTAAGCAGACTGTCAACAGCCTGCATTAACGTATGTGAGGGACAGGCCTTAGATATGAATATGACATATGAAAATGAAAAGTCTTATTCTCAAGCAGACTATATCAGAATGATAGAAAAGAAAACTGCGTCGTTGTTCGAACTTTCATGTTCACTCGGTGTCTTGTCAGCAAATTCCCACTCGAAATCTGATCTTGATAGATTATCTGTTTTTGGGAGGAATACCGGCATTGCATTTCAGTTAGTCGATGATCTCATTGGAATATCAGGAGATCCAAAGGTAACGGGAAAAGCGGTGGGAAACGACATAAGAGAAGGAAAGAAAACTTACCCAATAGTACTGGTATTAAAAAAAGCGGATCCGCGGGAAAGAATTAAGATCTTAAAAGTTTTCGGTTCTAAAAACACGGCTGACGGGGAACTTGAGGAAGCTATTAGCATTATATCGGATCTGGGAATTGAGGAGGAAATCAGAACCTTAGCAGAGTCGTACATCTCGCTGGCTTTGAAAACATTGGATGTCTATGACGATTCAGAGCCAAAAAAAGCACTTCAAACAACTGCAGATTTCATTGCTAGGCGGAGTTTATAACGCAAATGATTCTAGATCAACGATCGGTCGAATCAATAAAGGTGGTTGCTCTTCAAAACGCAGTGGAACATAATGGCAAGGCAAAAGCTGAATCTGTAACTGGAAAAGTAGCTGCATCTAATCCAGAATTTCGTTCTAATTTGAAAAAGATTCTCCCAACAATTAGAGAAACTGTTATGGAAATTAATGCTTTATCCTTAGCTGAACAAAAATTACTGCTCGAGAGATTAAGGGAATCAATAGTCACTTACACAGTCGATCCAACTAAGTCATTGCACAGAAGTTCTTCCCCTGTACTTCCTGAATTGTTAAATGCATCTTACGGAAGTGTGATTACAAGGTTTCCCCCTGAACCGAACGGGTATCCTCACATCGGACATGCCAAAGCTGCAATAATTGACGAATATTACGCTCGAACATACGGTGGAAAGCTGATTCTACGTTTTGACGATACTAATCCATTAAATGAAAAACCAGAATACTATGAATCATTTATCCTTGCACTTGAGTGGCTCAATGTCAAACCCGATATAGTTAAGAATACTTCTGATGATATTGAAATTTTATACAAATATGGAAAAAAACTTGTTTTAGATGGCTTTGGATATGTCTGTACTTGTAACCAAAAAAAAATCCATGATCTCAGATCAGCTGGCGTTGAATGCCGTTGCCGTATGGATACGCAGAAGTCGGGGGATCTTGTCAACCAATTCTTCAGAGGAAAATTCGATCAGAACGAAGCAATAATCAGGTACAAAGGTTCAATGTCGGACTCCAATACTGCAATGAGAGACCCTACTCTTTTTAGAATAATTAAAGGGAATCATCCTCGACTAGGAAATAGATTCGATGTATGGCCTACATATGATTTTGCCGCTCCAATAGAAGACAGTTTAGACGGCGTGACACACGCATTCAGGACCAAAGAATATGAATTGAGAAATGCTGTTTACTTCGCGATTCTCGAAAGGTTAGGACTTCGTAAGCCAATCATGATGGAGTTTTCGAGGTTGGAATTTAAAGGACTTCCTGTTTCAAAAAGAAAGATAAAACCGTTGATCGAAAATGGTATTGTTAAATCATGGGATGATCCAAGGCTTCCCACACTGGCAGCGATGAAAAGAAGGGGTTTTGTCCCCGAAGCCATAAGAAAATTCGTTCTTTCATTAGGTATGACCCTTGCTGAAACCAAGCCTCCATTTGAATCTCTTGAGGCCTTTAACCGAAAACTAATTGAACCCGTGAGCATTAGGGTTTTTTTTGTTAAAGACCCAGTTGAAATTATTATACTAGGTGCGTCGCCTCGTGAAATTATCTTAAGGAATCATCCAAATCTTGACCTTGGATTTCGCAAAATTCAAGTCCGCGACTCTGTTTATATTTCCCAGGCTGATGCGATAAGACTGTCGCCCGGTGACGAAATGAGGTTGATTGAATTGTACAATCTACGAATCGTTGACATTAAAAATGAAAAAGAAAAGCTGACACTTATCGGCTCGTATTCAGGAGATGAAATCAAATCGGATCTGGCAAAGATTCAGTGGGTAACTAAAGATGACGCTCGCCCGTTCGAAATCCTCGTACCTAAGGAGCTTTACTTAGGTGATAACTATAATGTTGATAGTCTTGAGATCTGGAAGGGACTCTGTGAGTCATATGTAGCAGGGCTCATGCCGGATTCTAAGGTACAATTCGTGAGAATGGGTTTTTGTAGGATTGATCACCCTGGGTTGGCAATTTATACTCATAGATAGGTAAGCACAATATGAAGATCGCCAGAATAAAGGACGTCTTAGCAGGAGAAACATATGCCATTCTATCTAATGACGCAGGCAAACTGATCACAAGATCTGAAATACAAGAACAAACCGGAATACCTCTTCCTCCCACAGTCAAGGACTTCATGTTTAATGACTGGACAAACGAAGTAATGGCATATCAAAAAGACCTTGAATATGATACTCGTCTTGATGCCGTCGAGCTGTTGGCACCTCTGCCAAATCCTCCCACAATAATATGTCTTGCGTTCAACTATTATGATCACGCAAAGGACGCAGGTCTAATGCCTTCTGATGAACCGGTAATTTTCATTAAACCCCGCACTACACTGAATTCTCCTTATAGCGATATAATTTGTCCTCCGTTTGTAAAAAGGTTAGACTATGAAGCGGAAATTGCAGTCGTTATAGGAAAAAGTACAAAGGCTGTATCAGAAGAAGAAGCATTGAACTCTGTGTTTGGGTATATGATAATGCACGACGTTTCAGCAAGAGATATTCAGTTCAAGGATAAGCAGTTTACAAGAGGAAAGGGAATAGACACGTTTGCTCCGTGCGGTCCTTGGATCACAACTAAAGACGAAATATCTGACCCTCAAAACTTGGCTATCATCACTAGGGTTAATGATGAAGTTCGACAGAATTCTTCTAGCCTAAATATGGTTATTCCTATTAAAAGAATAATCTCAAGTTTGAGTAGCGTGATGACTATTGAAGCGGGAGATATCATTTCTACTGGTACTCCTGCTGGAGTTGCCATGTCGATGGCCGATCCCAAATACCTAAAACATGGAGATATTGTTGAAATTTCAGTAGAAAAGCTTGGAAAAATCCGAAATCGAGTAACCGTCAAATGATCCCATCAGTACATGCTTCAATAGGGAATGCAGTTGAAAATCAGCTTCTCTTGTCGGGAATGTTTAGCTGCGAATTGAACTCAGCTTATCTGATTGGGTTAGCTCCCTTTCCAATAGTCGTGAATAGTGCAAGTAGGACTGAAATAATTTGTATCTTAGATTGGACATTTGAATTGAAACATTAAGGGCGCCAAGGCAAGTCTCGAGAGACCTATCAGATGCAAACTCCCTCATTGCTGTCTCAAAATCTCTCATGATTTTCTCATGTTCGGAGGTATCCTCGTCAATTGCCTTCGAAAGTGCATCTATCTCGTTTGAGGACTGCCGCTCGGCTCTGGTCCTGCCTTTAACTCTTGCAGATTCTTTTGACATACTTAAAATGTGTGTGTGGATAGAATAAATTTCTTCCTTGGACTACGTTTCATATTAGAACACCCTTGTGAACAATATATTTATTTAGCTTAGACAGGATTCCAAGACCATATATGGTGGTTGATAATCCAGGAGTTATCACGTATATTAGAGTCCTCAAAGAAGATCTTGCTATTTTCAAGATTACACCTACAAATAGTCCGGTCCCCGACTTTAAGGCTGGTCAGTTTGTAACTATAGGTCTCCATAATTCTAATGAAGGAAAGATAGTAAGGAGGGCCTATTCTATTGCGTCTCCCCCAGAGCAGAAAAAGTATTTTGAACTTTTAGTAAGATGGGTGCGTAAGCCACTTCCAGGACGCTTAACTACTGAATTGTTTAATAGAAAAGAGGGGCAGGATGTTGCCTGGGTTAAGCCTACCGGAATATTTACCATAAATGAGAAGATGCATGATGGAACCCCAGACAATCGAAGAATAGTTCTAATAGGAGGCGGCACAGGATTGGCACCATTTATTTCGTATTCTTTGCATTTAAAGTCTATAGGAAGTAAAAGGGAGATAGTTGTCTTGCACGGAGCCAGCTATGTTGATGAGTTGAGTTATAGGGAACTATTGACAGAGCTTGAAGAAGAGAGCATGGATGTAGGTAGAGATACGTGGAACTTCCGCTATAGAGCAAGCATTAGCAGACCGCAGGAATGGTTTAATAGGTCATGGGACGGTCAAAAGGGCAGGGTCGAGTCGTTTCTCAGACCAAAACCTGGCACAGATCAGTCGCCCCTCGAAGAATTAGTAAATGAGAGGATAACTCCGGGGAATACCTCCTTCTATGTATGTGGGTGGCAGGGCACTATAGATGGCGCTCTAGACTATCTAGTTCCAAAGGGTTTTGTTACGGAGCGTAATAAGAGAAAGGATGGTAGTTACGATATCAAGTTCGAATCGTACGGCTAAAAATTCCTGAAAGCTGCTCGATGTCACTGTTAAACCCTTAAATACATTGTGCCGTGTCAAACTAGGATATGAAGTTTGAATATGAAGAATTTCCGACTGTAGAAGATGTTTTTCTATATCTAGTATCCGTTGCGCCTTACATGAAGCAGGTATTACCGGTAAGCTCTTACAAAGGTTATGTATTTTCCATAGTTCCACTCACTCCTTTGTCTGGAGATGTCTTAATGATGATATATACCAAGGGACACGTTGATCCAGGAATGGTCGAGTTTGACATATCTACTAGGAAATACAAGAGCATCGCAGCAGTGGAAAGAGCTGATAAGAATTATTTCATTATCCTAACTCCAAAGATAGCTACTGTTGCTGATAGTGCTATTGAGCAGTTAGAGGGAAAATCTCAAATAGGAAACTCAAGATAGACAGATATTCATTATTTCGATTTAATTGATTTCAATTCTAGCAAACAATGTAGGCCTTCGCAGCTACAATTTGGCAGGCACAGATGCAGTCACAGATCTCCTTCGTGAATAGTGGTCAACGATGTCTTCAGGAAGGCGTCCATTGAAGAGTTCCTTTGACAGTCCCCGGAAGTACCGCATAATGGCCCATGTGCCCGCTCTTATGAGTCCTGCCATAAATAGTTTCATAACTGGACCATAGGATTTGTTTCTAATAATTATTGGAATGATATCGTTTATGACCCATATGTTGTGTTCCCAACATCTCCAAAACAGTGTGAATTGAGCCTCGTTTAAGTTGCCAAAGTGCATGGAGTTCCTTTCCGAAAAGTCCTGGTAGAGTAACGGAGCTATTAGCCCTCTCATCTTGGTCTCCTTAAAGTCTTCTATCAAATCGATAGTGTATTGCGTCTCGTCAGGAGTCTCATCAGGCCAACCTATTATTAGAGTTAGCGCGGGGAACCAATGGTTCTGATTCATAATTTTACAACCTTCCCGGACAACAGCACCCCACTCATCAGTCTGGAAAGGCTTTGTCTTGACTCCCAGGTGCCTCTTGACTAGGCTCGGCGCGACTGTTTCAACACCAAGGTTTGTTGCAAGCCACCTACCGTTCTTATCCATATCGTTGATTTGAGATATTTTCCGTATAAGATCTGGGGATGATGCAACGGCTGACAATGTCATGTGGGTAGTGCCAACGAAATTAGCTCCAAGTGATTTCAACCCCTTCCATAGGTCCAAGATAGCATCTGAGTTAGGCACAAATTCCTTGTTGTCGCATCCGTACAGCAACATCTCATCTGACTGCAGCCATATTGAATCAAAACCATACCTAAGATTAAAACTAGCCTCGGTCTGGAGTCTCTCTAGGGGCATATCTTTTTTCGAGCGCTTGTTGACATCACAAAAATCACATCCCCTACCACATCCACGCATGGCCTCAATGAGAGAGTTTATAGTAGGGCCCTGGATCATAGGAATATTTTCAATATTTCTTACAAATGTGTGAAGTAATTCAGGTGCCTTTCCACTTTCTAAGTCATGGAATAGGTCAAGTGCAAGTTCATCGGCCTCTCCCACAACAACGGTATCTATGCCGTGGATCTCCATTCTATCTGGCTTTGCAAGTTCCCATGCACCGTTTCCGCCAACGACTACCTTAAAATCATACTTCTTTTTTAATTGAATGATAGAAGCGCACATCTTCTTGAACTTCATAGCTATGTATGATAGTTTTTCTGGAGACATAGTTGTTGTTACTGGAGCCATTCCTAACGGATCCATAACGTTAAGTCCCACAACCCGAGTCTCAGGTCCTACACATTTATCAAGCATTTCTGGATTAGCCAGAAATACTTCGGATCTGTCGTATTCCCTTAATAAGGCACTTTCAATTCTTCTAAGGCCACACTGTGCTACCTTTACCTCGCCTGTTGTCCTGTCGGTCTCCACGCTTGGACAGAATAGCTTGTCGAAGACGACCTCTGGAATAAGCTCATAAGGGCCGCAGGCAATGAACCCATATAGGAAGTTTCCTCTGTAGTTTGTCATGAGACTTCTATCTGCTGTCAACACTATGCGTCTTCCAGCCGATGCCATTTTCGATATCCTGTTTATTGCGTAATCTAATAGGTATAAATCTATTACCCTATTCTTTCGAGTATGGCTCAGGGTGAGTTAGAATCGTCAGTACAAACCTTTTCTGCGACCTTTTACCATGATCAATTTTAATTCATCGTGATGAAGAAGGAATAATGCATGGGTAAACGGTGCCCATGTAAATTCAAAATGCTCGTACGAAATTTCTACAGTCTTAGTCTCTGTTATAGCAAAGTAAAAAGATACTTCCTTTTTGGATTTCATACCGTCGGATCGGAAATACGAGTAGTGGATCTTACCTATGTAAGACTTGATATCCAAACCGCTAATCCCAGTCTCCTCACAGACTTCGCGGGTCAAAGTTTGAATCTCATTTTCGCCCTTTTCTTTATGACCTTGAGGGAATCCCCAAAAACCCCTCCTATTCCTTAGCAAAAGGAATTGAGACTGATAATGGGGAAAAGACTCTTCTTCAATGCCTTTTTTTCTATACGATATGACAGCTCCGACTGACCGCTCTATTAGCGCCACTCCGAGTACAAATTGGTATACGAGTGACTATTATAATTATATATGCTCCTGTGATAATTCGAACTTCAACCTCAACAACGTTAAAGGTATTAATAGCCAAGCAAGGAATCCGATGGAGTGGAGGGCCGGTCGTCTAGTCCGGTAGGATACGGCATTGGCATTGCTGAGGTCGTGGGTTCGAATCCCACCCGGTCCACTT
>OCZV010000313.1_pt1 | contig 17620 bp, 25 predicted proteins | sample 1539051 | NCBI WGS metagenome assembly OCZV01 (sample SAMEA3113581, study PRJEB22503) | soil metagenome
AAAGGATAAAATGATGTCTACTTACTTATCTCATTCGATTCAAATAAAGGAATTTGTATCTGATTCCAATATAGCAGATCTTCATCAGGCGTTTATCAAGTTTGTTATAGTCACTTTTTATTATGAACATGATCATCCTGTCCCCGTTCCAGTACATAAGTAACTCGTTTCTTCCTTACTCACCTATAATGTGATAGATTTATTTTCTCCTCTGGTTTCATTTCTCTCTGTCCTTTAACCTTTTTAATGGCATCTTCAAAATGTCTCATGGATACAAGTGCTTCTGGTGTGTGTTTTAATGCTTTTTCATGAGATGGATATTTCTGAATATAATCATTCAAAACTAAGGATACAGCAGTATTTGCAACTGAGGATACATCTGCTCCACTAAATCCTTTGGTCATTTCTGCTATTCTACCTATATCAATATCCTCATTGATTGGTTTACCTTTAACCTGAATCTGTAAGATTCTTTCTCTTGTAATCTTGTCAGGATTCGGTATATATATGATCTTATCAAAGCGACCACGCCTTAGTAAGGCGGTATCGATCATATCTATTCTATTGGTTGCGGCAATGACAACGATATCATGCATTTCCTGCATGCCATCCATCTCCGTGAGCAACTGTGAAATCATTCGTTCTGAACCAGAATAACCACTGCCTCCACTGCCAAAGCCTCCCAGCATTGTTCCTCCTCTGACAGCTGCAATAGAATCAATTTCATCAAAGAATATCACACACGGAGAAGCTTGCCTAGCCTTCCTAAATATTTCACGTATACCTCTTTCAGATTCTCCTACCCATTTTGACACAAGCTCAGGACCCTTAACGCTAATAAAATTCGCCTCTGAGTCCGTTGCTACTGCTTTGGCAAGCATCGTCTTACCAGTACCTGAGGGACCATGCAGCAATATCCCTTTAGGAGCGGCATGTCCTAACTGCCCTTATATTTGTGGAAATCGCATAGGCCATTCAATGGCTTCTTGTAATTCTCGCTTAACAGCGTTTAGTCCACCTATATCATCCCATTTAACCTTCTGGAAGATCTAAATAAACTTCTCTCATCGCAGTTGGTGTAATCTCCCTTATCGCATCCTGAAAATCATTCATATTGATTACTAGCATTTCCAGTGTTTCAGGAGGAACCTTTTCTTCTTCCAGCTTAAGCTTGGGTAGTAATCTTCGCAGACATTTCATTGCTGCTTCTTTACACAGGTACTCAAGATCAGCTCCTACGAAGCCATGAGTTACATTAGCAATTTTTTCTTGATCTACATCGCCATTGAGCGGCATATTTCTTGCATGTACCTGTAATACTTCTAACCTACCACGTTTATCTGGAACTCTGATCTCGATCTCCCTGTCAAATCTGCCTGGTCTGCGTAATGCACGATCTATTGCATTTGGTCTATTACTTGCAGCTATCACTACGACTTTTCCTCTAGACTCCAGACCATACATCACTGATAGCAATTGTGAAACTACTCTTCGCTCTACGTCTCCCATGACTTCTTCTCTCTTTGGCGCGATTGAGTCTATCTCATCTATGAATATTATTGAAGGCGCCTTTTCTCTTGCTTCCTTAAAGATCTCCCTTAAACGTGCTTCAGATTCACCATAAAATTTGCTCATTATTTCAGGCCCGGATATGCTGATAAAATGCGAGTTACTTTCATTAGCTACTGCCTTCGCCAACAAGGTCTTGCCGGTACCAGGCGGTCCATGCAAAAGTACTCCTTTCGGTGCTTCTATTCCAAGTTTTTCAAACTTCCTCTGGATGTCTTAGAGGAAGTTCTATCATCTCCCTTACCCTTTGGATCTCGTCCTTTAGTCCGCCTATGTCTTCATATGCGACTACTTCTGCATCTGCACCTCTTAGAGCCTGATCATCATGTTCTGTTATAATGAATTGTGTTCCTTGATTGATTATCACTGCTTCGCTAGTTGCAGGTGTAAGACCTACAACCTGAAAGATTAGCCTTCCGCCAAAATAAGGGACGATGAAATTATCTCCTTTTGTCATGGAAACACTTTCAAGGGAATCTGAAAGATACCTTTCATCAATTGGGGGAATCGCTTCTAGTGGAGCGACAAAAACTTTTTCTGGAGGTTTGACTTTGATTTTCCTTATATGTGCGATATCGCCTATAGCTAAACCTGCATTATTTCTAACTATCCCATCAATTCTGATTATGCCTTTACCTTCATCTGAAGGATATAAAGGCAAACACTTGGCTACTGTCCTTCTAACACCTATATTTTTATCACCCGTCCTTATCTTTAGTATATCTCCAGTAGATGCATTTAGAGAATCCATCGAGTCATAATCAATACGTGCTATCCCCTACCAACATCTCTAGTATAAGCTTCAAGTATTTTTAATTCCAAATTTAAAGCGTCCTTATCGCCAGATGGCATACTAAATTACGTAGTCAATAACTCCTTATACATTTTTGCAAACCTAGTAACATATACTCACCAAGAGCATTCTACTGGGGAGGTTTTAATTTAAACAGAGACGTATTCGTAAATGCATCGGAATCATGTCAATTCCATATCGATATACCAATTTAGCGAATTATGAAAATCTCAAAATACCTGGTTAGATTCTATTGCACCCCAGATATTTCATAATTACTAATCTGAGTATTATTGGTAATAATAGATAAGATTGCTTACATTATTAATATTAATAGATAAGATATTGCTTTCTAAACAACCGATTATCATAGATCATGACAGAATCATCCCTTGCACACATTAGACAATTTTTTACTTCTAACAAAGTTATATTCTTTATTCACTTTACGGACTATTATCCGTATATGTCACACCTGCATCGTGATCCCTCGGTCGACAGCAATCACAATATGCGGTTTCACATTCAATAAGTGTGGAGTGATTGCATTTAGTACAACTACATGGCATATTGGTTCGATATGAATCATATAGTATATAACTATAACTATTACACGCATATAATTTTGGAGCGAGAATCCTTAATAGGACTTAAGAATCTAGAGTAGAGTAGAGTAGAATTGTCCCAACACATAGTGCTATGAACTAAGGCTAATTTTGTAAGCGGCATTGTGTTTATGTTGCATCCTTGTTGAAGTATTAATCACACACAAGCCCCCTCCTTACGAACGAGCGGCACCGATAATATTGCTATATATACTATACACCTTTCCTGTGGAAGGATTAATGTAATCCCAATCATCCTTGCTTATATTTACTCTCTCGAATTTGCTCTTATTAATAGGATCTAGGATCTCATAAACAGACTGCCCAATTATAATTTGATTAGGTCTTGCAAATCCTGTCATCTTTGCTGCAACACTTGTCGTATATCCAAGAACATCAAGGTGTGGTTTTCTAATAACGTGGTTAGTTTTGATGCTATCGCTATTATCCAGTATTGATCCTACATCTCTCTTGTTATCAATATAGTACTGAGTATTTTCATCACCATTGCGACTATTAGTTTTATTAGCACTTTTGTCTTCAATTAGTGTATACGAGTTAGTACTCCAACCATATTGAACTACCACATTTTCTCCTGCGTCTATTCCAATACGGACTCCCATTTCAGGATAATCATTCTCGTTTAAAATTGGATTGATACCATCTTGCATTACTCTGATCATAGTTCGAGCACAATTGACTGCATTACTACATGGCAAATACAAATTATTATCACCTATAAAGAAGAATGCCAATAATGCATCTCCTATGTATTTAAATACATGTCCTCCATATGCAGATATCAATAATGACATTTCCTGAGTAAACGCTTGAACTATAGTCGCAAGTTTATCAGTGGGTAGCGTCATTGATAATTTTGTAGAACCAACTAGATCTACGTGTAAGATAGTTAGTATGATCTTTGAATCACAAAATTTTTCAAGTATTTCTTGTGTCTGTTCTAATGGTATATCGAACTTTGGTTCTAACTTTAATGCATTCCACATTCTTTTCTGAGCATCTTTGACTAGCCTATCAGGGTCTATAACAGAATCAAGATAAAACATTCCTAGAGAAGACGAATCAGAGACCTGCTTGATTGACTTTTTTTTTCTTTTATCATCATTTTCTACCTTTCTTATGATACCAATGACTTCTTTTTTGGTTAAATCTAATTGTAGTGCAATTATCTCCGGCGTTATTCCACAGTTGTAGAGATTTAGCACGGTCTGTTGTTGATATGATAATTTTGCTTCTTGTATGCTTATTCCTTCTCTTTTAATATGATCGTCTACCGGTTTGTTCCTCATTCCAGGTCTTAGTGAATGGTTATTTTCAGCATCCAATATCTTTAATCTACGATCGCTAAATGGTATTTAAAACGTACTTCATGCATGATCAGGCATTATAATACTTAGACAAAGAATCCTGTTTCCCATAATCGTTGAAAAACGGAAGAAAAGCACTTTAGATATTGAGATTCGTTACTAAGTAGAAGGCTTTGAACAACCTTTCCGGTCTCCATCTTCTCTATTGTCACTGCTACTTTCTTATCTGAAACACCAAAACTCATTGGCGGCAGATTATGAACATGTTTAACTCGAATACCACAATCTAGATACAGCTTAACCAGCTCTAAATTTTCGTTATCTATATTGGTTATATCTGAGACCTTTGTGATCTCCCCTCCTTTGCTTATCTAACAGCTTTTTCTTTATCCCAAAGAAGTATTTGTGACTATATTGCATTCCACCTGAGGTCAGACAGGTATGCGGTCACATCAACTGTGTTTGCGATGTTTCTAATCAGTAGTACGAGGAACCAGGAGGGAAACACCAGAGAAATGGGAATCATAAATATGCTTTTCGTCTGTCCCTTCAGTCTTGGCATTAAATAACAAATGATTCTTTAAATCTTTTGTAAGAGTTTAGAATAGTTATATGAGCAGAAAGGGAGGAGAAGAAGGTAAGGTATTCTGTCCACAATGTCAAACTGAAGGAAAGAAGAGTAAGGTCATCCTATATCCAGGCCAAACTATACCGAAGATGAAGTTTACTGATGGTTATTGGGATGAGAATGGGGATTTTGTCGAATTCAATGCTGAGATTAAACTTCCGTGGTATATCTGCAGCAACGGTCATGTCACGCCACGGGCTGAGGAAGATAGATGAGTTAACTTTGCATGATGGTTTGCTAGGTGTGTTTAGGCCTTCTTTGCAGTTCTGGCTCTGATCATTTTGGGATTAATTTTCTTTAGCAATGAACCACTAGTGGAACTTGATGAAACTGTACTTACCATTGGAGAGATATCGGCCATTATCATCTTATTTATAGCGGGACTCGAGATTACTCCTAGAGAGTTCCTGAGAGGAGAAGCTGCCAAATCTAATGAAACTCAACACAAACTACAGTACTCTTGCTGCTTCTCGTTCCACATCTGCCATATTGTTATATTGTTTTTCAGGAATACGATCCAAAAGATCTAGGATTGTTTTTGGTTGCTTCTGCTCTTGTTGTTCTTTTGTTGTGAAGCTAGCTATATTTTTCTGTGCATATTTTCGAATATCCTCTTTTGATTTTGGAAAGTCTATCCCAGACAGTACTTTAGCTATTGCTGCTGCAGAGAAAACTTGAGCTGCTACTCTCCCTCCTTTCTTACTTGGAGGCTCTTCAAATTGTACTTCTTGTGCAGTTTTAATTCCTTTTCCGCTCTTGATTTCACCTAATGCTATTGCTACCTCTGCAGAATCTCTATAGTTGCGTTCAGGGAGGGATTGTATTAATTGAACTAAATCAGATCTGATCGTACTTGATTTCTGTGACACGTATTGCACTAATTCTTGCTTTGACATTGGATAGTCAATTCCAGCCAATGCCTTTTCAACATCAGCAGCCGATGGGGCGCTAGGAGGGTGTGACGTTTGCATATGTCTCTCCAACCTTGATTTTTGTTCGAATCCTTTGCCGCATACTACGCAAGTAAATTGTGAAGTTGAGGAGGAGGAAGTTTTCGTCATTAAATGCTCATCACTCCATTGCTTCTTACCTTATTTCGCCAAGTGCCTCAGTAACATCCGCCATTGTATAGTAAGATCTATTACCGGGCAGCTCTTTAATAGTATCAATTACATCTTGTGAGACTTCCATTTGTGCTTGGTGTTGTGCCTTTAACTTGATCTTTTCTGCGTATTTAACCAGTCCATCTTTGCTCTTTGGTAGATCGATTCCATTGAGAAGTTTTGTAATTGCTGCAGCTGATGCTGCTTTTGTAGAAGCAGCTTTACCTCCAATTTTACTACCTTTTCTACCAGGTATCTCATCTTTTGGAAGTTTCTTTGTATCTGTTACTGAAAAATCTAGTTCTTTCCTGTTGGGAAATTTTCCTTGCAGTAAAGGCTTTATTGGACTTTTCTTTACCTTTAGTTCTTTGTATAACTCAGCACTATTCAGAGTTTCTTTCTCTTCATTTATATCTATTCCAAGTTCTTCTTCCACGTCTTTCTTTCTAGCACCAATTAGGAGTAACTGAGTATTTTCATAGTTTAATAGTTGTGGGTCATCCACATTTATCCATCTTTTATTGCCAAATTTTTCTAATATCTTTTTGGGGTAATCTGGTTTTCTTGCTGAAGAGAATACAGCAAATCCAGGGACACTGATATTAGGATTCTTTACTGAAATAATGTAGCTGGCCTCCTTTTTGATTTCAAATTCTCTTTGAGCAGGACCTGGTACTTCGGGAAGTTCTAAAACGTATGCTAGTTCCGTATGATTATCATGTTCTACTATTGAATATTTGCCTTCTCCTGCAGGAGATGCTGCAGGCATTGTACGCTCGCCTCTAGTTTCTGTTGAATATTTAACTGGCACAAGTATTTCTTGTTTTATATCTTCAGGATCAGATGTAGTCAAGATATTAAGAGCCCAATTTCTCTCAGTTGATTTGGATTTACCCTCAACTATTTCTGGAAGCTGTTTAGAACCTAAGAGAAATAGCCTATATGCATGCTTGGCTTTGCTATCTTCATGAGAGATAATCATATAGAATCTTTGAACATCGTTTAGACCTTTTATCTCTTCAGTTGCTTCTATCTTTGGTCTAAAAAAGAAGAATATATCACCATGTTCTATCTGTTTACTAGTAATTCTGCTTTGTCTAGCCAATTTTATACACTCCCTCCTCCTTTGTAACGGTATGCCTGCATGATCACTTGTATCAAAAAAATAGGCTCCTTCATATTGATAAACTGTTAACAATATCATTTATTACTGTTGCAAATTCACGAGAAAAATTAGATATTGCCGTAGAAATAAACACAGGATGATAAATCCTATGAATTAGTATTAAATTGGGATCTATTTTAATTTTAATATTTGCAACCTTTGAGATAACTATGTTTATTCTACTCTTATTTCATATTTATATGAAATGATAAATAATATTAACATATATGCTAAATATTTTACTAAATACTATTTACATATCAAGCGGTATAGAATGTCATAGAGTATGAGTGTGAAAAGGATGAGGCCAGAACACAAGCAGACAGAAAAGAAGAAAAGTGAAATACAAACACCTACCCAAACAGAAAGTGAGCCAAGGGCAATAACAATAGCCAAAGCATTAAAGGAGAAGAGAAAAGGAGAATGGCAGACAGATAAAAGAGAAGATGGCTAGTCTTTAAATATTGAAAATGAATTAACTGAAAATCTAATTATTTTGAATATACAACTTTTACTAGTCGGCTTTATAGCCATACAATTTTTATATGGTTCGTACATGCGTAGTGTACAGATGACACACATTGCTAAGGTAATAGAAATCATAGGTAGTTCAGATAAAGGTTGGGAAGATGCTGCTCAAGTTGCAGTAGATGAGGCAAAAAAGACATTACACGGAATACATGGAATAGAAGTTACAGATATGACTGCGACAGTAGATTCCAATACTGGCAAGATCACTCAATACCGTGCAGGTATAAAAGTCGCATTTGGAGTAGAACATTAGTTTCTATATTATACATTAATCAGTGACAAATAATTCCATTCATTAATCTTAGGCCACAATTTCTCATAAGTTAGGGAACTAATACATCCCGCATGAATTGACCAAGCGAGAGTACAAGAATGCAGCTGATGTCACTACAGCGGCGGTCTTGTATGTTAGCTATCGAATTTATTCAATGGCTTTAATGAAGAGCAGAATATTTCTATGATTATGGGTGTGGTTATGTGACATCTACACATAATCATTATTAAGTATGTCCTTTATTTACTTCATAGGATGGGGTAGATGAGTCAGATAACAGAACCGGTAGTTCAGCTCCTTAAAGGAAAAAACTTTGCTTATATTTCAACACTAATGCAGGACGGCTCACCACAGGTCACTCCTACATGGATTGATATTGATGAAGATGGTAACAGCATTTTAATAAATACCGCTGAAGGAAGGATAAAACACAAGAATGTATCGAGGGACCCAAGAGTAGCCGTTTCCATATCAGATCAGAATAATCCATATAATATGGTCACAATCAGAGGAAAAGTTATCAAGCAGGTTAAGGAAGGAGCCGATGAACACACAGACAGACTTGCAAAAAAGTACTTGGATATGGATAAGTATCCTTATCGTACACCAAATGAAAAGAGAGTCATTCTAAAGATAAAGCCAGAAAAGGTATTTCATCAACAACCACCTAAATAGTGATTTTGATAATAAGGATAAAACAACCTTATCGCAGGATATCTCTCCCATCTTTCTCAATTGCAGATGCAAAGTAATCGCAATAATGCAGGGTTATATTTGTGACAATAAAGAATGGAATAAAATTTGCCTGCTATGTCTATCAACAACAATTAGAGTATTCCGATATTAGACGAATCGTATTAGAATGTGAAAGGTTAGGATTTGATTCTGTATGGCTCAAGGACAATTTTACTTCTTCTTGGCTTGGCGCTTATTTTTCTGATAAAGAAGGTGAATCAAGCTCGGATGACCTCATTCTTGAGTGCTGGACAACATTATCTTCACTAGCCACATTGACTAAAAGAATTAGGCTTGGCGCTATTTTGGTAAACTTACATAGAATTCCATCTATCACGGCTAAAATGCTCTCCACTTTAGATGTAATAAGCAATGGAAGAATAGAATTTGGCTTGAGCGCTGGTTGGTATGAGAATGAGATCAGATCTTATGGACTTCATTTTCCTAAAGCATCAGTCAGAGTAGAAATGTTAGAGGAAAGTATCATTGTAATTAAGAAAATGTTAAATGAAAATCAAGCACCATCATTTGAGGGTAAATATTATACCATAAGAGATGCTAAGTGCAGTCCAAAACCAATTCAGAAACCACATCCACCCATATGGATAGGGGGAGGAGGCAAGAGAACTCTCCAACTGGTAGCTAAACATGCAGATGGTTGGAACTACGGACTTTGTACTTATGATGAATACTTGAGTAAGTGTTTCGCTCTCAAAGATTACTGTAAGGCAGTTGGTAGGAACCATGAAAGTATAATCAAGGCTTGGCATGCAATAATGCTTCTTGGTCAGAATGATAATGAAATAAAAATAATGAAAAACAAGGCTAGTGATTATGGCTCAAATTACAGTCATATCTGGAAAAAGAATCCTGAGGTACCTATTGTTGGAACGCCTGATGATATCACAAGAGAGATAAAAAAATATATAATTGACGGTGGTGTAAGTTACTTTACCATACATTTTTTAGACCTTCCAGATCTAAGATCTTTGAATTTATTTGCCAAGTCTGTCATACCAATTTTTAGAAGAGAATAGATTAATTAAGGGAAGAAACTTTGAATAAATGAATTTGCAGATAGCAAATGTTAAGGCTTTAAGTAAATAGAATAATAAAAAGAACTTGTAGCAATATATAATAATATATGAAGACAACTACTACTTCGGCGACGCAATCTAAGGTCTGTAAGAGTCTTCTCAGCAAGCTAGCATATCCACACAGAGTATCAACAATTCAGACTGAGGATACACATATCTCATGGATTTTTTTGACTGGCCCCTATGCATATAAGATTAAAAAACAAGTCAAGTTCGGTAGAGTCCTTGATTTTTCAACACTGAGCTTAAGAAGACAGTATTGCTACAAAGAAGTCGAGCTTAACAGAAAATTGTGTAAGGATATGTACCTTGGCGTAGTCAGAATAATAACAATTCCTGATAAGAATCATAATAGAGTTGTAATAGCAGATTCGCATACCAGGACTGGAAAAGTGATAGAATATGCAGTTAAAATGAAACATATTGCCTCAGGGTACCGGATGGATAAACTCTTAAATGCCCATAGGATTAAATTAGAAAATATAGATAAGATTGCTTCCATCCTGAATAATTTTCATTCAAGAACGTTAACTAATAAGGAGATCCAAAAATATGGGCAACCAAAATACCTGATATACAAAATAAAAGAGAACTTTCATATGTTAACTAAATTCAAACATCTGACACCACATGCTGAAGACAAGCTAATCAAATTCATAATTAATAATGAAAATATTTTCCTTGCTAGAATCAGAGATAAGAAAATCAGAGATATTCATGGAGATCTGTATCTCAAAAATATCTTCATTTTCAAAGATAGAAAATATTACTTATATGACAGAGTTGAATTTAATGATTCACTTAGATATGCCGATGTTGCAGAAGATGTTGCTCACCTTTCAATGGATTTAGAATACCATAAGCACAAGGATTTCAAGTTATATTTTGTACGAACTTATGTATCAAGAAGCGGAGATTACGACTTAGTAAAGATTCTTAATTTCCTTATTTGTTATAAGGCGTTCATGAGAGCCAAGGTTTCATTATTCCAATCAACTTTTGAGAGCACAAATAACAGACGGTACAGGTTAAAAAAAGAAGCTGACCTACTTTTAGCCTTCGCTCAAAAGTATCTTAAAGATTTAGAATGAAAGTGCATCACCTTGCAGGTTCACGTAAAATAAACATACCTCAGCTACTATAGATATAAGATTGGCAGTAGATATACACACTACACACTTAACACCTGAGTTAGAATGATTCAAGCAGGTTTTAATGAAATGAGTAGTTGTAATCTCTGTTTTAGCGTTATATTATCCAAAATGGATATTATAATAGATAGACATTATCTTTCTTATCAATTGTCTACTTCATTACCTTAACCGTTCAGCTAGGTTATTCTGAACTCCAGGATTAGTCCAGTTAACCTAATTTCAGCAGCATTTGATTTCTATATGCATATTAAACTATAATGTGTACTTCTAAATATGGGAAGATGGGACTCTGGGAAGGGAGTAGGATTTCCCAGAATCGGAAGAAACTATGTCAAAATCGCCAAGTATGTTATAGCGACAGGATTTGTTATCGTGGCAGTAGTTGTTCTTTTAGTGTTTATACCTAGATCGGGGCTAAATGTAGAAATCATAGAAAGAAGTGAGGTGATGGGAACAATGCAGACTATCAGTGTAAAAATATCGAACAACAACTTTGGTACTCTCAATGATGTAGAGGTACAATTTGGTGATCAAGGAGAGATCCAATCAATTGGGGATATGGGCCCATTTTCATCCGTAATGATTACACCTCCAGATGGTGATGCCCTGAATTTTGATAGAGTAATTGTGACGGCAAATAATGGTGAAGTACAAACGATTAAATCTAGATAAAAATTATAACTGTCGTCGCTATAAAATCAGCCTCATTATATAGGAGCTAAGGACAAATGGAGTGGACGATGACAGTGAAGCTCACAACTCTAGTGAAAATAGTTTAGACTTCAACTAAACATCACTTCAACATTTGGATCTGGCAAGCTAGCATTTCTAAGCCGTCTAGCCATTGATTCTAATGACATATTGTATGTTACTGAGCCAGATAATGGTCGCATACAGAAGTTTAATACATTGGGTCAATCGATGGGAACGATTGCTGAGGGTCAGCTTAGTTTTCCAGTTGGAATAGATGTCGATTCATCTGACAATATCTATGTTGCGGAGAGTGGAGCTTCTGGGAATCCATCTAAAGTGGACAAGTTCACGAGCTCCGGTCAATTCATAACTTCATGGGGTTCACTAGGATCTGATCCAGGTGAGTTTAATCAACCGAAGGGATTGACTTTAGATGAAGACGATAATGTGTATGTTGCCGATGAGTTCAACAACAGAATTCAAAAGTTTGATAGCAATGGCAACTTCATTAATCAATTTGGCCAAGATAGATTAAACCATCCAATAGATGTAGCAGTAGATTCGCAGGGTAGGGTTTATGCTTCAGATTTCAATGAGATTCTAATATATACTCCGACGCTTTAAGCCCAATTATATTGACAATCTTGACAGATCTAGAATGTTCAAAATATTTCCCTAGTGGGCTGTCAATAGTGTCAGTCAGCGATGTCAATGATGTCAGTCAAGACTATTATTAATTGTCAATAGTTGGCGAGCATGGAGAATAAGTAATGTGTCTTGACACTTTTGTTAACGGTTATCAAGTTAGACTTGACATGTTTATGAAATACTTACTTCAGTTAACAGTCGTAAACAGATTATTTTTTTTACTTTTGAATCATATCGATAGTTTAGATAGAATGATCCCGTATTATTATATCTTGGGTTTGTAAATAATAGCAGATAAAGGAAGTTGGAATGGGTTAATGAATGCAATTGTGATTCAGGCAAGCCCAACTTTGACGAAATAGAATTTGGCGCAGATGGTTCAAAAATGGAGATTGTGTGCGACAAATGTCATAGAGTAATTTGCTGGTGGCCCATAAGTACTGAACGAACCGCGCTATTTGCTGCACATGGAACTAAGAAATCTTTAGAAATTCCAACAAACCTGGAGATCGAACCAGTCGGTGAGTGAGTCAGACTCACCTAATTATTTTCTCTTAAATCCATTGTTGTAATTAATGAAAATGTAATGGAAAATCTTGTTGCATATGCTGATATCATTGGTACTGTCGCCGGTATATTAGTTCTATCGTCATTCATTCCACAATTGATGAAAGCTTACAAAACTAAAAAGATGTTTGATGTATCTGCTCATCTAATGATTTTAATTGCAAGCGGGATGTTTCTCTGGGTTATATACGGTTCTATCCGATCAGATCCGGTTATAATTGGAACCAATGCGGCCGGATTTGCATTAAATATTGCTTTGTTAGTAATGAAATTTAGATATGATAAAATGAGTAGTAGTAGTACCGCCGCGCCATTGGATCGAAGCCATTGAACTTAAGATGATATCGATAACAAGAAGCAAGACCCAATGAGAATATCATATCATAGCATGTATCTAGTTCTACACATGCTACTGTCACAAGTGTGACGGTGCGGATCTTGCATCTTTTGTCTCTTTCTTCTATTACTGAAATGTTATCGAAATGGAATGTATATATCATTATCCTTGTAGCTGCAGCATCCACTATTATTGTGGGCCAGTCGGTGACTTCGTCTCTGGAACCGGTAGCTCAATCGTCAGACAAAGTCACGTCTACTATTCTTAAGAATGCGGGCGAAGATCTTGAAGCTGCAGTAGATGCATTGAAAAATAATAACGTTACTGGCGCTGTTAACGAAGCGAGCTTAACACATACTGATTGGCGCGATGCATTGAATTTAATTAGTCTCGAGAAATAGTTTCTAAATAGTTTGTTGGCTATGGATTAACAATGAGTAAGCAGCAGCAAATACTAGAACAAAAAGAACTCACTATCTCTCAGATTCTACGAACATATGGAACACAATTTACACAGATTAAAAAGCTATTTTCGGATGGCCAAAACGGTAAATGTGCTGTTGGAGTGATTATGTCTTATTATGGTTGGGATGGGAATAATTCTGATGCTTCTGACCGATTCTTGCCCACAATAGCAGTGTTAGAACGTAATGGTATTGACGAGAATTTAATTATTCGGCTTAATGATTCGGGTTCTACATTTGATGAAACTGCTGACTATCTAGACCAGCATTATTAGTTTGCCTGAATCAATGTGGCTTAGCTAAGCAGGAAAGCAACTATAAATTTGAAATGTTGAAGCTACCCAGAACTTCAACAGTCTCTTTAATGGTATTAACTTCGCCATTAACTGTCCATTTACCACCATTTAGATGCAATAATCTTGGAGCCGATGTCCACATGCTTCCCTCACCAGTTACTTGTGCAATCCATCTCTTGTTTGGAGCCGCCTGGATTCCAGTCCCAATTCCAGTAATAGACTCACCATTCTTCGTCATATGCAAATACCTAATGGTTAGAGTCGTGCTTCCATCTGCTAACATTGTTACTTCTACTGTATCCCAGTGAACTCCGGAATAGTGTTTTCCAGTAACTTGCCCCTTGTCATTGCTCTCAAGTCTGACTATTTCATTATTAACATCATTAATCCGCGTAGATGTTGCTTTGGCTTTTATAATGACATCATATTTGGTAGATGTCCGTATCTTTGAAGCTTTAGCCATATCGAACTACTATGAATTTCGCGATTATAATAGCTTTCAAAACTACCGAGTATTTGTCTGCATAGCTTGTTTAAATTTCTGTAAGAAGTGACGCAGATTATACATATTTAACTGAATACTTCCTGGAAAAGACATAGATCATATATTTCAAATTGAGTTTTTACAGATTTTTGATTGATAACTATTATATATGTTACCATTATAATGGGTATTAGATAATACCTGTTTGGATGACAAGATGTCACAAATTCAAGTTAGCGTTAAAAGAAGAAAATACAATAATGCCGAATTTGATGATAACATGGTTGAATACTTAATGAAGTATCTTGGAGTGGAGAGTTATGAACAGCTACAAGACTTCTTGAAAAACAGTCATATTCCACTATACAACTAACAAATAATACTAAGCCATTTATATGATGATCTCTAATTTTTATTATGGTCGATAATCATGAATCAAATAAATATTCAAAAGAGCATTTCAATTTATTAGATGGAATAAAGCGATATTTGCGGATCGAGCACAAAGACCATGATAAAGATCTGCTAGATTATCTCCGAAAGTTACATCGGGAGTAAGTCTATAGACGAGCAAAGTGAGTTTCTAAATAGTTTGTAGTCATGATTAACAATGAGTAAGCAGTTGCAAGTACTAAAACAACAAGAACTGACTGTATCTCAGATACTACGAACATATGGAAAGCAGTTTGAACAGATTACAGAACGATATTCTAACGGACGTGATGGCAGGTGCGCAATGGGTGTCATCATGTCTTATTTCGGCTGGGATGGTGTCCATGACTCTGATATTACTACGAGTTTACAAGCTGCTTTACCCACATTGTCGAACGGCGGGCTTCGTGACGATTTTTCATAATTGAACTAAATGATTCGGGTATGACGAAAAATTCAGAGCAAATTCAAGATAATATGCAACATGGAAGTGTTAGTCGTAAGCGCGGTTAAAGTTTTTTCCATCTGTTGGCTTTAGTTTATATAGTTCTATATACCACTAATGTAACTTCTTATTTTCTTTACGTCATGCTTTTCTTCTAGCTTCACTCTAATTAGTATAGACAGATGAAAGAAAAAACATCAAGTCCAAAAATAGTATGGCTAACTAGTACCAACTCTTTGGATAAGAATCTATTTACCATTGTAACAAATAAGGGATAATGGAGAGAGTTACGATCTTTCTAAGTTTTCTTTTCTGGCTTTAATATCATCTAGCATTTGCTCAAATATTGGCCGCAGTTTAGACGACATGGCTTCAAGATGTTGTTCTATAGCCAATTCGACACAGCCCAATAAACCAAGATTACTCGACTTAACGATATAATCATCATTTACGCAATTGCAAGCTAGAGCATAAACTGTTTTATCAACTCTTTCAATCCATTCTTGATCATCAGTTTGCTCACTTCTTTGCATGTTAGATTGTGTCAAGATCAACCCTGACTGTTATGTTTTATACCACTCTCTATATTTACCAATGCCTGGAAAAGCACTAACATCATTGATTTGAAAAATCTCTCCCTCAGGCATTGGCATATTATTTTTTTTCATCATTGGCAGTAATCTATTGTTTATAAAATTGTTTAAATGATCCTGTGATTCCCATATATCAGCCACACAGAAGTTACCAGTGTTATCAAATGCACCTGCATGAAATAATGCGCCGTCTGGGTGCTGATGTTCCCAATCTACTTCTTTTCTTAATGTTTCATACATTTCTTTTGTTATCCCGTTTGCTTTGAAAATAGCCAAGATGGTCATTATATTACTTTCTAATCAGATTCTTTTATTTAAGAGATCCACGTAGCACGTTTTAGGTAACTCAAAAAATATTGTGTATTCAATCTACTATAGTATATAAGAAATCTCAATAATTTCTGTGTCAGTAGATATTACAGACACAGGTAGGGCTGGAGACGGTATTACGAGAATATCGGGATTAGTAATTTTTGTAAAAAATGCAAAGAGAGGGGACAAAAACGTAAAGATTAAGATTAGTTCGGTGGGTAGTAGATTCGCTACCACTGAGATAGTAGCAAGTTCAACAGATACAACGACGTAGGTTTTTGTTTATTCTGTAATCAGAAAGAAACTCTATTCTTTTATTTTTTAATTTATTGTATTGATATGTTCTCTCACTATCCATAGTTATGACTAGTACTAATTCCAATACTTTTCTAATAGTTATATATATCAAATCATGTAATATCTTATATCGCATTTAATGTGCCTGTATTGCATTGGACGATTGTACTTGTGATAGGTGGACAGTTAATTCCAAGACGGTAGAATTTAAGATAAGTGATTCAAGAACAGAGCTTCGGTGTAGTAGATGTCACGGTCTAATTGGGTGGTGGGATGAACCGCCACGCACGAAAAAGATAATGCCATTCAAGCGGCAGTGGTCGAAAGAAGAATGTTTGGCTATGCGTTAACTTCAAGTAGTTCTAATAGAAAAGATATCAGATATAAGTCAGAGTCCGATTTTGCTTAATGCAGATAAACATAATTCTCGCTCTTCCTATCAAATGAATATCAAATATATCGCAATAGTCGCGGTAATAGCAGCAACATTAGTGGGAACAACAGCAATAACAGCAGACAGCGCATTTGCAACCAAATATGACAAGAATCAAGCAGTCAGTCAAGCCAATGCATGTGGTAATGGTGAACTACCATTGAATGTCTTCTGCCAGAACATTGACTCCCAAGTTCAGGGCGAAGAAAATGCTGTAGCAATAGACGGCACCCAGGGCCCAGCTCCTGAAGAACCAGCAGTAATAGTACCATAATTAAATTAACTCAAAACTCTTTTTTTTATAACATTTTATCTCTACTCTGTAGTGTGATCTATCGATAGAAGTCTGTTGATTGAAAGACGGCAACAATGACTCTGCTAACTGTACCGATCTAACTATCCATGATGAAATTAAAAGAGCGATGAAACTTATAAAGTCAATAAAAATTTAGTTATTGCCGCATTCGCAGCAACAATAGTCTTACTGGCCCAGTAGATAACTTCTCGCTTGTTCACCGAGCTGTCCCAAGACTCCACCTGATTGGTTACCAGTTTGATTATCAGTTTGATTATCCCCGCCTTACAGTTGTCCTAATACTTTTTCTCTAGCTTGTTGGCCCAACTGGCTCAAATCTTG
>OCZV010000314.1_pt1 | contig 17618 bp, 14 predicted proteins | sample 1539051 | NCBI WGS metagenome assembly OCZV01 (sample SAMEA3113581, study PRJEB22503) | soil metagenome
CACCGACCGCGCCGAAGTTTTTGCCTCGAAATTCGGCTGCTCCGCGTTCCGGTCCGCGCTCCCCGAACCGCTTCCACACTCGTTCGAGCTATTCCTCGACGCGCTGGCCGGCGCTCGGGACGTTCCGTCAGTGACCGTTCGAGAGGCCGCCAACCGTGTCGCCATCATGGAGGCGTTGTATGAATCCGCCAATCGCAGTCGCTGGATTACCCCGCCCCTTGAGTGAGGGGAATCACCGATTCCGTGCGCCGGGCTGGTTTATGCCGTTGTTATGGAGACTTCGAGGTAGTGCGTTGCGCGCACCGGCCAATTCATGCAGTGACCACAGAAGCTGGTTCCCTAGGTCCAGTGAAACAGGGAGGAGTTGTCTTGGGCGCGATATCTGACGAAGTGACCGAGTTCCAGACAGAAGTCCCCCAGACGGAGCTCGACTCCCTTCGCACTCGATTACGCCAAACGCGCTGGCCAGAACGCGAAACCGTTGATGACTGGTCGCAGGGCGTGCCGCTGGCGTATATGCAAGATCTGTGCAGCTACTGGGCCGATGATTACGACTGGCGCGCTACCGAATCGCGGCTCAACGCCATACCGCAGTTCCGCACGGTTATAGACGGACTCGGTATCCACTTCCTTCATGTTCGTTCGTCACACGCGGAGGCGTTGCCAATCGTAATGTCTCACGGATGGCCGGGATCGATCATTGAGTTCCTCAAAGTAATCGGGCCCCTTACCGACCCGACGGCTCACGGTGGTGATGCCGAGGACTCTTTCCACATCGTTTGCCCCTCACTTCCGGGATACGGCTTCAGCGACAAGCCGGCCGAGCCCGGGTGGGGGATCGAACGGATCGCAGCTGCGTGGGCCGAGTTGATGAGGCGTCTGGGATACAAGCGATACGGTACGTTGGGCAGCGACTGGGGAACGAGCATCAGCGCGAGCCTCGGCCAGCAGGACCGCGATCACGTCGCCGCCATCCATCTCATCCCTCCGCTCGCACCCCCAGATCCTAAGACGTTCGATGATCTGACAGAGCGAGAGAGACAGGCGCTCGCATCCCTCGAACACTCGGCTGAGTGGGACTCCGGCTACTCGCAGGAGCACGCCACCAGGCCGCAAACCATCGGGTATGCGCTCGTGGACTCGCCGGCAGCCTTGTGCGCGTGGATCATCGAGAAGTTTTGGGCGTGGACCGACTGCGACGGCCATCTCGAGAACGCACTCTCGCGCGATGAACTGCTCGACAACCTCATGATGTATTGGTTGCCGGGTGCGGGCGCCTCCTCGGCTCGCTTGTATTGGGAGAGCATCAGACAGGTGAACGAGTGGATCTCGGGGTCAAAGATCGACACCGTTGCTGTGCCTACTGGGTGCTCAATATTCCCCAAGGAACTACAGCGTCCATCTCGGCGATGGGCTGAAAAGCGCTTCGTCGACATCCGCTACTGGAATGAGCCCGAGCGTGGTGGCCACTTCGCCGCATTCGAGCAGCCCGATCTATTCGTCGAGGAGGTGCGCACTTTCTTCCGCCTCTTCCGTTAACTCCGGCGGGCGCTCCCATAGCGGGACCTGCACAAATAGCATCAGGCAGAAGTACGCAGGGCCAGTCAGGACGCCCGGCCACACACTTGAAAACCGTTGTCCGAAAGGACTCGTGGGTTCGAGTCCCACGCCCTCGGCTCTGCGGGACGGTTCGGGACGAATCGGGACGGAATTTCGTTCCTGAGACACAAGAAGGCCGCATCGAATCGATCCGTTGACCTTCCTTGTGCCGATGTGTACCATAAGTTTTTCGAAAAGCGCCACATTGGAGGAGCCGTGGAAGTCGGTGTGAGGGAACTTCGAGACAATCTCAGCAGATGGATCGCCAAGGCTCGCCGCGGCCAGGACGTAGTCATCACCGAGCGAGGTAAGCCCGTTGCGCGGCTGACGAAGTACGGGGAGAGTCCAGCCCTGCAGAGGTTGATCGAGGAGGGAAGGGTGACGCTTCCGAAGCACCGTAAGACCAAGATCGATCGAACGGGCCTGGTCAAACCACGAGGAAGCGTCCCCGAGCTGGTTAAAGACCAGCGACGTTGAACGTCTATTTCGAGACTTCTGCTCTCATCAAACTCTTCCTCGATGAGCCGGGAGCAGACGACGCTCGGGATCTCTGGGATGCCGCCGACCTCGTGACTATTGCTTTAATCGCTTACCCGGAAGCTAGGGCGGCTCTGGCCGCAGCCGAACGAGCCCGTCGCATCTCCGCTGCCGAGCTAGGCGGCGTAAAGCAAAGGCTCGATCGGCGATGGATACAGGCACAGGTGATCGACTTTGATCAACCGATCGCACTCACTGCCGGAGATATATCAGAACGATTCGCCTTGCGCGGCTACAACGCTGTGCACCTAGCTACGGCGATGTCTCTTCAGGACGACAGTCTCCTCATCGCGACCTGGGATAGAGAACTCGCCTCCGCCTGTCTCGAAGCGAGCCTGCGGATTTCGCCGCCCCTCTGACAACCGCCGCGCCATTCGATCGCGGATGTGATCGTGAAGCAAGTCTTTGATCGCACGAGGCTGGTCTTCGGCGTGCTGGGCCCTCCCAATCCATTGGCATTCTGGGCAGGTCTGGGGCTGTAGCCATCACTGTCGGTACGGAGTAGGCGGATCGGCGAAGCCATTCCAACCACGTCATGAGCTCAGTCTTACGGCTTACGAGCGAGCAGACGCTCGATTACTCCAGCTCGCAGGCGATCAATTTCCTCGATCTCGAAGCCCCGGTTCGCCGATGGGGCCTTCCTCGACTCCGCCCGGACTCGCGACCGGGACCCCGATTGGTTCGATGCTTTCATGACTTACGAGGTGTCTTAGGGCGAACTCTCGGGAGATGGCGGTGGGCTGGCCTCGGGGGTCGCTGTCTCTTCCTCGGTGGGGGATTCCTGGGGTGTTACCTCGTCCTGTGGGGCCTCGTTCTCGGATGGGGTGGATCCTGAATCCTGCTCAGATTCCTCCGGTTGTGGACTTCCGGGCTCCTCCGGCCGGTCCTCCCGACGTTCGATTATGAATCGGGCGAGCGTTGATTCTTCGGAGCTACGGGGGATATCGGTCACGTCGCGCGGCGGCCTTGTCGATTGCGAGCCACCCATCACGAGCACCGCCCCCACAATTCCAAAGGCTAGGAGCGCGGCACTGGCTCCGACGTAATAGGGCACTAACGCGGCCGCCCGCTCGCGGAGGTGCTCGGTTCGGCGGCGGCGTTCGAGCTGCGGAGTGAGCTTGACGCGCACGTTCAACCACGACATCAGAAGCGACGATCCGTAGACGACCCCCTGCCATGCAAACAACCCGACGAGAAGCGGAGTAGCTTCTCCAGTTAAAGCGACCGCGATTCCCAAGCCCCACAACACAAGCGTGAGAACGGTTTCGACTTTGGCATCACGAATCGCGCCCCACATCGATTGGTCTTCCTGCTGCTTTGGTGTGCGCATGAAGGTGCTTCGGGGTCGGATCAGCGCCTGCAGTGTTGCAATCGCAACGGTCCACGATGTCGAGAGCCAGTTGAGAAAGGCCAGTACCGCTCTTGTGATCCCTATACCTGTCGTGTGTCGGAGGGTCCACTGTGCCCGCAAGATCCCAGTTGCAATCAATGCCACGGGCAACACGACAAGAGAGCCGAATAGGGGGCGGACGTTGACCTCTTCGCCGCTCAGTATCAGATAGGCCGCAACGAGAAGGGCCAGAGTAAAAGCGAGATGGAGCACGTCGTTGAACCACACCAGACCACTGCCGAACAGGTAGTCCAAACGCTGTCCCAACGTCAATCGGTTTCGCCGGGTGCGTGGCCAGGGCAGCAGGGTGCGGAAATACCGTCTTAGGATCTGGATGCCTCCAAAACACCACCTGTACCTCTGGCGCTTGAAGGCGGAGAACGTCAGCGGCATGATCCCGCGTCCCATCGATTGATCGATGTAGACGCTTTCGGAACCTGCTTGGAGCAGGCGCAGTGACGTTTCCGCATCTTCGGTAATGCACCACTCGGGCCATCCCCCGATCTCCTCCAGGCTGGAGCGTCGAATCAAGCCCATGGTTCCTGAAAAGATGATTGAGTTGCGCTGGTTGCGCGAGGGCATCGAGGACTTGAAGAAGTACTTGTAGCCGTCGTAACACGCCGTCAGGTATGGATCTCCTTCGTATTCCCTGTAGTCCTGTGGCGTCTGCACGAATGCGACATTCGGATTCGCGAAGTAGCCGACGGTCCGCCTGAGGTAATCAGCATCGGCGAGATAGTCAGCGTCGATGATTCCTACGATCTCGACATCGGGGTCGAGCTTGGGGATGGCGTGGTTGAGAGCGCCGGCTTTGAAGCCCTCGATTCCCTCCAGATGGAGGAATCGCACCTTGTCTCGCCCCTCACAGTAGTCGGCCACCGGACGCCACATCTCTTCATCGGCTGTGTTGTTGTCTATGACGACTACCTCGAGGTTGGGGTAGTCGATGCTCTCCAATGACTTGATCGTGTCGATCAGCATGTCGGGTGGTTCGTTGGATGCTGCCACCTGTAGGGAGACCTTGGGAGTATGCGCGGGGTCCGACACCGGAAGGTCGCGAGTCGCGCGGGTGCGGCACAACACATCGCAACCCTCGAACGCGAAGTAGCCTGCAAGGAGGAGCGCAAGGAACTCGAAGACGAACAAGACTCCCGATGCAATCATCGCCACCAAGGGCAGGTCCCCTGCAAGCGTGAGATAGAGCGCGAGCCCGAGGTATGCGCATGCGGCGGATGCAAACGCACCCAAGAAAACTTGTCCCAACGGATTCCAATAGGGGAGAGCGAGGATCACACACACGGTTCCAAGGAAGGCGACCCCGGCTCCCGTCAAGGCGTACGACGGAACGAGGCTCCAGAATCTCAGCGCCAGTTCGGCGCCGGCATAAGAAATCGCTGCCGCGAGTGGGATCGCGAACAACCGCGACGAGAACCGGGCATGACGTCCGATCGCCAGGAGGAGCACGGCGGCCAACGCAAGCACGAGCGCCGTCGTAAGCACGATCGTCGCGATCATCGCCGTGGGAGGGTGTCAGTCCGATTAGCCATTGGGTAGCCTCGCTCTCTGCTACCCGGGGCGGCGCCCTCGAAACACCAGGTGATCGCGCCCTCCGGTCCTGGGGGCTCTGCTAAATGCGACGCGCCACAGCGGCGCGCTTAGCGGAGATCGGCGACGCAGAATTCGTTTCCCTCCGGATCCTGCATGACCGTCCACTCATAGCCCCACTCGTTCATGTCGGCGACGCGCGACGCGCCCAGCTCGAGGAGCCGGGCGACTTCGGCTTCTCGGTCAGGCGCGGCAAGGTCGACGTGCATCCGGTTCTTCGCGACCTTCTTCTCGGGCACCTTTGCGAACAGCCACGTCTCCTCGTCGTCCAAACGCCACCCTTGCGTGTCGCGATGTTGGGGCATGCCGATCGATGCGAAGTCGGAAGATGATTTCGGGTCAAGCGGTCTGTCCAGGGCAGCCGACCAGAACTTAGCGACGGTCAGGGCATCCTCGCAATCGAACGTCACCGCTGCGATCTTCACGGCCATTGGGAGATCCCTTTCAGGAGGGTCCGGCGTTGGCACCGGGGGTGGGCTACTTTGGTCGAAAAGTTGCGCTGAGCGCAGGTTTTATGCCAAAGAACTGTTCCATGTGATGCGAACAGAGCGGGTCGGCTCTTTACCTTATCTCAGTGAAAACGGCGGGTAGCGATCCGTCACCAACAGAAACGAGTAGGCCTGCACTCGGAGGGCCCACCGCGCAACGCCTTCCACGAAGTCGAAGATCCCACGTGGATAGCGCCCAGTGAAGAGAATTGCGAACCACGCGATGATCACTCCGACGATGGCTGCGATGCCAAGCACGACTACCACGATGTAGTGCGGTATCGCCAGCAACCATTTCACCAACGGCAACCACCGGTTCAGATCCTGCTCGACGTCGGGATAGTCGAGCTCCAGATGGACGTACTGCTCCTCATCAGTGGACGGGTATCGATCCGACATCAGCGCAACGTAAGCGAACACCCGGCTCGAGAAACGGGTCAGTTCGAGATTGAAGTCGAACCACCAGCGCGGGTACTTCTGGCGGAACACGATCATGAGCAGAGCCGGAACGAACACGAGGCCTCCAGCAAAAGCGCCGATGGTGGCACCGCCTTGATCGGACGCTTCCCCGAACACCGTCCCACCGACGAACGCGAGGACGATCATGATCGGGATTACGTAGAACAAACGCAGCAGCGTCGACGGCCGCTCCAGGTCTCGATCCGGGAAGTCGATTCTCAGCCGGGCCGGATACTCGATTTCGGCACTCATCATGGTCTCCTCCGGGAATCTTTGGGCTCAACTTACGTTGTAAGGCAAGAAGAGACGGTATACTTACGTCGTAAGCTTGTCAAGGATGACAGCCTGCGCACGGGCAGCGTCATTCGTGAGGGCCAGGGTCGGGGAAGGTGATGTTGATGGCGGGGCAGACCAAGCTCAAGGCCGAACCCAGGATTCCCCTTAGCCGGGAACGGGTGCTCCACGCCGCCATCGAGCTCGCGGACGAGGGCGGAGTCGACGCACTCAGCATGAGAAAGCTCGGCCAGAGACTGGGCGTCGAGGCGATGTCGCTCTACAACCACGTCGCCGGCAAGGACGACGTTCTCGACGGGATGGTCGACGTCCTCATGAACGAGATCAACGAGATCGTCAACAAGATCGAGCCGTCTTCGGGACCGTGGAAAGCCGTCATGCGCGAAAGGGTCCTCGCCGCGCGCAAAGTTCTCCTGCGCCATCCCTGGGCGCCCGATGTGCTCGAATCGCGCCAGAACCTGAGCGCGCCAATTATGAAGTACTACGACGCGGTCGTCGGGCTCTTCTTTCAGGCCGGTTTCTCCGTCGATCTGACTCACCACGGGATGCACGCCTTGGGGAGCCGCGCCCTTGGTTTCACTCAGGAGATGTACGACGACTCGGGCGAGCTTGACGAGAACACGACGGCCATGCTGGAGCAAATGGCCACCGAATTCCCCAATATTGTCGGAATGGTCAGCCAGATCACCCACGATGCCGACTCCACCCTGGGGTGGTGTGACGACCAGTACGAGTTCGAGTTTGCCCTCGACCTGATCCTCGACGGCCTCGAGCGGCTGCGCGATCGCGAAGCCCAGGCTGCCACAGCCGAAACAAGCTAGTCACCCGGAATTCACCTCTCCTCCCCTTGACAGACTTACGGCGTACGTCTAACTTACGCCGTACGCTTACGGTGTACGCTTACGGCGTACGTAAATTGGGAGGAGAGCGGAATGAGGTTGTCCCCAACTTCGCTGGCCAGAACGGCGGCACGGCATCCCTGGCGAACCATTGCCGGGTGGGTTGCGGTCCTGATCGTCGCAATCATCCTGTCGGCCCAGATCCTTGGCGACGCCCTAACGACCGAAACGGACTTCACCAACGAGCCCGAAGCCAAGCGGGCGGCGACGTTGTTGGAGGAGAGGCTCCGCGGCCCGAGCGATGGAACGGAATTCGTCGTCGTAACGGCCGAAAGGCCGGTGACCGATTCCACTTACCGGTCGTACGTGGAGGACTTGCAGGCAGCGATCGGGGCCCTCGGACCAGACGTCGTCGGCCATGTGGGTAGCTATCTGACAGACGAGGGTCCGGTTTCCGAGACCGGCCGGTCGACCCTGTTACCCGTCACGCTGGCCCTCGACGACAACACGCCCGTGTCGGAGAAGGCCGAGGCTCTGGTCGAGGCCGTCGAGCGCATCGGCGCCCCCGATGGTTTCGAGGCTTTGGTGGCCGGTCCGGCGACGCTGGAGAGCGACTTCATTCGACTCGCCGAAGAGGGCCTCCAGAAGGGAGAGGGCATCGGTCTGGCGGTCGCCCTCGTCGTTTTGGTGCTTGTGTTCGGCGCGGTCGTCACCGCTTTCGTTCCAATCATCCTCGCCGTCATGGCAATCGCCATTGCACTCGGTTCTGCTGCGTTGTTCGGACTCGCATTCGATCTTCCCTTTTTCATCGCCAACATCATCACGATGATCGGCCTAGCGGTGGGGATCGACTACTCGCTGTTCATCGTCTCCCGCTACCGAGAGGAGCGCGCTCGCGGTCTCGACAAGGTCGAGGCGATCGCCAATACGGGTGCAACCGCAAGCCGAGCCGTTCTTGTTTCCGGGCTCACTGTTGTCGTGGCTCTCATGGGTATGTTGCTGCTTCCCAACACCATCTACAGGAGCATCGGCCTGGGGGCGATCCTCGTCGTCGTAATCGCCGTCTCGGCATCTCTGTCGCTGCTGCCGGCGGTTCTCGTTCTGATGGGCAACAAGGTCGATGCGCTCCGGATCCGAGGCCGGAGGAAGAATTCTCGCGAGCGGCAGGGTCGGTTCTGGAATCGCGCGGCGAGCACCGTCATGCGCCGACCCGTCGTCAGTCTGGTCGTGACGGCCGCGGTCCTCGGCATCGCCGCACTCCCGTACTTCGGCATCAACGAGGGCTTCTCAGGTGTGAGCACGCTGCCCGACGAGGCCGGGTCCAAGCAGGCCTTCGTGGTGATGGAGAGAGAGTTCTCAGGAGGCCTTGGTTCTCCCGTGGAGATAGTCGTCGATGGTGAGATCACCCCCGAGGTGGACGCATTCATCGCGAACATGCAGGAGCAGCTGCGGGCCGATTCTGCGTTCGGACCATCCGTCGTGGAGACGAACGAAGCGGGCGATCTCGCACTGATCTCAGTTCCTCTATCGGGAGACGTTGCAGCCAACGTTGCAATGGATGCGGTCCGCGAGCTCCGGGACGAAATCGTGCCGCGCGTATTTAATGGCGCGCCCGTCGAGGTTCTGGTTGGAGGCGATACCGCTTACAACGTCGACTATCTCGATCAGACACAGTTCTACACTCCGATCGTCTTCATCTTTGTACTCGGTTTGTCATTCGTGCTTCTGACGGTGGCCTTCCGTTCGGTCGTCATTCCGGCTAAGGCAATATCAATGAACCTGCTCTCGGTGGGAGCGGCATACGGGATGGTCGTTCTGTTCTTCCAACAGGGAACCGGACCGGAGTTCTTCAAGGACGTCGCAAGTTGGTTCGGCTTCGGGCAGGTCGAGGCCATCGAGACGGGTGTGCCGCTGTTCATGTTCAGCGTCCTCTTCGGCCTCTCCATGGACTATCACGTGTTCTTGCTCAGCCGGATTCGCGAACGCTTCGACCAGACCGGGAACAATGGCGAATCCGTCGCCTACGGGCTGCGCACAACTGGGTCCCTCATCACGGGTGCTGCTGCCATCATGGTTGCGGTCTTCGCTGGTTTTGCAGCAGGCCCACTCGTTGCGCTACAGCAGATGGGCTTCGGCTTGGCAGTTGCGGTTGCGTTGGACGCCACCATCGTGCGCTCCGTTCTGGTCCCGGCGACCATGAAACTGCTCGGCCGCCGGAACTGGTATCTGCCGTCATGGCTCGAGTGGTTGCCACAGGTCAGCCTCGAAGCAGAAACAACGCCGGTGCCGGCTCCCCAGTCGCCGGCCACGGAGCCCGAGCCGGCCACCGAGCCGGAGCCGGAGCTGGCTCCGATCTGATAAACCCACCCAAAGGAATGACTCGGGGGCGCTTCGGCGCCCCCGATGAGGGCCTCTTCATCGCGATCGGAGTCGTACTCCCTGAAGGTCGGTGCATCCGTCATGAATCAGTCTCTGTCAGACGATCAGCTGCGGCGCGCCCGGGCGCGCCGCTTGCCCTCGTGCATGGCCTGCACCCGGGCGACGGGAATCGTGTGGCCCTCTTCGATCAGATCAGCGTTCAATGGCTGGGGCTCAGGCATCAGCTCCGCCCATGGATTTTTGTCCGAGACCATTTCGGGAACGTTGTGAATCGTGAACTCTCCAGGGGTTATGTGTTCGAGGTCGTCCCACGCGACCGGGAAGGAGACTGGAACGCGAGGTCGCACGCGTGGGCTGTACGCCGACACCACTGTGGCCCCTCCCGCTCGAGTGGAGTCCAGATACACCTTTCCACCTCGGTCCTCACGCATGTAAGCCGTCGTAACGAGTGCCGGGTCGAGGCGCTCGGCGCGCACGGCGATTGCTCGAGTCGCGGCAGCAACATCTTCGATGCCGGCCTCAGCGTCTAAGGGAACAAAAACGTGGATGCCCTTGGCGCCGCTTGTCTTTGCCACACCTGCGAGTCCCAGTTCGGTCAACGTCTCGCGCACCAGGAGTGCTGCTTGAACGACGAGCGGGAAAGGGGTGTCGGGTGGAGGGTCGATATCGAGCACCATATGGGTTGTTCGGTCCCACGCTCCGGCTCTAACGAGGGTGGGGTGGTACTCAATCGCACGTTGATTGGCAAACCAAAGGAGCGTCCGGCGGTCATTGCACAGCGCATACGCGACCTGCCGCTGCGAGGCCTCCGCCCATACCGACACCGTCTGCACCCAATCCGGCGTGTACTTGGGAACGTTCTTCTGCATGAACGGCTTCTGACCTCGGACCACACGGATGACCGATAGGGGGCGGTCGGCAAGCTCGGGAATCAAGTGATCCGAGACCCCGTCGAGGTAGTCCACCAAGTCTCGCTTAGTTGCGCCGGAGCCCTCGAACAGAGGCTGGTCGAGGTTCGTTAACGACACCTCATCGCGCGTCTCATCGCTGCCCATGGCGGCAACCTTCTTCGACTACGGGCGGTAAGGCAACTCTGGATCACCGATCACATGATCGTGTCGAGCCACCGGCTCAGCCGAAAGCAAAGCAAGCATTGGCCACCCTCGCCCCACAACATGTCCCGGTCGTAGGTGGCGATGGGGTGGATCGCCCGCGGGGGGCGCCTTCTTCGCCGCGCGCTTCGAGACGGCGCAACGATGCGCCAGGAAGGTGGGGGGATGAAGGTACGACCGATTGGTTTTGCCTTATCTGTTGTGGCCTCCAGATCGGGAGGCAGGGTGGCCAAGAACTCAAGGATGAGAAACGCATCCGGGCGTGGCGCACTGCGAACCCGCCGCATGATGCTGGTGACCGCGATGGTCTCAACCCTGGTGGCGTCTCTCATATCGGCAGACCGAGTCGTCGCCCAGGAGCCCACCCAGGTAACTGGGGTGGCAGTTGTCCACAAGGACGGATATTCCACCGTTTCGTGGACTCATGTCGACGGAGCCACCGAGTACGAGATCGAGCGGACTCCGGTTGACGAGGCCGACGTGCCGACTGGAGACTCGGTGATCGTCGGTATTTGGCGTCCAGACCGGCAGGTTAACCAGGACTTCCCGACCTTTGCCGACGCCGGATTCTTGCCCGGCGACCGTTTCCAGTGGCGCGTCCGGGCACTGTTGGATACCGAGCCACAGCCATTTTCCGAGCGGGTGTTCGGGACCACGCTGCCGCAATGGGGAGACCCAAACGTCCCCGGCGAAAACCTTCGAACGCAGTGGGAGTCAACCGGCGGACTGCAGTACACCAACGATGTCAATGAGTATGCGTATACGGCTGCTATCGATGAAATGAGCGATCGGGTGCGCGTGGTGGAGCTCGGCCAGACTCGATTGGGCCGTCCGATCAACATGTTCATCATCTCGTACCCGGAACCGCTTGACACCGCCAAGAGAATCGCCCGCTCGCAGAGCGCAGCGCTGATTAACTGCAACGTCCACGGCAACGAGCCGTCCGGGCGCGAGGGATGTTTGATCCTGGCCCGCCAGCTCGCCTTTGGGAACGATCCTCGGACGATCGACATCCTGTCCAACACGACGGTCCTCATCGTGCCGACCATCAATGGTGACGGCCGCGCTGCCAACACGCGCGGAAACGCGGTCGGACAAGACCTAAACCGTGACTTCTCGCTCCTTCGCCAGCCCGAGACTTTCGCGTTTACGGAGATGTTGCGCGATTACCAACCCTTGGTTGCTTATGACGGCCATGAGTTTGGCAACAGGCGCGCTGGCGACCTACCGATGCTCCCGCCTAGGCACCTGAACGTGGGTCAGTCCATCTTTGGCGAGGCTCAGAACATGCTCGTTGGCACCATGTACGGGCAGGGTGCAGTCGACGGTTGGTGGCCGTGTCCCTCGGGTGCACCGGTGGTGGGAACGTTGGCCTGAGCCAGGAGACGATCCTCCGCAACACCCTGGGATTGAAGAACATTGCCGGCATGCTGCTCGAAGCCCGCAGCGCGGGTGGGACAACGCGGCCTGCCGAAACCGGCAACCTCCAGGCCAACCGGCTGCGCAAGGGCTACTCGCAGCTGTGGACACAGCACGTGATGCTCGATCACTTTCTGGCGAACCGGGAGTCTATGGTCGCGTCGAGGAAGACGGCGATCCAGTTCCAGAACTCGAACACGGGACGGATTGTGTTCCGGGGTTCGCGGCTGATCCCGGCCTTCCCGGCTCCGCATCCAGGCCAGGATCCACCGCCGCCGGAGGACCCCTCACCCGAGCAGATCCTCGAGGAACCTCCGTGCGGATATCTGCTGACCGAAGAAGAGTTCTCCGGCCCGCGGACCGACGGGGACACCACGATCGCAGAACGAATCCAGGCTCACGGTTGGCGTGTCGCGGAGCGCAAGCAGGGATACATGGTCCCCCTGTCCCAGCCGCACCGAGGCCTCATTCCGTTGCTTCTCGACGCCCAGGCGGCCGAGGAATGGGCGGGAATCGACGGCGACCGGCTGTACCCACCATCGGGGTGGCCGGAAGACGAGCCCGTGCCAGATCAGGCATGCGGGCGCGGTCCATCCTTCCAGTCGTCTTCGTCGGTAAGGGCGAGCTACGACCTGACCTACGACACCGACTAGAGGGGGTCACCCGGACGTTTTGTTGCGACACGGAGACCTCTGTGTGTGTGTGTGTGTGGCCTCTGTGTCGCAACAAAGGCTGTCGGATCATGGCCCCGCGTGCGGGTCAGATCTTCGTTGCGGTGACGGTCACCGGCCGTCCGACAAAGCGACCCATTCTTCTGGCCGCGCCCTCGATAGCCCGCTCGTTGCTTGGCTTCGGATTCTCGTAGAGCATCAACTCCACAGTCATCGTGTTCTTTGCGAGCGTGCGCTTCCAGTGCCCGGCGACGCGGCCCTTGAGGAGGACGTTCGCCGCGGGCATTCCGCGGTCGCTCCACGCCGTCCGTGCGGCATCGGCGCGTGGGTCACCGAAATGGCGTGACTCGGTGTAGCCGACGAAGACCTCGTCGAGCATCTGGAGCAGGTGAGCCCGGCGCATCGGCGGGGGACGATCGTCCTCGGCGGTGATGAACCAAAAAGTCAACTCTCCTAGCATCTCGCTCGACACCTCGGATCCCAGCATGTGGAGCGTGTTCTTGATTTCGGCAACCGTGAGGCCCGACCACCAGCGCATGTCGGTCACCGTTGCGGGTCCGTGGCTGCGGAGGTACCGGCGAACCAGTTCGGCCATCGCATCGTCGCGGTCGTACTTATCGATCGCAGGCGCCCGGTCGTCGAGGAGGGCGTACGTCTGCTGCTTGCCGGCCAGCGGCCCGCTGCAGATGACGGACTCGAGTTCGCAATGGACCAACATGTGGGGGAGGCGCTGGCCGCTCCCGTCGATCCCCGCGTCGTCGAGGACCTGGGCCAGCTCTTTGCGCGTCAGATGGTTGCCCCCCTGGAGTGCCGAAGCGATCTGCTTTTCGCAGCGCGTGAGTGTCTTTGCTTCGAGCCCGAGCTGCCGAAAGCGCGGCTCGAGGTTTCGGTGCACACGGGGCCCGGTCAGGCCTAGTACCCAACGGAAGTCCTCGCGCGCAATCAGGTGCCACGTCGGTCTCAACGCATGCGTGCGCAGGATTGCTCCATCGTTCAGTTCCCGGTCGATGTCCCCGTCGGTTAGGCGGGTCGCGCGCTGGCCGATCGACCATTTCGCGGGGCCGTAGTCCTGGCCCTGCATGGCTCCGTGCCACCGAACGGTCTCGGCAGCAGAATCGAACGGCGTGCCGGTTAGGCGCGTGTTGTGCATCCGGCGCCGAATGACATCGAGGGGTTTCATCGGGCGTGCAGCCTAAAGCCAAGCGGACTCCGCGAACTGTCTGCAACGCGTCACGCTATTCGTGACTAGTTGCAGATGGTTGGGGTCGGCGCGCCGGATCACCCTCGAGTCCCGCCGCGGCCGTTGCTCCGCGCGGTACTCTTTTCGCCGATGCTTGTTCTGATAACGGGTGGGACGGGTTTCGTCGGCTCGCATACCGTGCGTGCCATCACACAGGCCGGTCACGACGTCCGCCTCCTGGTCCGATCTAGGGAGCGCGTCGCTCCGGCCCTCGATCCCCTTGAGGTTGATCCTCCGCCCCTCGTGGTTGGAGATGTAACCGATCCGGGTGCGGTACGCGAGGCGTTGGACGGATGCGACGCCGTGATCCATTGCGCCGCGGTGTTCTCGTACCACCCGCGCGACGCGAGACCGATGGCGCGAACGAATCTCCGAGCTGCGGAGTTGGTGTTGCGGACCGCCCTGGAACAGGGCTGCGACCCGGTTGTCTACTGCTCGAGTGTTGTGGCACTAATACCGGTCAGGACGCCCGGCGTCACCCCACAGACACCTGTTGGCGATTCGGGCGGTCCTTACGTGAGGTCCAAGGCTGAGTGCGAGTCGTTCGTGCGCGGCCTGCAGGCGGAGGGGAGTCCGGTTGTCTCCGTACTGCCCGGCGGAATCACCGGCCCGCACGATCCGTACGTCGGGGAAAGCAACGAGAACTGGATCCGCCGGCCACTGCGGGGAATGTTCCCATTTAGCCTGCCCCGAGCCTCCCTCCTCTTCGTGGATGTTCGAGAGGTTGCCGAGCTGTTCGCTTCTTGCCTCACACGCGGTCGGGGTCCCCGCAAGTACGTCGCGGGGCGGCCTCTCACCTGGAACGGGGGATTCCAGTTGATGCGACGTCTGACCGGCCGCCGGTTGCCGCAGTTTCCAACCCCTGTCCCGGTGGCCCGGGCGAGCGCATCTCTATTCAACGGATTGGCGCGCCTGGGGGTACCGCCCCTGTTCACCAAGGAAGGTGTTTCTGTGATTCTCCAGAACTGGCCACCGGCAGACGAGTCCCCACAGCGCAACGAGCTCGGAGTGGAGGAAATCCCGATCGAGAAGTCCTACACCGACACGATCCGGTGGATGGTCGAAGAGGGGCATCTCCGCTCTTCGCAGGCCGGTGCACTTGGCGGCTGAAACCTGCTGCCTATATCGTCTTCCTCGTTCCGATTGTCGGAGCTCTGTCGCGCTTCGAGCGGACGCGCGCGACGAGGACGGATTATCTCAACCGACCCGCCCTCGTCGTGGCGATCGGTACCGCATCCTTGGCGCTAGATGCGCCTTACACGAACGGGACGAGTCATCCGTCCACCCCCCTACGAGTTGCTCAGACCCCACACGGGAAGGGCCCACCCCGCGCTCCCACCCCCCGTGTGCCAACCTTGGTTGTCAAAAGTCAACAATCAACACGGCGCTCGGTCAAGAGCAAACGTTCGTTTGCACTGGAATCTCCGGCCCAATCCACGCTTTGAGTGCATCTGGGGCCGCTATGCGGACCTAAATACACTCAAAGCATCAAAAGGTCCGGCCATCCCCTGGCAGTCCGTTGTTTCTGTGCCGTAGTAGAGAAGGGTCATGTTTCTTGGTGGACTGATTTCGGCCGTGATTCTTTTGGCCGCGTGCAATGGAGGCGGTGACACAGAACAAGCGGAGCCACCCGCTCCCCCGACCCCCAGTCCAACCGCTACCGAAACCGAAGGCGGAGCCGGGCAGCGGGAACCTCGCCTGAACCTCAACTCCCTGAACATCGCGCTCGAGACCGTAGCCGAGGGGCTCCAGTCACCGTTGCTAGTGACTAACGCGGGAGACGGAAGCGGCCGCCTGTTCGTGCTCGAACAGATAGGGCGTATCCGCATCATCAGCGACGGCAACCTGATCTCCGAGCCGTTTCTGGACATCTCTTCCCTGGTTGTCGCTGGAGGTGAACAAGGCCTTTTGGGTTTGGCCTTTCACCCGGACTTCGGCGACAACCGCAAGTTTTATGTCAACTACACCGACCGCAACGGCAACACGGTGGTCGCGGAGTACACGGCACATCCCTCAAACCCCGACCGCGCCGATCCGAGTTCCGCTCGTCCGCTACTGCGCATCGACCAACCGTTCGGGAACCACAACGGCGGCGGCATTGAGTTTGGTCCCGACGGATACCTCTATATAGGGACCGGGGACGGTGGAAGCGGAGGCGATCCGATGGGGAACGGCCAGAGCCTGCAGACGCTGCTGGGCAAGCTCCTGCGAATTGACGTGGACGCAAGCTCCGGCAGCCGGCCCTATGCGGTCCCCGACGACAACCCCTTTGTGGGACGAAGCGATGCGCACGCCGAGATCTGGGCCTACGGCCTCCGCAACCCATGGCGCTTCAGCTTCGGCGACGACACCCTGTGGATCGCCGATGTCGGTCAGAACGCGCTCGAGGAAATAAATCGCGCGCCGCTCGATAAGGACGGACTCAACTACGGGTGGAACGACATGGAGGGGGACCGTTGCTTCGAGTCGTCGGACTGCGACAGCTCGCAACTCGAACTTCCCGTTGCGGTTTACGGGCACGAGCTCGGCTGCTCGGTTACAGGGGGATACGTGTACCGAGGGGACGGGTTCGCAAAGATGCAGGGTGCCTATCTGTTCGCCGACTACTGCAGCGGAATTCTCTTCGGCATCGATGCGGACAAGTCCGGCAATCAGGAGCCCGTGCGTTTGCTCGAGTCCGGGGCCAGAGTCAGTTCGTTTGGACTCGACGAGCGGGGCGAGCTGTACTTGACCGATCACGGTTCCGGAATCGTTTCGAGGGTTGTGGCTCGGTGAAGCCTCCCTAGTAGAGGGTCTGCTCCCAGACGACCTTTGTGAAGGCGGTCCTGAGACCGGCTCGTTCCAGGTTGCGCTGGCTGGCCGAGTTGGCTTTACATCTGCTCACCACCAGGGTCGCCCCGTGAGCTCGCGCACGCTCGATCCGATAGTGGAGAAGCGCGCCCTGACATCCACGACCTCGGAGCGTAAAAACGGTGGCACCGCCGGCGAGCGATGCGATACGACTGTCGATGTGCATGAGCCCCCCGCCCGCGGGAAGCCCATCGACCAGAGCCATGCAGAAATGCCATCCGGGCATCCCGAAACGAGCTCTGATGCCGTCCATTCGGAAGATGCTGAGCCGTGGTGAGACAGCGTGCCCATGGTAGTAAGCGCGTTCGTACAAGTGAGCGAAGAAGTCGATTTCGTTCGCCCGCACCCGTCGCACTTGCACGCCCGAGCCCGGGGGTCGGTGCACATGCACCGCTGATCCGTACAAGTTCGTCTGGTACTCGGTCGGGCTTATTCCGTGGAGTTCGAGTCTCGTCCGGATCAACTCTGTCGTTTCGAACGGATTCATGTCGAATCGAAACGGAGTCGCCCGCTCGCGAAAGAAAGAGACGATTGCGTCGATCTGGGCCGCGTCGTCTGGGCCGAGCCCCATGCAGCGGTTGTAGTAGCTCAGCGGTATGGCGTCCGTGAACAACACAGTGGCGGACCCGAAGCGGTGGATCTCGATGCCGTAGGGATTGCCCGGGATGCTCTGGACGGCGTGGAACCAGGCCGTCCAGAGATCCGTGTCGGATCGGCCGATTGCCCGAGCGACCTC
>OCZV010000315.1_pt1 | contig 17601 bp, 15 predicted proteins | sample 1539051 | NCBI WGS metagenome assembly OCZV01 (sample SAMEA3113581, study PRJEB22503) | soil metagenome
AGCGGGGAGTAATGGAACGGGCCGTCCCGTGGCGCGAGGAGCACGGCCAAGTCCATCGCCGCCAGGTAGCCAGGCAACTCGTCATGGGGGACGGTCCCGGTGAAGGTGGCGGGCACCCCGAGGCCGTGGGCCAGCCGCTCGATCCGGGCTCGCTCGGGTCCGTCGCCCACCAGCAGCAGGCTCGTCCCCGACACCGTGGCAGCCGCCTCCACCGCTTGCTCCACGGCATGGAAGGGACGAAAGCTGCCGACCCAGCCGACAACGAACCGTCCGTCGAGCCCCAGACCTCTCCGGAGCGGGATGGGATCGGGTGGCTCGGCGAAGGCGTCGAGGTCCACGCCAGTCGGGGTGAGCAGTATCCGGCTTTCCGGGACGCCGAGACGCAGCACCTGCTCGACCACCTCGTCGGTGCCGCAGGCGACCAGGGTGGCGCCGAGCAGCGCCGGCCGTTCGCCGCTTCGCTCGAGCCACGCACCCCAGCCGGGACGGGCGGTGCCCCAGCGCTCGGCTTCCCACACCTGCGCGGCGGGCACGAACAGCACGGAGGGTACGTCGAGGCTCCGAGCTAGCCGCAGCCCGGCGGTCTGGAAGAGCTCGTGACGCTGCCATACGAAGTCGACCGCGGTGCCCCTCCACGGGCCGTCGGCGTCGACGCCGAAGCGCCGGCTCGTGCGCCAGCTGATCAGGTCTTTGACGGCCGTCTTGGCGACCCCCGGTAACCGCTGCCGCAACCTCGCTCGTTCGGGGCTGCGCAGGGCCGGGTCCGATCCTCGCCGCCGTGCCTCGGCCGGGGTGATGACGCCATCGGACGTGACCAGCCATGACTTGCCCAGCACGCGCTCGGCGGCAGCGGCCCAACCCGCCGTGCTGACCAGCGCAGCCACCGGTCCCTGTTGGCCCGCGTTCGAGCCGCCGACGACAAGGATCGCCCCAGCCACGCTGGGAGGTTACCCCGTCCACCACCACGGCTCCGGGTCCCGGGCGCTTCACACGTCCCCACGCTCAGTCCTGTGGCCCGCGCGAGCCGGCGACGCCCCGGCTACGGTGTCGCCCCCTATGCGCTCGTGGCTCGCCGCTTCACCCCCGGCCGGCCCGGTAACTGCGGCGCCGATGCGCATCGTGCACCTCCTGTCCCGCAGCCACCGGCGTGGGTCCGAGGTGGTGGCAATGGAGCTGGCTGACGAACTCGACCGCCTCGGGCACGAGAACCTGCTGGTGGCCCTCAGCCCTGCCCTCGATGGGGGCCACGAGCCGGGCCTCGTGCCCCTGGTTACCTCGCGGCGGGTCGGTCCACTCGAGCTCGTAACGCTGGCCTGGCGGTTGCGCCGCTTGCTCGCCGACGAGCCCGCCGATGTGGTGTTGGCACACGGTGGTTGGGCGGCCGAGGTGGCCGCATTGGCCGCCCCGCGAGCTGGCTCCCTGCTGGTCTGGCAGCACACCCTCGGGGTTCACGACAAGATCTGGGGTCCGGTCCGCCAGCGCTGGTGGAGGAGCATCGTCCGCCGCTTCGACGTCGGCGTGGCCCTCACCGACGGCATGGCCGTAGAGCTCCACCGCCTGGGCTTCCGGGGGCCGGTCTGGATCATCCCCAACTTTCGCAAGCCCGACCGCTTCCTCGATCTCGACCGGTCCGTGGCCGCCGCCCGACTCCGCGCTGAGGCCGGGGTGCCCACCGATGTACCTCTGATCGGCTTCGTCGGGTACCTGGTGCACCAGAAGCGGCCCGAGAGAGCGATCGAGGTCCTGGCCTTGCTCCGCGCCGACGGGTGCCCCGCCCACCTGGCCATGGCGGGGGACGGCCCCCTTCGAGCGGACCTCGAAGCCCAGGCGGATCTTCTCGGTGTGGCCGAGGCGGTGGCCTTCCTCGGGCATCGAGCCGATGTCGAGTCGGTGCTCGGCGGGGTCGACCTGATCCTCCTCACCAGCGAGGCCGAGGGCATCCCGGGCGTCGCCATCGAGGCCCTCATGGCCGGGTGCCCGGTGGTGACGGTTGCCGTAGGAGGGGTGACCGAGGTCGTGGAGCACGGCGTCACCGGGCTCGTGGTCGACGGGGACGAGCCGGCACTGATGGCGGAGGCAGTTGCCGGGCTCCTCGACGACGAGGAGACCCGAGCCGCCATGAGCAGGAACGGCCGGCTGCGCATCGACAGGTTCTCGGCGGCCGCCACTGCGGCGGTCTACGCAGAGCGCCTCACGGCCGCCCGCGCCGGGCGCTGAGCATCGCAACCACAGCCCCGATTGCCACCAAGACGACCACGACCACCGCCACCACGATCCAGGTCGAGTCGGCCCCACCGCCGCGGCCGGCGGAAGCCGCCTCGAGCGTCGCCCCGGGGCGTGTCGTTGTCTGGGTGGTTGGAGGCGTGCTCGTGGTGGTGGTCGGTGCCGCGGTCGTCGGTGCCACGGTCGTCGGCGTGGTTGGTGGCGCCTCCGTGGTCGGTGCCGTGGTCGGAGCCGGCACTCGGCGTTGCTCGCCTCGGCCCGCCACCGCGGGCGGCTCGGGCGGGTCCAGTGGCAGGTCGAACCGGCAGGCCTGACCGCTCGCCGAGAGAGCCCTGGTGCCGGGCGCGGTGTCGTTGGCGCCCACCCACACGCCGCAGGACTCGACGGCCTGCACCAGCGCCTCGCCGGGGCGGGTAACCGGCTGCCGGTTGCCCGCAACGACCACACCGTCGACCCGCGTGAACTGGAGCGGCGGCCGGGTCGCCGGGGTGTCGCTGTCGTTGTCGATCACCCAGAAGCTGTGGCGGCGTTCGGTCCGTGGCGGTATCACCCAGAAGGTGAAGTGGTCGCCCCGCAGCACGTTGCGTTGCACCACGACGGTGTTGACCCGGCCATCCCCGGTGGCGGCCAGGACTAGCAGGCGGGCCGGACCGATCTGGTTGTCGAGGATGTGGATGTTCTCGGCACCCAACGACGGGTGGGGTTCCAGATCGATGCTGCCCATGCGGACGTCGGTGATGGTGTTGCGCTCGATCACCACGTCACGACCGGCGGTCACGGTGAGCCCCTGCCGTCCGCTGCGGATGAACGTCGAGTCGTGAATCCAAACCCGCTCGGTCCACCGGTGGTTCTCATCCCGACCCATGTACACGAAGTCGCCGAAGACGTCGCTCACCTCTATGCCGCCCAATTCGACATCGGTGGCGCCCTCGAGGCGAATGCCGTGCTGACCGACGAGCTCCTCCACATAGCCGCGGTCGTCGAGGCCTGCATACGGATTGGCCCCGCGGATCTGGAGGTTGCGCACGCGTAGGCCGGACCCGCCAACGATCCGCAGGTGAGCGCGGGAACCGTCGCCGACCGTCGTGGCGAAGATGCGGGCCCCGTTGCCCTCGATGCGCAGGTCGTGTCGGTTCACCAGGAGGAGGGTGCCCTCCACCCGGTAGTTGCCGCCTGGTTGGAGCCGGACGAGACCACCATCGGGCGTCCCGTCGATCAGCGACTGGAGGGCCGTCGTGCTGTCGATCGTGCCGGTGGCATCGGGGATCTCGGCGACACCGCGGGCGGTCGGCGACGTCGCCGTGGTCAACGTCCCAGCGACGGGCAGCACCACCCAGACGGCCGCCACGAGGGTTCGTAGGCGGACCATGCGGGCCCGGATGCTAGCGGCGCAGTGGCCGTACCCGCTGGGGATCACGACCGTCGAGCGTTTCCAAGCACGGCCCGCGGGAAGCCGCTAGGTTGTCGCCGCCGGTGTGTTACCGGCGGGTAACGCCAGAGGGTACGGGGAACACCCACAGGTATCGGTCCGCCGATCGCTGGGATCAGGTCGAAGCAACTGGGGGCATAGTGCGAGACCGCGCCGTCACGAGCCGTGTCGAGGTCGCCGAGCGCGAAGTGCCGACCACGGTGTACCACTGGGCACGGCAGCGGGAGAGCCTGAGCCTGGTCCTGATGGACGCCGGCATCGTCACCGCGGCGTGGTTGCTGGCGCTGGCGGCGGGCTTCGAGGCCGACATCCCACCCGACGTCGTGGATCGTGTCCTACTCGTGGTGGGGCCACCGATACTCCTGCAGATCGTCGTTCATCGGGCGTCGGGCCTGTACGGGCCGGTCTGGCGATACGCGTCGATCGAGGAGGCAGTCCGGGTCATGGCTGCCGTGGCCGTCGGGATGGTCGCTGCCTTCGGTTGGCTGTGGGTGGTCGACGACACCACGACATTGACGTTGCCGCGTTTCACTGCGCCACCGGTGGCCGCGTTGCTGATCCTCGTGGCCTGCGGTGGCGTGCGCTTCCAGTCCCGCCTCTTCGCCCTCGAACGGCAGCGGACCCGGGCCGCCAAGCCGGTGCGGGCCTTGATCGTCGGTGCCGGCAGCTCCGGCGCGGCCCTGGCCTACGAGCTGGCGCACACGGATTCGGGGCGCGATGTCCAGGTGGTGGGGTTCGTCGACGACGACGTGCGCCTGCACCGCCGATCGTTGCGCGGCATCCCGGTGCTCGGCGGCACGGCCGCCCTCGAAGAGCTGTGTCGCCGGCACACGGTCGACCGGATCTTCATCGCGCTGCCGCACGCAGGCAGGGAGCACACCAAGCCGATCGTCGACCGGGCGCTGCGGACCCAGGCCCAGGTCAAGGTGCTCCGGCCCGCGGCCTCCACGGCATCGGGGATGCTCCAGAACGTCCGCGATCTCGACCTCAGCGACCTGGTGGGCCGGGAGGCGGCGCCCGTCGACACCGAGGGGATCGGCGACTACCTGCGCGGCGCCACCGTGCTCGTCACGGGGGCCGGTGGCTCGATCGGCAGCGAGATCGCCCGCCAGGTGGCCCGGTACCAGCCCGGGCGGCTGCTGCTGGTCGACCGCGACGAGACGCTGCTTCACGACGTGGCGACCGACGACCTGGCGTCGTCGGCCGAGACCGTGCTGCTCGATCTCGGCGACCGTGACCGGATGGTCGCCCTGCTGCGGGAGACACGGCCCGAGGTGGTCGTCCACGCGGCGGCCAACAAGCACGTGCCGATCCTCGAGCGGTACCCGGCCCAGGCGGCCACGACCAACGTGCTGAGCACGTGGTGGCTCGCCAACGCCGCCGCCGAGAGCGGCTGCCAGCGCTTCGTGCACCTCTCCACCGACAAGGCCGCCCATCCCTGCTCCGTGATGGGCGCCACCAAGCGGGCGGCCGAGCACGTCGTGGTCGGGGTCGGCCGGCGCTATGGACTGCCGTACGCCGCGGTGCGGTTCGGCAACGTGCTGGGCAGCCGCGGCAGCGTCGTACCCACGTTCTTCCGTCAGATCGTCGCCGGGGGACCGGTCACCGTCACCAGCGAGGAGATGACCCGCTACTTCATGACCATCCCCGAGGCGGTCAGCCTCGTGCTGCAGGCGGGCGCCATCGCCGACGGGGGACGGATCTTCCTGCTCGACATGGGCGAGCCGGCGTCGATCCTCGGGCTGGCCCGCCAGATGATCCGGCTGTCAGGCCTGCGACCCGACGAGGACATCCCCATCGAGATCACCGGCGCCCGGCCCGGGGAGCGGCTCCACGAGCGGCTCCACGACGAGGCCGAGGAGCACGAGCCCGCCTCCCACCCGTCGATCTCGGTGCTGCGGCCCAAGCTGACCCTCGACTGGGACCGGCTCGTCCACGCCATGGAGGAGCTCGAGCGCTGTCGTGACGACGACGAGGCGGTGCGCCGAGCGCTGATGGACATGCTGCAGCGCTGCGGCGTCGACTGCCGACTCGAGGCCCCGGCGTCCAGCCCCGCAGCCCCGCTGGTGGTGCCGGCGGTGGGCGGCCCCGCGGCCGGCAACGGCGCCCGGGGGAACGGCGCAGCCCCGGAGGACGTATCAGCCTCCGAGAACAGCGCCGCAACCGGCGCAGTCGTGTTCGGGGGGAACGGGGCGACCCGCCGCCCGTCCCGCGCCCTCGCCCTGCTGTCGGGCGCCGCCGCGGACGGGCCCGGCCTGCCGTTCGCCCGCCCGGCCCGGCCCCCGCTGGAGCGGGTGGTGGCGCGGCTGACCCGGTCCTACGAGAGCGGGCAGATCACCAATGGCGCCCTGGTCCGCGAGCTGGAGGAGCGGATGGCCGATCGGCTGCGCGTCGGGCACGTCGTGGCCGTGAGCTCGTGCACGTCGGGCCTGATGCTGGCGGTGCAGGCCCTGGTCGGGGGGCGGACGGGGGCGGTGGTGCTGCCCAGCTTCACCTTCTCGGCCTCGGCTCACGCCGTCGCCTGGAACGGGCGCTCGCCGCGGTTCGTCGAGTGCGACCCCTGCACCTTCCAGATGGACCTCGCCCACGCTGAGGCCGCCCTGGATGGCGCCAGCGCCCTCCTCGCGACGCATGTGTTCGGCGCGCCTTGCAGCCCGGAAGCGGTCGAGAAGCTGGCGGCATCGGCTGGGCTCCCGCTCGTGTTCGACGCCGCGCACGCGATCGGCGCCACCAGCCAGGAGCGGCCCATCGGGGGGTTCGGCGATGCCGAGATCTTCAGCCTCACCCCGACCAAGCCGATGGTCGCCGGCGAGGGGGGGCTGATCGCCACGCAGGACGCCGAGCTGGCCGCCCGGCTGCGCATGGGTCGCGACTACGGCAATCCCGGCGACTACGACACCCGCTTCGTGGGCCTCAACGCCCGCATGTCGGAGTTCCACGCCGCGATGGCGCTCGAGTCGCTGGGCCTGCTCGACCGCACCCTGGCCCGCCGCCGGGATCTGGCCGCCCGTTATGTCGATGGCCTGCGGCAGGTGCCCGGCATCCGCACGCAGGTCGTGCCCCTCGACGACGTCTCCACCTACAAGGACTTCACGATCGCCGTCGACGCCCCGGACTTCGGGATCGATCGCAACCAGCTCGTGGCCGTCCTGGCGGCCGAGGGCATCGACACGCGCAACTACTTCGACCCGCCCATCCACCGCCAGCAGGCCTACCGGCACGAGCCGGACGTGTGCCTGCCGACGACGGACGCCGTCAGCCGCAGCGTCGTCTCGCTGCCGATCTACCCCGATCTGTCCGACGGCGATGTCGACACGGTCGTCGACGTGATCCGGCTGGCGCACGAGCACGCCGAGGAGCTGGCCGCCGAGCTCGACTTGGCAGTCGCAGGCCACGTAGCCCGCTGATCACTCGGCCGGGTCGGAGACGCCGGCCAACCGGCGTAGCGTTGGCGGCATGGAGCCGCGAGCCGAGTGGGTGTCGGCGGCACCGTCGCCTCGCCTGGCGCCGTTCATCGACGGGTACATGGGCTACCGCCTCAGCGGGTTCGCGCCCGGCACCCACCGGGGGCTGCCGTCCCGGCACATGACGTTCATCGTCAGCATCGGCCCCAGCATCGACGTCGTGTCCCAGACCGACCCCCGTCAGGCGCCCGCAAGCTACGGCTGCGTGCTGAGCGGGCTTCAGGCGAGCGCCGCGGTGATCAGCCACCGCGGCTACCAGGAGGGCGTCGCCATCGAGCTGACGCCACTGGGCAGCCGCGCGCTGTTCGGGATGCCGGCCCGTGCGCTGTGGAACACGTCGGTGGAGCTCGCCGACGTCGCCGGGGCGGCGGGCCGGGAGCTGTGGGAGCGGCTCCAGGGGCTCGACCACTGGCCCGAGCGGTTCGCGGCCTGCGACGACGTCGTCGGCCGCCTCGCCGAACGCGACGTCGCAGTCACGCCCGAGCTGCAGGGTGCCTGGCACGCGCTCGTGCGGTCGGGCGGGTCCGAACCCATCGGCACGCTCGCCGCGCAGGTGGGCTGGAGCCGGCAGCACCTGGCTCGCCGGTTCCGGGACGAGTTCGGGTTCGGGCCCAAGCTGGCCGCCCGCGTGGTGCGCTTCGAACGGGCGCGCCGCATGCTGCAATCGACACCCTCGTTCGTCACCATCGCCCAGGTAGCCGCCGCCTGTGGCTACTACGACCAGGCCCACCTCGACCGCGACTTCGCCGAGCTGGCCGGGTGCTCGCCCACGGCGTGGCTGGCGGAGGAGCTTCCATCCTTCCAAGACGACACGGCCGCGGCCGTGTGATCGTTAGGGCATGACAACCACAACCAACCATCCAACCGTCTGGCCGGTCCTCACCTACCGCGACGCCCGGGCGGCGATCGACTTCCTGTCCAAGGCCTTCGGCTTCGAGGAGCGCGCCGCCTACCCGCGCGAGGACGACCCGTCGATCATCGTGCACGCCGAGATGCGTTGGCCGCTCGGCGGCGGGATCATGTTCGGCTCCGCCGGCAAGGACGACTCGCCGTTCGGGCAACGCGTCCCCGGCAACGACTCGGTGTACGTCGTGTGCGACGACCCCGACGGCCTGTTCGAGCGGGCGGTGGCCCAGGGTGCGGAGGTGGTGCGGGGCCTCAAGGACGAGGACTACGGGTCCCGCGGCTTCAGCGTGCGCGACCCCGAGGGCAACCTATGGAGCTTCGGCACTTACACGGGGGAGTGACGCCCGACCGGTCGAGCGCCTGAGTGCCAGGCCAGGTCAGCCCGCGACAGGATCGAAGAAGTCGAGCCCCCCGAAGCGGGCGAATCCTCGATCGGCCGTTGCCAGCCGGCAGCCGTGCGTGATCGCCAGCGCCGCCAGGTAGGTGTCCGGCACCAGGTTGGCCCTGAGGCCGCGGTCCTCCGAGACGAGCCGGGCCAGGGCTGCCCACGTCGCCGGGGTCGATGCCACCGACCGCCCCCGGTGGGCACCGCGCAACCTGTCGACGAAGGCCAGGGCCTCGGCGGTCGGTGCCGGGTCGGCGAAGATCCGCGGGCTCGTCACGATGCGCGCGAAGCCGGTCAGGCAATGATCGACGAGCGCGAGCTCGTCACGTCCCGCTACCAGGTCGGTGATCCAGGCGGCGTAGGCGTCATGGTCCTCGGCCTCGCGACGGTAGGCGTACACGAGGACGTTGACGTCCGGAAGGATCACCGCGGCCCGTCAGCGTCGAGCGCCGCCCACAGGGCGTCGCGGTCGCTGACGTCGACGAGCGGTCTCGCGTTCGGGTCTCCGTAAGCGGGAAGAGGTTCGGGGGAGGCTTCGCGCTGGCGCTCCAGCACGACGCGCAGGCCCTCCTCGACGATGCTGGTGAAGGTCTTGCCCTCGGCCGCGGCCCTGGCCTTGGCCGCCTCGGCGAGGGCGTCAGGCAGATTGATGGTCGTTCGCACGCATACGAGCATATCGGGTCGGCGAGACGCCTACGACCACGGGCTGACGATCCCCGCGTCGTAGGCCCGGATGATGGCGGCCGGGCGGTCGCGGACCCCGAGCTTGCCGAAGATGGCGGAGATGTGGCCCTTTACCGTGCGCTCGCTCAGGTAGAGCGACTCCGCGATCTCGGCGTTGTTGGCCCCGGACGCCACCAGGCGCAGCACCTCCAGCTCCCGCTCGGTCAGCGCGGCGGCCGCAGGCCCGGCCGCCGGGCGCCGGCCCGCCGCCCGCCGCCGCAGCGCCGTCAGAACCCGGTCGGCGACTCGGGGGTCCAGCCACGAGCCGCCCCGGGCGGTCACCCGGATGGCGCCGACCAGGTCGGCGGCCGGCGCGTCCTTGAGCACGAAGCCGGCCGCCCCCGCCTCGATGACGCCCCACACCACGTCGTCGTCCTCGAACGTCGTCAACGCCAGCACCCGGTGGACACCATCGGCGACCAGCTCGCGCGTGGCCTCGATGCCGTCGAGCACCGGCATCCGCACGTCCATGAGCACGACGTCGGGCCCGAGCGACCGTGCGGCCTCCACACCGGCCCGCCCGTCGGACGCCTCGCCCACCACGTTCAGGTCGTCCTCGGCCGACAGGATCAGCCGCAATCCCGCCCGTACCAGCTCCTGGTCGTCGACGAGCAGCACCCGGATCATCGCCGCGCCTCCGCGTCGGTCCGCTGCAGGGGGATCGACGCCCGGACCACCCAACCGGCTCCCTCGGGCCCGGCCGACAGCGTTCCGCCGAGGGCGGCCACCCGTTGGCGCATGCCGTCGAGGCCGGTGCCACCCCCCGACAACGGTGGTGTGGACGGTGTCGGAGTGGCCGCACCATCCGATGGGCCGTTGCGCACCGACAGGTCCAGGCGGTCGCCGCTCTCGACTATCCGCACCACGACGTCCGAGCCCGGCGCGTGGTGCTCGGCGTTGCTGATCGCCTCCTGCACCAGCCGGTAGGCGGCCAGGCCCGCGTAGGCATCGACGGCCTCGAGATCACCCGCCACGTCGGCCCGCACCGCCAGCCCGGCGTCGGAGGCGGTCCGCACGAGCCCGAGTATGTCGGTGGCACCCGGCCGCGGCCGCTGGGCGCCGGTCTCGTCCGGTGCCCGCAGCAGCCCCACTATGGCCCGCACGTTCTGCAGGCTGTCGCGGCCCGCCTGCTCGGCCCGTTCCAGCGCCTCGGCGGCGGCGGCCAGGTCGTGGCTCAGGACGCGGCGGGCGCCGGTCACGTTGAGCAGCATGACGGTGAGGCTGTGGCCCACGACGTCGTGGACGTCGCGGGCGATGCGTTGGCGCTCGGCCGCGCCGGCCGCGGCCTGCAGTTGGTCCTGGGCGTCGGTCAGGGCCGCCAGCAGTTGCCGCTCCCGGCGCAGGATGCGACCCACGACCCACGTGATGAGACCACCTGTGGCGAAGTAGACGAACGCCTCCCCGTCCTCGTCCCAGTCACCGGTGGCGTAGAGGATCGGGATGACGATCGCGGCCCCCACGGCGGCGGTGATCTCCGCGCCGAGCGACTCGCCGTTGGCGGCCAGCCAGGCCACCGCCAACAGGGCCAGGAAGTTGGCGCCGGGGGCGTCGTACAGGTGGACGAGCACCCCGGGGATGCCCACACCGGCGATGACGATGATCCACGGGCCCACTCGCACCTCGCCGCCCACGAGCGCCCACGGGACCAGCGCCACGACGAGCCCGACGACCAGCCCGGCTTCGAGCGGTGTGGTGGCGAAGACGAGCACCGCAGCCACCAGCGCAGCCACCGGGAACGCGAGCGCCATCGTGAACCTGCCGCCCCACGATCGCATGCGTCCGTCGGCCATGTGGGGAGAGTACGACCGGGGTTTACTCGGCGGCACCGTCCCCCGGTACCAGCGATGACCGTCCCACGGTACGGGCGCGGACCGTCCCGTGGTCGGACGGGAAACGGCCGGCGGGTCGATGCGGGGGCCCGTGCTCCGACCGGACGATGGCGGGGTCCACCATCCGCTCGGGGAGGCCCCACCATGTTCAGCTCACTCGGTCGCTTCACCGTCCGCCGGCGCCGCCTGGTGCTGGCACTGACTGTCCTGTTCGTCCTCGCCGCCGGGGCCGGGGGCGCCGGGGCGTTCGGCGCCCTCGAGGACGAGGGCTTCGAAGATCCCGGCTCGGAGTCGTACCGCGCCAGCCGATTCCTGGAGGAAGAGGTGGGTGCCCGCGAGCCTGAGATGATCCTGCTGGTCGAGAGCGTCGACCCCGACGCCGACGTCGACCACCCCGCCGTGGCGGCCGCCGGCACCGACCTCACCGAGGCGCTCGTCGCAGAGCCCGGGGTCGCCGCCGTCGCGTCCTACTGGTCGCCGGGCGGGGCGCCGGAGCTGCGGTCCGCCGACGGGACCTCGGGCCTGGTCGTGGTCGACGTCGCCGGCGACGACGACGAGGCGGTCGAGGACCTCGGCGACCGCTACGCCGGCCCCCGGGGGGCCATCACCGTGGGCGTCGGCGGCGAGGACGCCATCGACGCCGCCATCGAGGAGCAACTGGGCGAGGACCTGGCCCGGGCCGAGAGCCTCGCCATCCCGGCCACCCTGGTGCTGCTTGTGCTGGTCTTCGGCGGCGTCGTGGCGGCGTCGCTGCCGCTGGCCATGGCGGTCGTGTCGGTGACCGGCACGCTGCTCGCCCTGTTCGCCATCGCCCAGGTCACCGACGTGTCGATCTATTCCATCAACCTGACCACCGCGCTCGGCCTGGGGCTCGCCATCGACTACTCGCTGTTCATCGTGAGCCGCTACCGAGAGGAGCTGGCCGCCGGCCGGTCGAGCGACGACGCGGTCGTGCGCACGGTCGAGACCGCCGGCCGGACGGTCGCCTTCTCGGCCCTCACGGTGGCCGCGTCGCTGTCGGCGCTGCTGGTGTTCCCGCTCTACTTCCTGCGGTCGTTCGCCTACGCCGGCGCCGCGGTGGTGGTCGCCGCGGCCGCCGGTTCGCTGCTCAGCCTGCCCGCGCTCCTCGCCGTGCTCGGCCCCCGGGTCAACGCCTGGTCGCTGCGACGTGGCTCGGGCTCGGCGACCCGGGGGGGCGAGAGCCGGTTCTGGCAGCGCCTCGCCGCCGCGGTGATGCGCCGGCCCATCCCGGTCGCCACCGGCGTCGTTGTGCTCTTGCTCGTCCTGGGCGCCCCCTTCCTGCGGATCAATCCCGGCCTGCCCTCCTACGAGTCCCTGCCCGAGTCCAACGAGGCCCGGCAGGTCGCCGAAGGCCTGGCCACCCGGTTCGAGGGCAACCAGAGCGAGCAGTTCGCCGTGGTCCTGCCCGGCACCGACGCCGACGGTGCCGACGCCCGGGCCGTGGCCGCCTTCGCCGAGGACGTCCGGGCGCTCGACGGCGTGTCCGACGTGACCGTGGAGTCGGCCGACGCCGGCTCCTGGCTGAACGTCGTGCCCTCGGTGGTGCTGCTCTCGCCCGAAGGCGAGGACCTCGTCGAAGACCTACGTGGCCTCGACGCGCCGTTCGAGTTCGGCGTGGAGGGCGACGCCGCCGAACTGGTCGACTCCAAGGCCGCCATCTACGACCGCCTGCCGCTAGCGCTGGCGATCGTCGGCATCACCACGTTCGTCCTGCTGTTCGCCGTGTTCGGCAGCATCCTCGTGCCGATCAAGGCCATCGTGCTGAACCTGCTGTCGCTGACGGCCACGTTCGGGGCCATGGTGTGGATCTTCCAGGACGGTCACCTGTCCGGCGTCCTCGACTTCACCGCCACGGGTCAGCTGGACGTGTCGATGCCGATCCTCATGTTCTGCATCGCCTTCGGGCTGTCGATGGACTACGAGGTCTTCCTCCTGTCCCGCATCAAGGAGGAGCACGACCGCACCGGTGACAACACCCAGGCGGTGGCCGTCGGCCTGGCCAAGACCGGACGGCTCATCACGGCGGCCGCGCTGGTGCTGGCCATCACCTTCGCGGCGTTCGTCACCAGCGGCATGAGCTTCATGAAACTCATGGGCCTCGGGCTGACCCTGGCCATCGTCATGGACGCCACCATCGTGCGGGGCCTGCTGGTCCCAGCGTTCATGCGGCTCGCGGGCGAGGCCAACTGGTGGGCGCCGGCCCCGCTCCGGCGGCTCCAGCAACGTTGGGGCTTCCGCGAGGCGCCGGCGCCGGCTCCCGGGGATCCCAGTTGACGCCCTCGACTACCCGGTGTTGGCGCCTGCCGGCGAATCCGCCTCCTCGACCCACACCGAGCCGGGCGCGGGCGTGAACGACGAGCTGTGCCCGTCCTCCCATTCGACCGTCAGCATCGTCCCGACCTTGGCGGTGACGGTGCCTCTCTTGCTCGGCGCCCCCTTGGCGGCGGCGACCACGATGCGATCACCGATCTCGGCCACGAACACACCTCCATCTCGAGCATGAGTTGCGCCGTTCAGTGTAGGACCCGCGGTTTCGGCGTGGACCCGGGCGGGAACGACCAACCCATGGGGAAGGGCCCCGATCCCGTGCCGTCCGACGCCCTGCCCACGAGCCCGACGGCACGCATCCTGGTGCGGCGGTTCCGCCGCGAGGGCTGCGTGCCCCTGTCGGAGGTCGAGCGGGCCGCCGAGGGCCTGGACGGCAGCGACGACGCCGAGGCCGAGCTGATCGTGCAGATCGAGCAGGCGGGACTCGACGTGCGGGACGACTGCAGCCAGGCGGTCCGGGCGGCACCGGTGGCCGCCGAGCGGGTGGCGGACCTCACGGCCGACACGCTCACCGCGTTCCTCGACGAGATCGGCCGGGTGCCGCTCCTGAGCGCCGCCGACGAGATCGAGCTGGCCAGGCGCATCGAGGCCGGCGACGAGGCCGCCAAGGAGCGGATGGTGCTGGCCAACCTGCGCCTGGTGGTGTTCTGGGCCAAGCGCTACCAGCACCGGGGCATCAGCCTGCTGGACCTGATACAGGAGGGCGTGTTCGGGTTGATCAGGGCGGTGGAGAAGTTCGACTGGCGCAAGGGCTTCAAGTTCTCGACCTACGGGACCTGGTGGATCCGCCAGTCGTTGCAGCGGGCCATCCAGAACAAGGCTCGGGAGATCCGGATCCCCGAAGGGCTGGCGGAGCGGGGACGCCATCTCGAGGCGGCGCGGGAGGCGCTGGAGGAGTCGCTGGGCCGGGACCCGACGGACGAGGAGCTGGCGGCGGAGACGGGTCTCTCGCTCGACCAGGTGCGCCAAGTCCACGATGCCGCCCGGGTGGTGACGAGCCTCGATCTGCCGGTCGGCGAGGAGGGCGAGGTCACGCTGGGCGAGCTGATGCCGGGGGAAGAGGGCATCGAGGAGTCGGTGGTGATGAGCCTGGAGGAGAGCGACGTGCGCCGGGCCGTCGCCGACCTGCCCGAACCGCACCGCACGATCATCCGGCGACGCTACGGGTTCGACGGCGACCCCGTCGGCTACTACCGGCTCGGCCGTGACCTGCGCATGGCCGACCGGACCGTCCAGAAGCTGGAGCGGGAGGCGCTGCAGATGCTCGGTCTGCGGCGTGAGCTGGACGCCCTCCGGCCGGCGGCCTGAACCTCTTCTTCACCTGCCGGGGTCGGCCTCCGGGGGCGGGATGTCGGTGCCGCACACGGGGAGAGGGGAAGGGCGAGGGACCGACACCCCAGCGCCCCGGAGGCCTCGAAGCGCCGGCTACCCCCGTCCACAGCCGGCAAACTGGCGGCCTTCGCCGGCGCTCGGCCGCCAGGGTGGTGGGGGACCGACGGCGGGTTCAGTCGCCGCTGGTGCCGGTCGTCCAGCTCATCCTGGCGAACCACCGCTCGGCGAGGTCGGCGACGGCCTCGAGCGCGCCCGGCTCCTCGAACAGGTGGGTCGCCCCGGGGATCACCTCCAGCCTCGCCTCGGTCTCGATGCGGGCGAGGGCCTCGCGGTTCAGGTCCAGCACCACGGGGTCGGCACCGCCGACGATGAGCAGGGTGGGGCAGAGCACCCGGGCGAGCCGGGGGCCCGCCAGGTCCGGCCGCCCGCCCCGGGAGACGACCGCGGCGACGCCATCGGGGTGGTCGGCGGCGGCGATCAACGCCGCGGCGGCGCCGGTGCTGGCACCGAAGTAGCCGATGGGCAGGCCCGCCAGGTCCCGCTGGTCGCCTACCCAGGCGGCGGCGGTGGCCAGGCGGCGGGCCAGCAGCTCGACGTCGAACCGCAGGTGGCGGGTGCGCAGGTCGACCTGCTCCTCGGCGGCGGTGAGGAGGTCGAGCAGCAGCGTGGCCTGGCCGCCGGCCTGGAGCCGGGTCGCGACCTGTCGGTTCCGGGGGCTGTGCCGGCTGCTGCCGCTGCCGTGGGCGAACACGACCACCCCGCGAGGATTGCCGGGCACGGCGAGGTCGCCGTCGGTGACCACGTCGCCGGCCTGGGGAATCTTCACCGCTCTGGTCGTCACCATGCCCTCCACCATGCGCGCCCTCTACCCGGGCGGGTCCACGTCAAGCGCTCGAGCCAGTTCTCTGACTAAAGTCAGGGAATGGACGACGCGGTGGATGAGGCGATGGTCTCGCAGGTGCGCCGGTTCAACCGCGTCGTCACCCAGCGGGTGGGCGCCCTCGACGACCGCTACCTGGCCCGGGACCGGCCCCTCGGTGAGGCGCGGGTGCTGTGGGAGATCGGCGACGACGGCAGCGACGTGCGGTCGTTGCGCTCGCGGCTGGGCCTCGACAGCGGCTACCTCAGCCGCCTGCTCCGGTCGCTGGAGGCGGCGGGGCTGATCGCCGTCAGGCCCCACGAGGCCGACAAGCGGGTCCGCTGCGCCCGCCTCACGCCCGCCGGTGCGGCCGAGCGGACGGTCCTCGACCGGCGCAGCGACGACCTGGCCCGGTCGTTCCTCGAGCCCCTGAGCGAGGCGCAGTGCGCTCGCCTGGTCGCCGCCATGGCCGACGTCGAGCGGCTGCTGACGGCGGGCCTGGTCGAGATCGACGCCGTCGATCCGGCCCGGCCCGCGGCCCAGCACTGCCTGCGCGAGTACTTCGCCGAGCTCGATCGGCGCTTCGACGGTGGCTTCGATCCGGCGCTGAGCATCCCCGCCGACCTCGCCGAGCTGCGGCCACCGGCGGGGCTGTTCCTGGTCGCCAGCCTGGGGGGCGAGCCGATCGGATGCGGCGCCCTGAAGTTCCATGGCGACGAGCCGACCGAGCTCAAGCGCATGTGGGTCGCCGGGTCGGCCCGCGGGCTGGGGATCGGACGACGCCTGCTCGCCGAGCTGGAGCACCGAGCCGCCGCCCACGGCAGCCGGGTGGTGCGCCTCGAGACCAACAAGTCCCTGACCGAGGCCGTCAACCTGTACCGCGCCGCCGGCTACTGCGAGGTCGACGCCTTCAACGACGAGCCCTACGCCCACCACTGGTTCGAGAAGCGCCTGTCCTGAGCGCTCGACAGCTCAGTCCAGTTCGGCGAAGCGGACGTCGTGGACCGCGTCGGGGGCGATGAACCGCAGCAGGCGGCGGCCCTCGGCAGCCACCGACGACGCCGCCCGCTTGGCCAGGCGGCCCACGTGGTCGACGACGAGGGTCGTGGTGCCGTCCCGGTCCCGATCGATGCGCCAGGTGCCGCAGACGAAGCCATCGTGGAGCACCGAGCCGCTGACCGTGCGGTCGCGGCCGAACAGGCGGGCGCGCAGCCGCTCGTCGCGGGGCATGAAGCGGCTGCGGTCGTCGTGGGACAGCAGGGCATTGTCGTACTCCGGCAGGAAGCGGGGCGGGGCCGGCGTGTCCGGATCGGGGCGGGGGGCGTCGGGCAGATCGAACAGCTCCCGGCCCCGCTCGTCCCGGAACGGGCGCAGCCGGGGCCGCAGCCGTTCCACCACCTCGCGGAGCCCGGTCAGGCGCGACCAGGTCCGCACGTCCGCCACCCCCGCCGGCCCGAAGGCGGCGAAGTAGCGCATCACCACGTCGTCGATGGGCGTGTCGCACGCCAGTGGGCGGCCCAGCCACGACTCCACGGTGGTGAGCCGCACCTGGCCGCGGCGGTCCCAGATCCCCCGGGGCGGCGCCTGGACCAGGCCGAGGTGGCAGCGGCAGGCGTACGCCAGGGCGGGCGCGTGGAGACCGGGGAAGCGCTCGGCCAGGGCGGTGCGCAGCTCGGTGCCGCTCAACGGTCGCTCCGCCAACAGCTCGCGGGCGACGGCGAGGACCGGAGCGAGGTCGACGCCGCGCAGCGGCGGGCCGTACTCGGGATGGCGCTCCAGCTCGGCGGTGAGCACCGGCTGGGCCAGCGACCGCAGGACCAGGCAGTCGTCGGCGGTGAGGAGGTGGATGGTGCCCCGCATGGCCACGATGCGGACCGCCCGCCGGTCGAGCATCGCCTGCACGAGCTCGTCGGGGCGGAACCCCACGAGGCGGGACCACAAGGCGTGGTACGGGTCGTGCGGCTCCTGCGCCTGAAGGCCGACGAGGTGCTTCACGGCGCTCAGCGCCGGCATGGCGTGCCGTTCGAGCAGGAGCTGGCGCGCCAGCGTGGCGCGGTTGAGGCTGCGTCGATCGAGGACGTCGGGTGTCATGAGGGAACCTC
>OCZV010000316.1_pt1 | contig 17593 bp, 22 predicted proteins | sample 1539051 | NCBI WGS metagenome assembly OCZV01 (sample SAMEA3113581, study PRJEB22503) | soil metagenome
TTTTAGTGACGCCGCCATTTGCAGCTTCTAGAATTTGAGCAGTTATATCAGTTCTGCTTCTATATTTCATGTGTATCCTAGATATTAGGATCTATAAAAACGTCTCGACGTTTTATTATAGAAGATTTTATCTAAGGATAGATCTATACCATACCTACTACCGCCTGTCTTTTTATAGTCATCATAGCCTCTTGTTCCTGCCTATGACTTGATCTTGTTCCTGATTATTTGCGGACTTCCTTCTACATCAGTATCGTTTCTTTCACTGTGCAAGCTACCTAATGATGCGCGCTGCTTCAACTCACCTGCAATTTAAGCAAATTGTCATGTGTTTCTCGTTCCGCAGAGAGCCTCAATATATGATCAACTTGCCTGACGATCTTGACAGTTTCGAGCACTATGGGCAGACTCGCTGGTATATATCATTCCGGCAATATTCTTGACTGATTTGACGATTACTCAGGAGTTATATCATCATCTACTTGTGTTCCGTAAATGCACTCTTTGCCTCCCGTATCGTCTCTTCTATGTTATGAATTGTTCCCGACCCTTTAGATTCCATCACAGTGAGTTTCAGTTCATCTACAAGCGCAGAAATAGAGCGCAGCATTTCCTTGAGGGCATCCATCGTTTCGCCAATGTTCTTGCTGTCGCCTACTGAGCTGATAGTGTTTTTGGCGGACTTGATTGTTTCCGTTGCCTCGTCAAGTACGCCGGAATTCTTCAGCTCCATTGTGACCCTTTCAATTCTTGCACTGGTTTTTTCAAATGATTCGGTGGTCTTACGAATATTTTCAATGTTAGTTACCATGGCTGGCTCTCTAAGCGATTTAATTATCTCGTTGCCAACCTTGGCAGTATCTCGAATCTTCTCAAGTGAATTCTGAACATCCGGCGATCCAAGTTCCCTTATTATCTCAACCGCATCAGATGTCGTCTTTTTTATGTCTTTGAGCTTTTCTGCCATTCACAATAGTATCGCTTTCCGCTTTAATTGCAAAGCGGTAAAAGTTTTCGGTACCTATATTCTATAATCTGCTTAATTTTTTAGCGTCTTATCCATACTATCCTTATTAAGATCATAATAGCTGCCCAAGAACAAAAGTTACACTACGTCTGCAGTTGTAATTTTTTTCTTATTCTTTTCTGTATCTATTGCAACACCTTCAGTTGGGCTTCGTGTGTCATGCAGCTTGTCATAGTTAGCTTCGTATGCCATGCAGCATCCATGCGGTGCGATTACATCTGATACCTTGCCCATCACATCAGGTCCTTTATCTTCTACCAGCATACACTTGCCGCCGCTTGCGCTCATCCAGTAGATACAGTTGTAGCAAAAGTATCCCTCGTGCAAGTTTGAGTCGGCAAACTTGTCATATTCAATGTATGATGCCTGTAGCTTGCTCCTTTTCTTGAACTTAGTCAGATTATCGACTGCGCCAGCAGCTTCTTTGATCTTCTGTCCAATGTCTGTCACCTTTATCGCGCCTCCTCCTCATTTGGGTCCCACAATGTGCAGAGACCGTGTGGTGCTATGATGCCAGACTCTCGGCCGTTAACGTCAGGTCCAGTATCTTCCACTATAGCGCAGTGGTTGTCCTTAATGAAATATGTGCAATTGTAGCAGAAATAGCCCGTGTGCAGATCGGCATTTTTAAAGTGGTCTATTTCCAGGTACCCAGAAGCTGCCTTTGAGAGCTTAGGATATTGTTTGTCAGTAGCTATAATCTGGCTCGCCATGGCATTATGGCTACGGCATAGTATAAAATAAGTTTACTAATTCTAACTATGATTCTGTGCTATTACCTTTTTCTAAGCTCTCTTGCAAGTCGCTTTAGTCTTGACCATCGTAAAGTGAATTTGGCAAGTATTATTGCGCCCACGAGGACTGCCCAGATCCAAAGAGGAGGACTTTCCACTTTTCTTTCATGTCATTAAACGAATTTATGCTCTTGTTTTGAAATTGTCTCCTAGTCGGCGGCCTGAAATCCATATTCCTCATCGTGAAGTGCTGAGCTTTCTGAACTTGCTATCATTCTCCTTTGCTTCTCCGTCGACCATCAACATCTGATATTAGTCATTGTTTGGATGGTGCTCCTCCCAATAATCCAATAACTGAGCCGAACTGTTATGATATATACAAGACGGCTATTATCAAACTATATCTACTATGTCTATACGCCAAGGCTGTGAAAAAAGAATACCATAAGCCTATGCCAATGAAGGGAAAAGAGGAATTAAGTTCAGTGCTGCCTTCTTGTTCCACATGCGGGGCTACATTGGATTTGAAACTTCTCAGGTGTTTTGGAAGCAGACGTATTATTAGCGACGATAGAAAATCATATTATTGTAATAATCCACTGTGTCCTCCTGATGAGGAGGAACGAAAGCGCCGATTGTTACCCTTTTCAGGGAATAGCCACCATTGTATGTAGCAAGGTAGTAACATACACGCGCATATACACACAGAGAGAGAAAAGCAATAGGCTAGAACTCTTGGCTATAACGCTAACCTCTTATCATCATAGCTAGTTCAGCATCTCCGTTACATAGTTTCATCAAGCTGAGAATAAGTAGGAGAGAAGTACTAAAACTTGCAAATGGCCTCTGTCCCGCAGATCGACTCACTGGCAGGCATAGACTGTTACTGCACAAGCTTTGCCGGAACAGGGGGGTCGATAAAGCACGGGAGCGAAGGATTTATGGTATCTGAACTTGTGGATGAGTCGCTCGATATATCACGATCGTACGATGAGAGTCACCGCTACCCGCTCTATGTACTTGAAAAGCGGGATATCGACTCAAACCATGCCTTATTTGAAATTAAGCGTGAGCTGCACATAAAATTTAGAGTAATGGGTATAAAGGATGCCAAGGCTGTGGCAACGCAGTATGCAGGTATGGAGCGAGTAATAAGAAATCCTCCCACGGAGTTAACAAGTAGACACACACGGCTTACACTGAAAGGTTTCACCAAGCACCCTCTTGAGAAGAGATTCCTTGCGGGGAACAAGTTTGAGATAAGGATCTACAACGTCCGCTCATCAGATCTCTCCAGCTTTGTTCCACAGATTAGCAAGGTGGGCAATTTTTACGGCCTCCAGAGATTCGGTAGTGAAAGGTTAGTGACCCACCTTGTTGGTAGGGAAATTGTCAAGCGCAACTTTATACAGGCAGTCGAGTTGCTACTCAGCTACACTACTGAATTTGATAGTCAGATGAGCAGAGAAATTAGAAACAGGTGCGCTGACCCAAGGAATTATCGGCAAGTGCTCAAGATGCTACCAAAAGGCATGGACATTGAGCGGCAAGTGCTGTCTACACTAGTCGCCGGCAGGAATGCTATTGCAGCTCTGCGTGCAGTACCAATCATGATCCGGAGACTATTCGTCCAGGCATATCAAGCGTATATCTTCAACAGATGCCTCAGCAGAGCCATCAGGAGAGGCGAGGATCTGCTGCAGCCTCAGGCTGGAGACCTTTGCTTTGAAATGGGGGGGCTGGTAACCTTTGGCAGGATAATAAAGTACAATCCTGACTCAAAGACAAAGTTGGTTCCAGCAATAAGGATGGCAGGATATAGCTTCCAACCTGGCAAGGGCAGGTTTGAAAATATCACAAGAGCAATACTGCAGGAGGAAGAAGTAGATCCAAAGGAGTTTTACATAAAGGAGATGCAGGAACTGAGTCACCAAGGAGGCTTTAGACAAGCTCCACTCTGGTGCACAGATTTTTGGTATGAACGGGACCCACTGATGGTATCATTCAAGCTGCCTAAAGGATCGTATGCGACCACGCTTTTGCGTGAAATAATCAAGCCAGATGATCCAATCAGAAGTGGCTTTTAGCGCCCGAATCTCTTACTAGTAGGATTATGTAGAATTTGGAATCAAAAGACAGGGCACCTGCCAACATATAGGCACTTTCAACTATACTCGTTACTATTCCTTTGCAAATAACTATTATCTTTGCATGAGATGATAGAGACTCCGCCTTTGTTTTTAATAGAAAATACTCTTCCTAATACAAAAAACAGTAAATCATAAAGGCGCTCAACATAATATATAGTACCGCACTATGATACACGATACACGTATGCTTGGGGGCAAGAACCTGCATGAAATGATAGAAAATGCCATTGACGACATATACAAGAACGTGAGCATCAAGATAGACAAAACAGACTCCGATAGGATCCATGCAATAGAAGCATCAGGCTGCACAAGGTTTGCATACTATGAGCGCAAGGACTCGCTTCCTTCAGATAATGCGGCTAAGATCTCAAGCCTGCTTGGGAATAGTATACGCCACTCACTGAGTAACGTACGTGGCGAGTACAAGATCGACACCCTTGCACTTGAAGTTAATGTCGACATGATAATGGCCAATGAGTTTATCGTAAGATTTGAAATTGTGCCTACTCTGCCGGAGGTTCCGAACCCACAGCACATGTTGTATCTCAATGCATGTCTCTTTGCGTTCAACAAAGACGAGGGTTTTTTGATCTACATGACTGAAGAGGGCAAGATGGTTGAGTTCTCTGTGACCAAAAACAATAGGATGTTTGAAGAAATCGTTAGAAGGGCAAGAGTGCTCAGCACATTGCTAAAAGAAAACAGAGTTCCAATAGTCGAGCCATCCAACATATGCACAACTTGCAAATACTTTGAAAGATGTTATGCAAGGAAGAAGGTAAAGGATGAAGGTTCAGGCTTTATATTAGAAGAAATTTTTAAATCCAAGAAATAATTATTGTGAAAAGATAGAAACGTGCTATCAGCTATGCTCGCTATGACCTTGGGACGGTGTATATCCTTGGCTATACCTTCTTGCCCTTGAGCCAAACAGCACAGCTACTAGGAATACAAATACTCCTGCAGTCACAGCAAACATGAATGTTTCTTCAGCCATATTACCGGGAGCCCTACATGAAACTTAATACCTTTATGAATTGCAACATAACATGCTATGATAATATCATAAAATGTTAGGGGAATGTCAATTCAAACCCTTTCTCATAATAGCTTGTTTGGAAGTTTGAGCCAGTCAGCCTATAGGAGTAGGTTCCCTCAACACTGTACTGGCCAGTGCCATTTACCATGCTGTCCCAGCTGCTGGCAGTAAGGTTATTACGCACTGCAACCTGAGTATCTCTGAGAGTGACGTTGCTGTTGCCAATTATTGGAAATATGTCCTCTTGTCCAGACACAAAACCCTCAGGACTTACTCCAATGTCCCCAGTTATCATCTGATACTGACCCACATTCAGTGTATAGTGGATCGTCTCAAAAAGAGCAGTGCTTCTGTTAGGGTTGTGGACGTCAAAGACCACCTGTACATTTGCGTTCTCTTCATCTGTTTTCTCAACTACAATATCACTAAGTCCTAGTTGGAGGTCGGCTATCTGAGTCTCGGACGTGCCTGGATCCTCATTATTGCCAAGAGGCCTGAAATTTCCCATTCCCATAATGAAAAATATGGCTATAGCAGCTGCTGCAATGCCGCCAGCTACCACATAAATGGCCTTTGTATTCACAATTGCCTTTTTTTCGCGTTCGCCCACGCTTTAAAGCTGTCGATTAATCCAAATGCTTATACTAGCCGTTACAAAAAAATTGCTGCCGGTTGCAATACCACAAGGCGGCAAATATCGGACGCGAGAGGGCTCAGAAAGCCCAAATGAGGCTCTTCGAGTACACTGGCTTTGCCATGCTGACCTATACTGTTAAACAGGGCATGACAGGGTTTGAGCCTGTGGGTGAAGAAGAGCTAGTTGGTAAGATGACAAGTGGTAATGAGTCAATGCTTTTTATTTGCGATAAGGATGGTTATGCCAAGGCTCAGTCAAGGCCTATGCCAATGGAACAGGGGGAAGAAGCTTTCAAAAAGATGCTTGCAGATGGTATGCAGGAGTTCAGTGGCAATATTAAGACAGTATCATAAGCTGGGATATGCTTATTGAACTGTCGAGAAAAAAATGGTAGAAGGTATATTAGTAGTTTGCCAATGATTAATTAGCCATATGAGGTAGCTGACCAGAAATTATTGCAATTGGAAAGATACATATGCACATAATGGGAGGTCAATGCTCTTTGTTAGAAGGATCATGATGATGAGTTAAGATAGTCTAGTGTAATTGCAATGCGGTAGAGGTCATGGTCATCATAAGACACACTTGGAACGTAGTATATACACCCAATCTATAACAAGATTAGATGGTGCAAATATAAGCTGTTATTATTATTTAGGGCCTTATCACTAGTTTGACAAAGCAGAATATTATATGAATCTGATAGTGCCTATACTATAATGCGAGTTCCAACAGTGCTACGCGAGATTGCGTTCTTGATTACTGCGGGATCTGACTTGAGCACTACCGTAGGGATCTTGCTCCGCTCTATCACCTTGAGCGCCACAATGTCCATCAGGTCATAGCCGCCTGCTGCCGAATCTTCAGATCCCAATAGATCTATGCACTTCTTGACAGTGATTTCATTGAATAGCTTGGCGTCCTTGTTCTTGTTGGGATCGGAATCATAAATGCCGTTGACGTCTGTTGCGTTGAGGAACTTGTAAGCTTTGACCTTTTCAGCAATAAGGGCAGCTGTTGCATTTGTGCTCTGCCCCGGATGTAAACCGCCTGTCACAACTATTCTGTTGGTTGTTACAGCCTTGCTCACTTGTTCGAGATCTTCTGGGACTGCAGGGTACGCCTGATCGCCAAGAGCAATAATCATGAGTCTTGCATTCAGCCTTGAAACCTCGATGCCTAGGATGTCCAGAGATGCTTCATCCGAGCCAAAGCTTCTTGCGGTGGAAATGTAGTGGCGCGCAACCTCGCCCCCACCTGCAACAACTACTGGCTGCACTTTCTCGCTTATTTTGCTCAGCATTCCCGCATACCTCTTCAGCTCATATGCTGTTTCATGGCCAAACACTTTTCCAGATAATTTAATTACAACACGACGCCTAGCCTGCGTGGATCTTACCTGCCCCCATATTCAGTATACCTTGATCGCCCAATACCTTTTTAATAGCTCGCTCCACCTTCTCACGGTTCTCTGCGGTAGTATAGACACGTAGCATGTCGAAGAATCCTGAGATCGATTCTACAAGTGGAATCTCTGACATCGGCATCTCATACACTCGATCCTTATCGACTACCAATACGGAATACATCTCTTCCTTGCTTGGAGTCAGCGGCATCGAGGGAGCACGAGAGACATCGACAAACACATAGTTGCTATCGACATCTGCCACATGCGCAATATGGGAAGCAAGCGCTTCCAGCGCTTTTTTGTCCATCCTTTGTCTATCGCGCTTGTGCAAGAATTTTTCATATACACTCTTAAGCAGCCTCCTGTCGCGGTAATCTCGTGCCATCTTGCCTGAAAATGCATATCTGCCGGAAAGCGTACAGAGCCGCTCAAGGGTGGCTTCATCTGTTAGCGTAAGATACTTTTGGAGTGAAGTATTTGTCAGTCCAAGCGCTTCATCTGCCCCTATCATTGAGCGTAGGAGCATTACTTCAGCAGATCTCACTGTCTTATGGAAATATACTGCCTTGAACATTTCATAGCGTGAGATCAGCATTGATTCAAGTGAGTTGAGGGCAGACCTGTTTATCGCAAGTCGGTTCTTTGAAACTTCAAGCGAACTCACAAGCCTGTGATAGTCAAGCTTGGCATACTCTGCTCCGGTGAAAAGCCCGTCGCGTGGCAAATAGTCCATGATGTCTGCAGACAGTCCACCAGAAATAATTTCATTCATGAAATTTACCTTTGACTGGCCAAATGAAAGCCTGCATATCTGATGTGCATTGGAACCATATCTTCCCAGAATGTCAGCTATCTCGCTTTGGATTATGATCTTTTTTCCAAGCTCCTCATGGCTAGTATTACAATGATACTCAAGGACCTCTTCGAACAGGTGCGAAAAAGGCCCATGCCCAATATCGTGTAACAGCGCAGCAAGCCTGAGATCCTGTACCACTTCTGCGTGAGTGATATATCCCTTGCCAAGTAACGTTTCGCCTGCAAGGCCGGCTATATGCATGGCGCCAAGTGAGTGCTCAAAGCGTGAGTGCTGCGCGCTCGGATACACTAGATGTGCACCAGCCAACTGTCTTATCCTCCTCAAGCGCTGAAAAGTAGGGCTATCGATCAGTTGTTTTTCTACCTGCGAGAATCTGATGTACTTATGGATAGGATCTGTTATTTCTCCTGCGAAGTCCATATTGATTGCTTGTTTTGTATCACAAGCTAACAGACTTTAAACTTTAAGCTCTTTCCTTATTATCTTCATTATTTCTTGGTGTACCTGCTCCTTGCTCTTTGAGCCATCGACGACCTTCCATCTGTACTGCCTAGCAAACTTTAGGTAGTTCCTATAGGCTTTTGCAGCCAGCTGAGGATCAGACTCAAACATATCCTGAATCTCTGCGCGCTTGGCAGATATGCTTGGATTGACCAGAATCACAAGCACAATATCTTCCTTTGGCAGACCCTTGTCAAGTCCAAGAAGCCAATTGGTGTCCATGCCATTTGCTATGCCGTAGACAAGGTTTGACTGCCAGTAACGATTCATGACTATAATTGTACCATTTTCGAGCATGCTCTCTATCTCTTTCTTTTTTTCCCATCTGTTTGCTGAGAACAGCAGGTGCTTGACCTCTGGGAGGTAATCACGCTTACCCTCAAGGAACGCTTTTATTTCCATCCCAATTGATGTCATGTAATCCGGGAAGTCCAAAATAACACAAATCTTGCCTGAAGCCTTTAGGGTCTCTGCAAGCATGCGAGACTGGCTACCCTTGCCAGCCTTGTCGGTACCTTCTATTACGATTATCTTGCCCCTCGTTGCCACTGCATAAGGACGAGTATGCATCAATAAAAAGATTCAAAAGATCTTTACCTTCAAAATAAAATTTATGGTTAAATACCAAAAATAGGTTAAAGACTAGGATAATTTTTTAAAGAAAATATGGTGAGTTTATTCGAAGGAAGAGTACGCTTATGTATATTATACGGTATATGTCTGCTGAAATTTAATCTAGAAAAACAACAAATTAAAATATTAACAGACTGCTGTAAAAATTAGCCTTGCGGATGGTGCTTACTTGCAAGTGAAAAAGTCAACCATTGCCATATTTGATACTTTTAAGACCCGGAAGAACAAGTTCACTGGCGAGGCAAAGCGGCAGCGCGGCATTATTGCACATTTGGCCACGGAGCAGAGCCCAGATCTTCGCACCAGGACATCGATTGCACACGCGATTGCCAAACAGCACGGTATCTTATGGCAAAACATCTACTCCGGCATATTCCGCGACCTTGACGAAGTTCTCATTCCAGCAGGTGTGGTAAGAGAAGGCGGCAGGCTGCCCTTGAGGAGGGGACCTAAGGCACTCCAGCTAGAAGGAGTACCATTCTACGAGCTGACAGATACTGGGATTTTAGTAGCATCATCAATTGAGGAGCTGAGCGATAATCGTATGCACCTGCTGCGATCATATATATCATCACTGTCAGCAAGCGACTCTGATTCCAAGATAATGAAGGAGAGTATTCTATTTCTGATATTGGTGGCGCCGTCATTTGTTTCAAAGATCATCAACGAATACATTTACGCCTACAGCACTGGCACAATTGATAGCATTGCGCCGCTTGACATCAAGAAGCTGAGGTCAGTCATATCTAAGCAGATAATAGTCGAAAAAGAACTGGTAGAAGCTGTTATCACGATGCAGCAGGACCAAAGAGAGCTTGTTACAAACTTTTTTAAGGTGCTCACTTAGCGGCCTTTGTACCCACAGGAAGTACATTTATACTTTTTCTGCTTCCCCTTACAGCCCTCACAACGCCATATTGTTGCATTCCTACATTTTGGACAGCTGAAACTCTCTGACAGCTCCCCCGGCCTTACTTGTCTACCACAGGCGTTGCAGTTTGGCATCTCGTAAGTACCGGCATACATTGACTTGGGTGCATATCCTCTTCGGAGTATTTTTACTTTGTTAAGTTTCAAGGCTTGAAATAAAGGGATTTATATCATCTTGATGAAGTTATTATATACTATGGGCATTGGAAGATATGTGGCAAGAGAGCTGGCAAGAGAGCTGGATGGCAGATCTAGAGAATTTTATGAGTTTGTCATGCCAGCAATTGACATAATAGAAGAGGGCAACGATCTAGTAGTCACCATTGATCTCCCAGGCTTTGCCAAGAAGGATATTAATCTCAGAATAATAGGCAATGTCTTGTACATAACTGCCAAGAGAGAGCAGCCAGAGCCACTTGGCACGGTCTACTATAGGCACAGGCCACTCAAGATAGACAAAAGGGTTCTATTGCCGATATCGTTTAAGAAAGAAGAAGAAGAAGAAAAGGTGGAAGGCAAGGCGAAATACGAAAATGGCATCGTAACACTCAGGATACCTATACCAAAATCGACAAACATCCCAATAACATAAATGCATCATTTATTTTTTTACCAATTTTCAACTATAGTAAGATTCTGAGATTGAAAAGCGATAGTACAAAAAAGTGTAGCGCAATTAATCACAGAATATGCATTACCACATATTATGATAGTACTACTAATAATACTCATCTCATAGCTAGTGCATCTTTCCACTATCTTCCGGCTGCTTCGTTGCCCTAGATCCATTATCAGTGGCAATAGGAAATTGATGAAATGCTACAGAATATAGTGACTTTCGAAGTGCTTATAATTCAATAAGGAAAAGCTGGCAATAGCTCAAATGGAGCACGATAATTGCAGAAAAGGGCCAAAAGCGCACATGAAAATTAGGTTTAACTGGTACTAACACAATGTGATATCCTAGTTCGGCAGGTACTTACCCAGCACTTACATGGTTTAGATTTTCTTTTTCAATGCCACTATAACTGCTGCAGCAGATGCGGCAAAGCCGCTGTACGCAAGATAAAAGTTGTATGGCAACATCAAGGCGGATCCAATAAACAATGCAGAAGCAAGTATACTTGCTGCAAGCGCACTATTATTTTTCTCATATCCGCCGCGGAGTCCCATTGTTTCAAGGTATGTCTTTAGCAGCGGCGCAACGTTTACTGAATCCTGAATTCCCTTTGCAAACCTACTTGCAGTTACTTTTACTTCCTCAATGTAGGCATCACGTACAAGTCCCTCTTCTTCAAACAGGCCTGCAAGCACCTTGACAAACTGGAACGACACCTTATGGTGATAATAGATGCCTTCAAGAATAGAAGACATACGCATGTAAAGTGCAAGGTTCTTTGGTAGTCGAAAAGGAAATCGGCTCATCGTCTTATTTGCAAGCTCTACCAGCGCCTTTACCTCCATCCTGTCGACCTGCCTACCATGCATGGATTGTATGCTGAGTGCAATGCCTCGCTCAACTATGAAGCGGTTCACTGTGGGCTCAAGCGTCCCAAGTTCTATCAGTACGTTGACAGTCCTCTCTGGGTCCTTATCTATCAGGCCAAGGTAGAGGCGGATAAGCCTGATGCGGGTCTCGCTGTCAAGCCTTCCCACCATTCCAAAGTCGTACAGTATCAAGCGGCCGTCGTCTGCAACTGAAATGTTTCCCGGATGTGGATCTGCGTGGAAGATATTGTGACGCAGAAGCATCTTGAAGAACAGTCTATGCACGCGCACTACAAGCTTTTCTCTATCGATCTCTTTTTCATCCAACCTCAGAATATCAGTTATTTTGATGCCTGGAACATATTTCATTGTAAGCACATGTTTGGTAGTCCTCTCCAAGAATACGTCCGGTACTATGACTGACGAATCGTCTGCCAGATTGCGCTTTATGGTAAGCAGGTTCTCCGCCTCTATGCGGTAGTCCATCTCCTCATGTACCGTCTCTATGAACTGTGCCATCATGCCTTCTGCAGAGAATCCCAGATTCGGATCGATAAACCGTGTTGCAAGAGGCAGTATCTTTTTCATAACATAGATGTCGTTTTCAATTACTCTTTCGATATTTGGCCTAGACACCTTCACTATGACTTGCTTACCATTATATTTTGCCAAGTAGACCTGTCCAAGACTTGCCCCAGACAGCGGAGCAGTGTCAAACTCTTCAAATGCATCCTCTATCCTACCTAGCTCATTTTCAATTACTGGCTTTACCTGCGAAAACAGAGCAGGGGGGACATCATCCTGCAATTTTGAGAGCACTTCAAGGTAGGGCTGCGGCAAAATGTCTACCCGGGTTGAAAGCCATTGGCCAAGTTTGATGTATGATGGCCCAAGCTCTATGAACATTTTGAGTACCTTATGAGCATGCTTACGGTACTTTTCTTCGTCGATATTTTTGCCCTCATGCTTGACCCATTCGCGCCTGTCACGCCGCAAATTTATTACAATGGGCAAAAGCTTGAGCACCACCTTAGCAACATGAAATTTTGAAGGGTGCGGATAGACTGATGCTTCTTTGATAAAACTTGTTGTATCCTCTTTTCTGATCGAGGCCGGGCTCTCCATGGAGCTTACTCACTCCTTTTCTTTTTCAGTGAGTTTGTCATTTTGAAAACAAAGTTGCCTGCAGCAGAGCCGCCGAGATATCCAGCCACAACTGCGTCGATGACAGCATCCTTTGTGCTCTTGCCCTCCTTTTTGCGCATATTGTAGACCGTAGTGCCTAAGCGCCTGCCGGCTATGAATGCAGCTGTAGCGCCTGCCAAGTACTCTGGTGCATCAACAAGCAGGTGCCCAAGTGGGTTACTTGATGGATCCACTGTGTCCGTGTGCACACTGTAATGAGTATCATATTCTCTGATGTGGAGGACGCCATAGCGGTATTGCCTCATGGCTCCTTTCTTGCTGCCAAGTGGAGTCTCTTTGAGGTCAATTATCGGCCTGACGGCCTTAGGCACAATGATGTTGCCGTCGCCATCAATGAACTCCACGTATCAAAGGATACGTCAATCTGATATAAAATTAACGAATAGGTTTAATCGCTAGCTGATATCTGTAAAGATATGAAAAGTGTTAGAGTAATTGAAAGTAGCAGGATCTATTCTGGTGGCATCAATCTTAGGAAAGATAAATTCTCGCTAAATGGCAAGATTGTAGATAAGGAAATTGTCGGACATCAAAACTCTGTCGGAATAGTGGCGCTCAGAGATAGCAGCGTTATTCTCGTTACTCAGTATCGCCACTCGGCAAACAAAGTGCTACTAGAGATTCCGGCAGGCAAGATAGAAAAGAATGAGACACCAAGGGAGGCAGCAGTTCGTGAAATGGCAGAAGAGATCGGCTATGCTGGCACTCTTAGACCGCTGTTGAAATGGTATCTTGCTCCAGGCTACTCCACTGAGTTAATGCATGTATTTGTTGCTACAAATCTGAGAGAGATAGCGAGAGGTCTTCTGGATGACGACGAGAATATCGGGATAAGAAAGATAGGATTGAGTGCGGCAATTAAGAAATGCCTCAATGGCAAGATTAATGACGCCAAGACCATTGCGGCATTGCTAGCCTATTACTATCAGTCCAGCCCAACCAGATGATGATAATAATAATAACCTTTTCCTTGCGTCCTCTAGGAGGCTATTCCTTTCAATTACCAAGAATTGGTGCTTCAAGTTGACGATTGCTGCTGCCTCTGCATAGTCCTCCTTAGTAAATGGCTCATTATGTTAAGCTAGCTCGTCTTGGTCTATAGATTCCTTTGTCTTGAGGATAAGGTGAATAAACTTTGCCACTGGCTCGTCTTTGGAAGTCGTCCACAGAGAGGAGATACAAAGCACCGAATGGCATGGAAGCCTCACCTCCTATGTGCTTCGACTAATATATTGGGCAAGATTAAGTAACTACGTCGTAGAGCATACATACATTCAGGTTTTGGCAATAGTGTCGATGATCTTTGCAAGCTCAATATCGTAATTGCTTATGCCATTGACGTCATGTGTCACAAGGTCGATCCTAACGCGGTTGTAAACGTTGAACCATTCTGGATGGTGGTTCATCCTTTCTGCATTCATTGCAACTTTTGTCATAAATCCAAATGCCTGCACAAAGTCGTCAAACTCAAATGTCTTGTTTATCTTGCCATTGACAACCTTCCAGTTATTAAGCTTGCCTACTTCCTGCTCTATCTCACTCTGCGACAATTTGCGATACTCGTCATCTGACATAAAATAAGTGGGACGATGTATCTAATACATCTTCCCCATCTGAAGGAACGACATCCTCTTGGCAGCTATTATAATTGCAGCTATTGCAAGTGTAGTCACTATATAAGCGATGCCTATTGGGAACTCGGGCACCACAGTCAGGCCTGATTGCACCATTTCGTTCGTGTCCTTTATCTTCTACCCGCACATTGAACGAGCCCGGCGATGCAAACGTCACATCCTGAGAAGATATGCCCTCAGGAGTCGTCACTCCTCCGTAGCGTGTCACTTCATTGCCATCCTTGTCCACAAGAATAAGTGCCAATAGTGACTACAGATTTTGGACTATTTGGTTATCTGCAATTGCTATTTGTGTGAATTGTCTACGGGCAGACAAATTGAGTACCGATACTCAATTTGCTACTAGCTTGCTACCAAATTGATGCAAAGCTTGCACCAACTTGAATATGTTCCTATTTGTATAGTATAGATTGTTCTAATTCATTTTCCAACGCATGCGCTACTTTTGGTAACCCGGGTGACCACATTGTTGTCCCGGGACACCAACCTACACACATAGGCGTCTAGATTGCCCACCAGATTTTACATTCAACTCTGCAACGAATGAATGTGAGCGAACAGTAACTCGACCTCCAAGCTAAAGTAACCTACTCCACAGACACACTCTTTTTCCTTTTTTCTTGCTTGCTGATGTACAGGACTTTCTAAACGCACCTTTCAAGAATCTTCATCGTTGTTGTTAAGTATCATACACTGCCAGCATGACAATGGGTTTTCGCTTGCACCTCTTTTGAAATTCTTTAATTTCTTGCCACATATGCTGCAATAACAGCTACTAGATATAGAAGAAGCACGATGGTGCTGCTTCTCTTTTATCCCCAAAAGAGTCTTGCTATTTGACGTTGCAGCCACTCCAAACCCTCCAGCTCTGCAGATAGTCTGTCGAATTCATAGACATCGTTACTATTCTTCAACAGTGCCTTCTTTTCTGCAATGATGGCTTCAACTACTTCAATATCATCAGCGGTGGCAGCAGATCTAATTGCTTCGATTTGCAGTTGGAAGGTTGTGTTTTCTTCTGCCTTGTTTTGAGGGTTAATTTGCTCCTTTAGGAAAGATATTCTTTCGTCGATTATCTGTTGCAGAGTACTAGTAGTAGTTATCATTTTTGTGTAGTGTAGGCAAACTCTAAATGGATGGTTATAACCTGACTAGCACTTTTAGGGGAGGGGGTCTTTTATATTACAACAACGACAGAGCAGCAGTAAGAGCGAGTCTTCCTGCTCCTTTGTAATTACAGAGAGAGACTTGAAGATTATTCCTGCTCGCTAAATTTTTCTTGTTGTTGAGAACAAAAAAGTGGTGAGAGAAGAGGGGCAGTAGGAGAGCAGAGAGAGCTCTTCTAACTGCCTACCCCTCACCATGACTGCGTTTCGCTCTGAATTGTTTTTTTGCCTTGTCCCCTTGAAGTTCTGTTCTTTATGCTGCCAATGCATGTGTTTTTTCTTTGATTGCATCAAAGATTATTGCACTTGCAGCAAGAACATTCATGCTAATGGATTAATGACCTTAAAGCATTGGGGTTTGATCTTCTCCATTCTCTTTACAGAGAAATTAGAAAGACAAATCCAGCGTGTCACACGCTCAGCAACTATGTGATCGGATTGCCTTTTTGGGCTGTAAAACAACAGGCACCTAAAAAGAGCCGCAGAATTACCAATATCCGATATGATCTATTATTATGGTGAAATAGCAAAACAGAGCGAACTTGCTTTTTCACACTGTAACTAGAACTAGGTGAGGTCTTGAAACTTCTTAAATCAGATAAAAGTGTACATCTTTGGATGAGCACAAGGAAAATCAGCTCAGTTGTAGGAGTAACTACTGCAGTCTTGTTGATCCTTGCAGCTATATCAGCAACAACAACAATCTCATCATACGCCCAAACAACATCTTCAATCTTCCCTGCTACTCTTGAAGGTGAGCACGAAGTACCAGCTGTTGATTCGGATGCAAAGGGACTTGCCGTATTTGGATTAAGCAACGATGGCACTGAACTCGAATACTTGGTCATAGTTGCAAATATTGAGGACGTTACGGCAGCTCACATTCATTTAGCACCCGAAGGCGAGAACGGGGACATAGTCGCCTTCTTGTTCAACCCTGAGGCTCCTACTGAAGGTAGAACGAATGGAGTCTTGGCTAGAGGCACTATCACATCTGCTGACCTAGTGGGCCCTCTAGAAGGTGCAACGCTGTCAGAACTGATTGATGAAATAGAGGCAGGCAATACTTACGTCAATGTTCACACAGTAGAGCATCCGGATGGAGAAATTCGTGGGCAGATTTCATAGTCAGGTACATACATACAATATTACATAGTGAACGCCTAGAAGACAGAAAAAGCGCTACTTTCTTTTTTCTTTTTGATTATTAGCCAAGCAAGATGCACAATGGTTTTAAAAGTATATTTTCTTTCTGACAAGACTGAGCATGTTCTAGCGAGAACAAGCACGAATTTTTCACCTTACTTTAGCCGCTTCTATTGCCCGAAAATAACATTCCCGACATAACTCGACAAAGGGTGAGTCATGTAAGGTGTAAGCAGGTTTGGCCCAGCAGCCACACCTAGCACAGCGAGGCTTCACTCCTTTTGTCATCTCTTCTCCTTTAGACGCTCCAACTCGTAATGCTCTTCAATAAGTCTGTTCACAATGTCATCCAGGGTTTCACCCCAATGACCTAGTTGTGCAAGTTTATCGTGTGTAGTTGAATTAATCCTAATTGTGGTAGGCCGTCCTCCTCCTCCTTCTCCTTTTTTGCTACTCACAGACTAATACTTGCATATCATGTATATATGTCATACCATGTAGGCATAAGTATATAGCTAAGCTTATCCATATAATAGGTGAGGAGAGTGAGATAAAAAAATGACAATAAGTGAAATGGAAAGGATAAGGAGAGAAAATGAAGAACTAAAGCGCCGACTGAAGGAAGAAGAAAGGCGTAGAGAAGAAGAAACGATTATGGGATACATGGCAGGCCGAGTAGGCAAGAAGTATGGAATGTGGGCTGCCGGTGAAATGTGACAGCAGCAGCCTTAGATAGATGATATACGTGTGTATGTAAGTGGGTAGATAACTAAAGATGGCAAGATCAGCTACTCCACAAAATAGATTTGGTTATCCTGAAGGTTTTGAACTTTCGAAAGGAAAGACAGAAAGGCAGAAGAAACTACAAAAGCAGTACCAAAATTTGATGGTATCAATTATTTTGACGCCTGACATACATGAGTTGCTCAAGCAATATTGTCTTGACCAGGGGCTCACTTATCCTGAAGGTGTAAGATCGGCTGTATCTCATGCAATGAAATGTGGGTATAGAGTCGAATAAGAAGAAGAAGATGGTGATTAGGGAGAAGAAGCAGCAGCGCCGAATTGGCCGCC
>OCZV010000317.1_pt1 | contig 17568 bp, 14 predicted proteins | sample 1539051 | NCBI WGS metagenome assembly OCZV01 (sample SAMEA3113581, study PRJEB22503) | soil metagenome
GGGCGTGGGGGGCAGAGGCTCCTGCCGGAGCCCCCCACCGTCGCTCGAGCCGGCTCCGCCGGTCGAGCGACAGGCAACCGACGCCGCCGAAGGCGGCGGCCAAAGCGTGGGGGGAGCTCGAGGGGGGAGGGTTTCCCTCCCCCCTCGAAATCAACTGCAGCCGTCCACGTAACGGACGATGTCCTCGGCGCCCACGGTGACCTGGTTCACGGTGGCGCCGTCGGTGAGATAGGCGACGGCGAGCCCCGTCCCGGGGCCGGCGTGGGCGATGTAGACATGCCCGTCGGGGATGTAGGGGTGGCTGTGGTCCTCGATGTTGCTCGGGTAGGCGGCGAGCACCTGGTCCTGGGGGGCGCCGAGCCCGATCCCGGTGTCGCTGCGCCGCGTGGTGGGCCGGTCGGCCGTGATGCCGACGGCGGCGAGGACCCCATCGGCGGGGTCGGTCACCCCCACCTCGGGATCGGGGCTGCGGAAGCGGAGCACGAGGTCGAGGGCACCCACGATCTGGGCGTCGTAGCAGGTGCCCCCGGACCCGCCGAACGTGGCCTGGTCGACGGTCAGCGCGACACCGGCGGCTTGCAGGTCGCGATACGGGGTGCCGATCCTCAGCGGACCGACGCCGTCGGGTGCCAGCGGCGCCGCAGGGTCGACGCCGCCGGGCGGGGCCGTGGTCGTGGGCGCCGCGGTCGTGGTCGGGGCCGCGGTCGTGGCGGTGGCCGCCGACGCGGCGCTGCCGCTGCCCGGATCCCCGGCCTGGGTCTCGGCGTCGGGGTCGTAGAGGGCGGCGGCGATCAGCAAGGCAGCGAGCACCACCACAACGCCCCAGGCCGCGAGGCGCGCCAGGGGCCGCCGGGGACGGGGCCGGGGACCGGCCAGGTGCTCGGCCAGCTTGCGGTCGTCGATGACCGGGGGCGGCTGGGTGATGGGCCGGATGGCGGCCCGGGGGGTCAGGCGCAGCTGGGGCTCGTCGGCGAGGCGGCGGTCGAGGTCGTCCCAGAAGCCGGGGGCGTGCTCGGGCGGCACCAGCTCCCGCAGCGCCACCGCCACGGGGTCGGGTGTGCCCGGTTCCGGCTCGTCACCGGCTTCGGGCGGCGTCATGTGGCGGCGCCTCCGGAGCCGTCCGATCCGTTGGCGCGTCCGGACCCGTTCGGTGAGGGACCGCCGGTCGTGCGGGTCGCGACCTTGGCATCGGCCGCAGAAGGGTCCGACCCGTCGTCCTTCGGCCGGATCTCGACGTCCCCGGGCTCGTCCGCCCCGTCCGACGCCGGCGCCACGTCGGCGGCGTCGGGGACGTCGGGGACGAGCACGTGATGCAGCCGGGCCCTCGCCCCCGCCAACCGGGCCTCGAGCACCTCGGGCGTGAGCCCCAGGATGCGGGCGGCCGCCGAGGTGCTGAAGCCCTCGCGGTCGACGAGGACCACGACCACGCGGTCCGCCGCTGCCAGCCCGGCCAGCGCTTCGACCAAGGCATCTTGGGTGCGCGCCTGGTTGTGCGGCTGGGTCGCTCCGTCCTCGGTGCCGGCGAGCGCCGGCGTCCCCGGGTCAGCCGAGGCAGCGGTGGTGGACGGCGACGCGGGGCCGGTACGGGCGCTCTCACGGCGGAGGGCGTCGATGCAGCCGTTGTAGGCCGCCCGGTACAGCCAGGCGGCGGCATCCTCGCGGGGATCGATGCGCACGACCTCGCGCCACGCCTTCATGTAGACCACGTGGAGCACGGCGTCGACCCGGGCCGGGTCGAGCAGCAGGGCGTAGGCCAACCCGCGAAGGCGGCCGTCGTAGCGGGCCACCAGGGCGCGGAACGCCCTCCGGTCACCCTGTTGCGACCGGCGCACCAGGCGGGTGTCGGTGACGTGTGTGGTCCTCGGCATGGCGTTGGCCGCGATCGATCCGTTGCATTCCACCACATGGCATGGGGGGCGTTGAGCCACCCCCGGGTGACTCGCCGCTGCCCCGGGGGCGGCGTCAGCCCAGCGTGGTGAGGACCGGGACCGCGTCGCGGGCGAGGTCGGCGATCGAGTCGGGCCAGAAGCCGGCCCCGATGGTGACGATCACGCACACGGTGAGGGCGATGGTGGCGGCTACGGGGACGGCCACGCGGGGCTCCCCCGGCTCGGCAGGGTCGGCCATGTACATGCTGACCGTGATCCGCAGGTACAGGAAGGCGGCGATGACCGCGCTGAGCATGGCCACGGCGGCGAGCCCGGTCGACCCGGCGTCGACCGCGGCGCTGATCACGTAGAACTTGGCGAAGAAGCCCGAGGTGAACGGCACGCCGGCCTGGGCGAACAGGAACAGCGACAGCAACAACGCCAGCAGCGGCCGCGTCCGGGCGAGGCCCCGGTAGTCATCGAGGCTGTGGTGGCCGTCGCCCCGGCGCCCAACCAGCGTGATGATCCCGAACGTTCCGGCCACCAGGAAGACGTAGGTCGCCAGGTAGAACAGCGCCGCCTCGACCCCCTGGCTGGTGGCGGCCTGCACGCCCACCAGCACGTACCCGGCGTGCGAGATCGAGCTGTACGCCATCATGCGCTTGACGTCGGTCTGCACGACCGCCAGCACCGCGCCCACCAGCATCGTGGCGACCGCCACGCCGTAGATCAGCGGCTGCCAGTCCACGGCGTAGGCCGAGAACGCCAGCACGAACACCCGGATCAGCCCGGCGAAGCCCGCCACCTTCACGCCCGAGGCCATCCACGCCACCAGCGGCGACGGGGCGCCCTGGTACACGTCGGGCGTCCAGAAGTGGAACGGCACCGCTGCCACCTTGAAACCCAGCCCCACCAGCAGCAGCGCCAACCCGGCCAGGATCAGGCCGTCGTCGCTGAGCGCGCTCGTGCTGAACGTCTCGAGGATCGTCACCAGGTTGGTGGTGCCGGTGCCGCCGTAGATCATGGCGATGCCGTAGAGGAAGAACGCCGACGAGAAGGCACCGAGCACGAAGTACTTCATGCCCGCCTCCTGCGACGTGACCCGCCGCCGGTGCATGGCGGCCAGGACGTAGACCGCCATCGACAGGACCTCGAGGCCGAGGAACAGCACGATCAGGTCGTTGGCGTGGGCCATGATCACGCCACCCGTGGCCGACAGCAGCAACAGGACGTATGCCTCGACCCCTTCGAGCCCCTCGCGCCGCAGGTAGTCGTCGACGAACAGCGCCGCCAGCACCACCGCGGCGGCGATGAGGACCGTCGCGAAGGTGGAGAACCCGTCGATGCCCACCGCTCCGTCGAGCGTGGAGAACGGGCCCCGGTCGTCGTCGTTGACCTCGAGCCACAGGGGCATGGCGGCCCCGATGGCGCCCAACGCCACCACGCAGGTGAAGACCGTGTAGCCCAGCGTCGAGCGGCGGCTTCGCAGGAACGACGACACCACCATCAGCACCAGCGCGCCGCCCACCAGCACCAGCATGGGGGCCAGCGCACCCCAGTCGACGCCGGGGCGTTCGATCGGCATCGGGTCGACCGGCAGCGGCTGGGCCAGCGAGCCGAGGACGCCGATCATCCCTCAGCCTCCTCGTCGGCTCTCTCGGCCTCGTCGGCTTCATCGGCTTGGTCGGCCACCGACGGTCCTTCGCTCGCGATCGTCGGCTCCTCGTAGTCGCTGTTGGTCTCGACGTGCTCGATGAGGCGGTCGACCGCCGGCTCCATCCGCTCCAGCACCGGCTTCGGGTAGATGCCGAGGAACACGATGAGGCCGACCAGCGGCGCCATCACCAGCCCCTCGCGCCAGTTCATCTCGGGGAAGTGCCGGTTGTCGTCGTCGGGCTCGCCGTGGAAGACCCGCTGGAACGCCCATAGCAGGTACAGGGCGGCCAGGATCACGCCGGCGGCGGCCACCACCGTCCACCACCGCCGGGTGAGGAACGACCCGATCAGCACCAGGAACTCGCCCACGAACCCGTTGAGGCCGGGCAGGCCGATCGACGACATCATGACCACCGTGAACACGGCGGCGAAGATCGGCGCCGCCTTCTGCAACCCCTTCAGGGCGGCGATCTCGCGGGTGTGGCGCCGGTCGGAGATCATGCCCACCAACAGGAACAGGGCCCCGGTCGATATGCCGTGGTTGACGTTCTGCAGCAGCCCGCCCTGCAGGCCCTGGGTGGTGATGGCGAACGTGCCCAGCACGATGAACCCGAGGTGCGCCACCGACGAGTAGGCCACCAGCCGCTTCAGGTCCCTCTGCATGCAGGCGACGATGGCGCCGTAGATGATGCCGACGACGCCCAGCGTCACCAACGCGGGCGCGAAGAACGAGGCGGCGTCGGGGAACAGGTAGAGCCCGAAGCGCAGCAACCCGTACGTGCCCAGCTTCAGCAGCACGCCGGCCAGGATCACCGAGCCGGCGGTGGGCGCCTCGGTGTGGGCGTCGGGCAGCCAGGTGTGCAGCGGGAACAGCGGCACCTTCACGGCGAAGGCCAGGGCGAACGCCAGGAAGATCCAGCGGGCCGCTGTCCAGTCGAAGGGGTTGGCGCTGCTGGAGTCGTCGGTGACCGTGCGGGACTCGGCGATCTCGACCAGGTCGAAGCTGAGCGGCACGTCGGCGCGCAGCTCGTCGACCCGCTCCTGCACGTCCGCCGGCGGGTTGGCGGGGTCGTCCTGTTCGGCCAGCAGCTCGGCGGCCTCGGCCCGGTTCCGGTCCTCGACGCCGTCGCGGTGCAAGTAGGCGAGGGCCACGATGCCGACCAGCATCAGGGCCGAGCCGAACATCGTGAACAGGAAGAACTTGAGGGCCGCGTACACCCGCCGGCCGTAGCCCCAGCCGCCGATGAGGAAGTACATCGGCACCAGCACGATCTCGAACATCACGAAGAACAGGAAGAGATCGAGCGCCACGAACACGCCCAGGCAGCCGGCCTCGAGCAGCAGCAGCCAGGCGTAGTAGGGCTTGGCGTCGTGCGACGGCGTCGACCCCAGCATGGCCAGCGGGAACAGCACCGCCGTCAGCACGATGAGGAACAGCGAGATGCCGTCGACCCCCAGGTGCCAGGAGATGCCGAAGTCGGAGATCCACGACCGGTTGGTCTCGAACTGGTAGCCGGCGTCGCCCTTGTCGAACGCCGCCAGCAGGTAGATGGCCAGCGCACCGGCCGCCGCCGAGAACAGCAGGGCCACACCCCGATGCAGCTCGGCTCGCGCCTTGGGGACCAGCGCCACCGCCAGCGCCCCCGCCGCCGGCACGAGGATCAGCGCGGTCAGGACGGGGAAGTCGGACGCCCCGGCGGCCTCCTGCGCCAGCATCAACGGGCCCACTAGAAGCTCAGCCTCGTCAGGAAGTAGCCGAGGACGACCACCACGCCGACGGTCACGCCCAGGGCGTAGGACCGGACGAACCCGGACTGCACCGACCGCAGTCGGCCACCGACGGCCCGGACCACCGTGGCCACGCCGTTGACCGCCCCGTCCACGATGTGGGCGTCGAACCAGGCGATGGCGTCGAACGACTTGCGGCCCGGCCCACCCATGAAGGCAGTGACCGCCTCGTCGTAGTACCAGGCGTGCGCCAGCACCTCGGGCTCGACCGCCCGCACCCGCCGGCGCAGATACACCGCCGAGGCGACGGCGATCCCGATCAGTCCGGCGACGACGGCGATGACCGCCAGGGTCACCTTGGTACCCGTCGGCACCGCGATGTGCGCCTCGTTCTCGCCGAGCACGGGCTCGAGGAAGTGCTCCAGGAAGTGCACGTCGTCGTTGAACGGCAGGTTGATCACGCCCCCTGCGATCGAGAGCACGGCCAGCATGACGAGGGGCAACGTCATGAGCCACGGCGACTCGTGCGGCTCGGCGTGCTCGCCGGCCGGGCCGTGCGTGGCGGCGGCCGTGCCCGGATCGGCAGCCACGGCCGCCTCGCCGGCGTCGCCGGCCTGTCCCGGCGTGATCTCGTCGGCGGGCTCGCCGCCGTGGCCGGCGCCGGACGGGGCGGCCGTGCCGGCCCAGCGGGCGTCACCGAAGAACACCATGAACACCTGGCGGCTCATGTAGTAGCCCGTCAGCAGCGCGGTGACGAGCCCAATGGCCCACAGCGCCTTCGCGTCGGCGCCGCCGCTCCCCCAGGCGAACAGCAGGATGTCGTCCTTCGACCAGAAGCCCGCGAACGGTGGCACCCCCGCGATGGCCAGCCAGCCGACCATGAAGGTGACTGCGGTGAGGGGCATGAACCGGCGCAAGGCACCCATGCGGCGCATGTCCTGCTCCTCGTGCAGGCCGTGGATCACCGAGCCCGATCCCAGGAACAGCAGCGCCTTGAAGAACGCGTGGGCGATCATGTGGAAGATCGCAGCCACGTAGGCGCCGACTCCCACGGCCAGGAACATGTAACCGAGCTGGCTCACGGTCGAATAGGCGAGCACCTTCTTGATGTCGTTCTGCGCCACGGCGATGGTGGCTGCGACCAGCGCGGTGATGACACCGATCCAGGCGATCATGTCGGGCACCCACTCGTAGCCGGCCGCCAGGATGGGATTGACCCGGGTCATCAGGAACACGCCAGCGGTCACCATCGTGGCGGCGTGGATGAGCGCCGAGACGGGAGTCGGGCCGGCCATGGCGTCGGGCAGCCAGATGTACAGCGGGATCTGGGCCGACTTGCCCACCGCGCCCAGGAACAGCAGGGCCCCTATCGCGGTGGCCGTCACCGGCGCGATGTTCTCGACCCCGGCGAACAGCTCGTCGTAGTTGAGGGTCCCGACGGCGGCGAAGGCCAGGAACATGGCCAGCATGAAGCCCCAGTCGCCGATGCGGTTGGTGACGAAGGCCTTCTTGCCTGCGGTGGCGTTGGCCTCCGACGAGAACCAGAACGAGACCAACCAGTAGGAGCATGCCCCCACGCCCTCCCACCCCAGGAAGGTGACCAGCAGGTTGCTGCCGAGCACCAGCATGAGCATCGAGAAGACGAACAGGTTCATGTAGACGAAGAACTTGGGGTAGTCGCCGTCGCCGTGCATGTACCCGATCGAGTACAGGTGGATGAGGGTGCTCACCCCGGTGACGAACAGCGCCATCGTGATCGAGAGCGGGTCGGCCAGGAACCCGACGTCGACCTGCAGCGCACCCACGGGAACCCACTCGAACAGCGTCTGCGTGAAGTGGCGGCCCTCCTCGCTCTCGCCGAGCAGGCCGGCGTAGACGACCACCGAGGCGGCGAAGCTGCCCGCGCAGCAGAGGGTCGCGAGCCAGCCGGCGCGGGGTTCCCCGAGCAAACGCCCGGCGAACACCAGGATGAGGAACCCGGCCAGCGGCAGCGCAGGGATCAACCAGACGATGTCGAGCACTGTGTCGCCCGCCTATCCCTCGAGGATCGCCACGTCGTCGGCAGTGGCGCCCGGGCGCTTGCGCAGCAGGGCCACGATGATGGCCAAGCCGACCACCACCTCGGCGGCGGCCACCACGAGCACGAACACCACGATCGACTGCCCCCCGGTGTCACGCACCATGCGCGAGAACGTGACGAAGGTGAGGGTCACGGCGTTGAGCATCAGCTCGACGCACATGAACATCACCAGCGGGTTGCGGCGGATCAGCAGCCCGAACGTGCCGATCGAGAACAGCGCCGCCCCCAGCACGAGGTACCAGGCCGGTGTGACCTCGAGCGCGGCGATCACTGGGTCGTCACCTCCTCGGGCTCGGCCTGCTCCGACTCGGCTTCCTCCGGCTCGGCCTCGGGCTCGGCGAGGGCGCCGTCGCCCCCGGCCCGGGACTCGGCCCTGGCGATCCGCTCGGTGACCTCGGCCCGGCGCTCGGCCTGGCCGGGATCGACGATCTCCTCCTCCCCCCGCACGCGGCGCGCCAGCACGACGGCGCCCACCACGGCGATCACCAGCAGCACCGACGTGATCTCGAAGGCGTAGAGGTAGCGGGTGAACACTGCCTCGCCCAGCTGGTTGATGTCGGGGACCGACTCGTCGACATCGCCCACCGCACCGGTCGCGTCCCAGCCGGTGCTGGCCAGCGTGGTCAGCACCAAGCCGAGGACCCCCACCGCCACCACGCCGGCGGTCACCCGCTGGCCGCCGCCCAGGGGCTCCACCCGCAGGTTCTCGGCCCGGTCGACGCCCAGCAGCATGATCACGAACAGGAACAGCACGACGATCGCCCCGGCGTAGACGATCACCTGCACCGCGGCCAGGAAGTTGGCCTCCTGCGCCACGAACAGCACTGCGATCCCGAACAGCGTCCCGACAAGGGACAGAGCGGCGTGCACCGGGTTGCGGCTGGCGACCACGCCCACCGCCCCCGCCAGGCACGCGGCGCCCGCCACGACGAAGACGATGAGCTCGATCACCAAGCCACCCCGGGCGTCGACCGGCGAGGCAATAGGGACCGCGCCACCGGTCCGGAGGCAATAGGGACCGGCCCCCGGTCCTCATTGCCTCGGGCCCCTGTGGCCGGACCGTATTGCCTCGGGCACCACCGGGAGATGGTCACGGCTGGGGGCCCTCGTGATCGCGGTCGCCACCGGCGCCGCCGGACTCGGCCGCCTCGGCGAGGTGACCGAGCTCCTCGATCGGGGTGTCGACCGGGTGGCCGCCGGGCTCGCGCGGGTGGCTGAGGATGGCGTCGGCCTCGCTGGTATCGGTCTCGCTCTCCGGCACCGACTGCCCCTTCTCGGGGGGGCGGACACCGAACCCCAGCTCGCCAGACCACGCGACCCGACCCTCGTACGCCGCCGATCCCGACGGCGACGTCGCCCGCACCCACGCCGAGGTGTGCGGCACCACCTCGTCGGCGTCGGTCCAGTCCTCCCAGGGGAGCTGCTTCGGCCGGCCGTCGTCGTCGACCATCAGCTCGGCCTTGGTGTAGATGGCGTCCTGGCGGTTGGAGAAGCTGAACTCGAACAGCTTGGTCTCGGTGATCGCCTCGGTGGGGCACGCCTCCACGCACAGGTCGCAGTGGATGCAGCGCAGGTAGTTGATCTCGTAGATGTAGCCGTAGCGCTCACCGGGCGAGACGGGGTCGTCCGGCGGGTTGTCGGCGCCCCGCACGTAGATGCAGCGGGCCGGGCACACGCCGGCGCACAGCTCGCAGCCGATGCACTTCTCCATCCCGTCCTCGTAGCGGTTGAGGACGTGCCGGCCGTGGAGGCGGACGGGCTTGACGCGCTTGCCGCCGCGGTCCTTCACGTAGTCCTTGGTCAGTCGCTCCTCGAACAACTTGCGGAACGTGACCTTGAACCCGTCGAGGTAGCCCACTAGGCCAGGACCTCCTCGGTGGGTGACTCCCGGCGCCGCTGGGCGACCGTCACCGCGCCCGCCAGCCCCGCGTAACCGGCCACCAGCACGGCGAACGACACGCTCACGACCACGGCCATGTTCCAGTCCTCGTCGCGGCCGACGTTGATGGCCCCGAGCAGCAGCACCCAGCCGAGCGACAGCGGGATGAGCGCCTTCCAGCCCAGGTTCATGAGCTGGTCGTAGCGGAAGCGCGGCAGCGTGGCGCGGATCCACACCTGCACGAACAGGAACACCAGCAGCTTCGCGAAGAACCAGACGAACCCCCAGAGCCAGTGCGGTAGCAGGTCGAACGTGGGACCGGCCGGGCCGCCGAAGAACAGCGTGACCATGATGGCCGACATCGTGACCGTGTTCATGAACTCGGCCAGGTAGAACAGCGCGAACCGGAACGACGAGTACTCGGTGTGGAAGCCGCCGACCAGCTCCTGTTCGGCCTCCACCAAGTCGAAGGGCGGGCGGTTGAGCTCGGCCGTGCCGGCGATGAGGAAGACCACGAACGGCACCAGGCCGGTGGCGATGACGTTCCACCGCGGGAACGGGATGGAGCCGAACAGGTCGTAGCCGTTGCCGGCCTGCGTCGCCACGATCTCGTGGGTCGACAGCGAGCCGGCCAGCATGACGACGGCCACCGTGGCCAGGCCGAGCGCCGCCTCGTAGCTGACCATCTGGGCGGCCCCCCGCACCGACCCCAGCAGCGGGTACTTCGAGCCCGACGCCCAGCCGGCCAGCATCACCCCGTACACGGCGATCGACGACATGGCCAGGATCAGCAGCACCCCCACCGGTGGGTCGGCCAGCTGCAGGAAGGTGTCGTTGCCGAACAGGCTGACAGCGCCCTCCCGGTCACCATCGAAGGCGCCGGCGATGGGGATGACGGAGAACGTGACGAACGCCGGCACCGCCGAGAGGAACGGCGCCAGGATGAACATCCGGCGGTCGGCCTTCTCGGGGATGTTGTCCTCCTTGAGGATCAGCTTCATGCCGTCGGCCAGCGTCTGGAGCAGTCCCCAGGGACCCGCCTTGTTGGGCCCGACCCGGTTCTGGAAGTCGGAGATCAGCTTCCGCTCGAACCAGATCATCATGATGACCGCCACGAGCAGCAGCCCGAAGGCCACGAGCGTCTTGAGCACGACGATCAGGACCTCGGTCAGGCCGATGCCGCCGTCGAGAAGCGGGTCGAGGGCCAGCATCAGGGGCGCTCCACGCGGACATCGGTGACCGGGGCGTTGGCGTCGATGAGGACGTTGGCCCGGCCACCGGCCTTGTTGGCGTCGAGCACGGCCACGCCCCGGGGCACGCCCGCGTCGGGCCGGGTGGCGACCGTGACGTGGCCGCGGCCCGAGGTGACCCGCACGTCGTCGCCGGACACGATGCCCAGCCGGTCGAAGTCATGCGGATGCAGGCACAGCGTCGCCGGCTCGGCCAGGTCGGCCAGCGACGGCGAATGGCGGACCAGCGTGCCACGGTCGTAGAGCTTGCGGTTGACGACCAGCCGCAGCGAGTAGGCGTCGAGCAGCGGGGGGTCGATGACCCGCCAGTCGGGCACCGGAATGCTGGGCTCGGGCGGTTGCGGACCGTCGGCTTGGACCTGGGGCTGGGCCTCGACCTCGGGTTCGGGTGCGTCGGGCGAAGGCTCGGGCCGGGCCTCCCGGCGGCGGGGCCGGACCGACACCAGCACGCCGTCCTGCCCGTCCGTCAACACCATCAGGTGGTGGGTCAGGCCGGCGAACGCCGGGGCGACCGCCTCGATCTCCTTGGCGATCTGCTCGACCGACTCGATCCCGAGGTCGAAGCCCAGCCGGAAGGCGAGGTCGGCGGCGACGGACCAGTCGGGCTGGGCGGTGCCGGGCGGCGTGACCTGCTGGGCCAGCGTGGACACGCGACCCTCGAGGTTGGTGGTGGTGCCGTCGACCTCGGCGTAGCCGGCGGCCGGCACCACGACGTCCGCCTGCCTGACCGACTCGGTGAGGAACTGGTCGCAGGCGATCACCGTGCGCGCCCCCGCCAGGGCCCGTTCGGCCAGGTCGCGGTCGGGGAAATCGGCCAGCGGATCCGCCCCCAGCAGCACCAGCGTGTCGATCTTGCCGTCGGCCGCCGCCCGCAGGATGCCGGCGGCATCGAGGCCCTTGGCTGATGGCACGGTCGACCAGCGCTCGGCGAACCACTCCCGGCCGGCGTCGAGCGTGACCCGGCCCGGCAGCACGCCGGGGCTCATGCCCAGCTCGAGCGCCCCCCGCACGTTGGCCCGCCGCAGCGCCGACAGGAAGTTGACCTCCGGGTGGGAGTCGTGGATCAGGCGGGCGGCGGCGGCGATCGACTTGGCGCCCTCGGCCAGGTTGGCCCGCCCCAGGATCACCGTGACGGGCCGCTCGGCCAGCAGGGCCCCCGCCGCCTCGATGGCTTCGGGGGCCACTCCCCCAACCTCATCGGCTCCGACGCCGTGTCTCCCGCGCTGTGTCTCTGGCTCACCGGCGAGCAACGCCCGCACCAGCGGCACGGCGTGACCGGGTCGGTAGCGCAACGAGTGGGCGGCCAGTTCGGTGGTGCCGGTCTCGGTCGAGGCCAGCTCCACGATCTTCACGTCGTCGTTGACCACGGCGTGGCGCAGCCGCAGGTACAGGACCGGCAGCTCCTCCTTGGGGTCGGGCCCCAGCAGCAGCACGGCGCCGCCGGGCCGGCAGGCGTCGTCGATGGTGGCCGCCGGCAGCCCCAGCACCGCCTCGGCCGGCAGGCCGTCGCCGAGCTGCGCGTCCACGTTGTCGGATCCGATGAAGCCCTTGGTGAGCTTCACCCAGGCGTAGACGTCCTCGTTGGTGAGCCGGGCGCCGCCCAGCACGGCGAATCCCTCGGGGCCACTGCGCTGGAGCCCCTCCCGGATCGACACGGTCGCCCGGCGCAGCGCGTCGTTCCACGTGGCTGGCTTGAGCAAGAGGCCCTCGTCCCGCACCAGCGGGCTGCCCAGCCGCTCCGACGAGTTGACGGCCTCGAAGTCGAAGCAGCCCTTGTCGCATAGCCAGCCCCAGTTGACGGCGTCGACGTCGACCCCCAGGTAGCGCAGCACCTGGTTGCGGCTCGACTGGATCGCGACCCGGCACCCCACCGAGCAGCTCGTGCAGGTCGACTCCGCCTGCTCGAGGTCCCAGGGGCGGGCCTTGAAGCGGTAGGGGGTGGCGGTCAGCGCGCCGACCGGGCAGATCTGCACGGTGTTGCCGCTGAAGTAGCTGGAGAAGGGGTGGCCGGGGAAGGTGTTGACCTGGGTCTCGTTGCCCCGGTCGATGAAGCTGATGAGCGGGTCGCCCGCCACCTCGTTGGCGAACCGGGTGCAGCGGTCGCAGAGGATGCAACGCTCGCGGTCGAGCATGACCAGGTCGCTCACCGGGATCGGCTTCTCGAAGTGGCGCTTCTCCTCGACGAAGCGGCTCTCCCCCGGCCCGTGCGACATGGTCTGGTCCTGCAGCGGGCACTCGCCGCCCTTGTCGCAAACCGGACAGTCGAGCGGATGGTTGACGAGCAGGAACTCGAGCACGCCCTCCTGCGCCTTGCGGGTGGCCGGCGAGCCGGTGTCGACGGTCATGCCGTCGGCGCACTCGATCATGCACGAGGGCTGGAGGGCAGGGCCGCGGCCGGTGTCGATGTCGACGATGCACATGCGGCACATGCCCACAGGCCGCATCCGGGGGTGGTAGCAGAACCGGGGGATGTAGATGCCGTTGCGCTCGGCGGCGTCGATGACCAGCTCACCCTTGGCAGCGGTGATGGTGCGCCCGTCGATGGTGACGGTGAGGACATTCTCCCCGCTCCCACGGCCGCTCGGGCCGGGCGGCGCCCCGTCCGGAGCGGCGACGTCGGCGGTGTCGGTCACGGTGTGGCTCCGACCGTTGGGGGCGTCGACAGGTAGGCCTTGCCGTTGACGGGGACGGTGATCTCGCCGCCCCCGCAGTAGGCGAAGAACTCGTCGCGGAAGCGCATGACCGCCGACGCGATGGGCGACACGGCCGAGGGGCCGAGCGGGCAGATGGTGGTCTGCTTGGGCGGCCAGGTGATCTGCGGGCTGATGTTGTCGCAGATGTCGAGCAGCTTGTCGACGTCGCTGGGCCGGCCGTGGCCGTCGAGCATGCGGCGCAGGATTCGTTCCAGCCAGGTGGCGCCCTCGCGGCAGGGCGTGCACTTGCCGCACGACTCGCGGGCGAAGAACCGCACCATCCGCCAGGCGGCCTTGACCGCGTCGGTGGTCTCGTCCATCACCACGACGGCCCCGGAGCCGAGCATCGACCCCGCGGCGCCCACGGCGCCCGCCTCGAGCGGCAGGTCGAGGTGCTCCTCGAAGAACCAGGGCGCCGACGCCCCGCCGGGGATGAACGCCTTGAGCCGGTTGTCGTGGCGGATGCCGTCGCCGTAGTGCTCGCCGTAGAGCAGGTCGCGGAACGTGGTGGTGCCGAACTCGACCTCGTAGACGCCGGGCCGGTTGACGTGCCCCGACACCGCGAACAGGCGGGTGCCGAGGCTCTTCTCTGCGCCGAGGGCGGCGAAGGCGGCGCCGCCGTTGGTGACGATCCACGGCAGGTTGGCCAGGGTCTCGACGTTGTTGACCACCGTCGGTTGCATGTAGAGGCCCTTGGCGGCCGGGAAGTAGGGCGGCTTGAGCCGGGGCATGCCACGCTCGCCTTCCAGCGACTCGATGAGCGCCGTCTCCTCGCCCACGATGTAGGCGCCAGCACCCCAGTGCAGCACCACGTCCACGGAGAAGCCCGCGGTCCCCATGATGTCGCACCCGATGTAGCCGGCGGCGTAGGCGTCGTTGAGCGCCTGCGCGATGCGCTCCTGGGCCAGTGCCATCTCGCCTCGCACGTACAGGAAGGCCTGGGCGGCGCCGATGGCGTAGCAGGCGATCAGGGCGCCCTCGATGAGCTGGTGGGGATCGCGCTCCATGAGGATGCGGTCCTTGTAGGTGCCGGGCTCGGACTCGTCGCCGTTGACGACCAGGTAGCGGGGGAACACGCCCGGCGGGCAGAAGCCCCACTTCACACCCGCGGGGAAGCCGGCGCCGCCCCGCCCCAGCAGGCTGGCGGCCTTGACCTCCTCGGTGACCTCGTCGGGGGTCATGGACGTCAGGGCCCGCTTCAGTCCCTCGTAGCCGCCGGTGTCGAGGTAGCGCTCGAGGGTGTGCCCGTCGGCCAGGTCCCAGCGGCCGGACATGATCCGGGGGATGTCCTTGGCGTTGCCGGTGGCGCTCATGCCCGCACCCCGGGTCGTCCGAGAGGTCGAGGAAATAGCCCCCGCCTGGCGGCAGTCATTTCCTCGACCTCCCGGAACGGCAGCTATTTCCTCGGGTCACGGTGTGCCCCCCTGGCCGTCACCCTCGCCATCGTTGCGGTTGCGGGCGAGCCACACCGGTTCCACGTTGCGGTCGGGCGGGGCGTTGCCCGCCCGGTCCTCGGGGAGCTGCTGGCGCACCCGGCTGAGCGTCCCGTGCCGCGGCACCTCGTGCGCCAGCCGACCACTCCTGAGGTCGTCGAGCAGCTGGTCGACCTCGTCGAGCTCGACCCGGTGGAAGTAGCGGTAGTTCACCTGCATGCAGGGCGCCTCGGTGCACGCGGCTATGCACTCGACGTCCTCGAGCGTGAACTTGCCATCGGGCGTGGTGCTGCCGGCCCTGACGCCCAGGCGGTACTCGAGGTGGTGCAGCAACTCCTCGCCGCCCAGCAGCAGGCACGAGATGTTCGTGCACACGTTGACCACGTAGTCGCCCACCGGCTCGCGCTTGAACATCTCGTAGAACGACGCCGTGCCCAGCACCTCCGCCGGCAACACGCCGATCAGCTCGGCGATGTGCTCCATCGCCTCCTCGGTGAGGTACCCGTCCTGCTCCTGGGCCAGGTGCAGCAGCGGGATCATGGCCGACTTCGGCCGCGGGTAGCGGGCGATGATGTCGTCGGCGACCGCGGTGTTCTCGGAAGTGAACCGGGGCATCAGTTGCTTCCCGCTCCTGTCGGCTTCGCCGACGGGCCGCTCGGGCCACGCACTCGCTGCCCGCTCGTGCTCACCTGTCCACCTCGCCCAGGATGGGATCCACCGAAGAGATGGCCGCCACGGCGTCGGCGATCAGGCCGCCGCGCAGCATGTGGGGCAGGGCCTGCAGGTTGACGAACGACGGTCCCCGGATGTGCATGCGGTAGGGCACGGCGCTGCCGTCGGACACCATGTAGCAGCCGAGCTCACCCCGGGGGCTCTCCACGGCGCAATAGACCTCGCCCTCGGGCACCTTGAAGCCCTCGGTGAAGATCTTGAAGTGGTGGATCAGCGCCTCCATCGACTCGTCGATGCGGGCCCGGGGCGGGGGCGTGACCTTGCGGTCCTGGATGCGGTAGTCGCCCGGCGGCATGGCGTCGAGGATCTGGCGCACGATCGCCATCGACTCCCGCACCTCGTTGAGCCGGATGGCGTAGCGGTCGAAGGCGTCGCCGTAGCTGCCCACGACCGTGGCGAAGTCGAGCTGGTCGTAGAACAGATAGGGCATGTCCCGGCGCAGGTCCCAGGGCACGCCGGTGGAGCGCAGGATGGGCCCGGTGGCGCCGAGGGCCATGGCCTCCTCGGCGGTGAGCACCCCGACGCCCTGCAGCCGGTCGCGGTAGATGGGCTGGCCGGTAAGCAGCTCGTCGTACTCGTCGAGCCGGGGGGCGCACAGGTCGAGCACCCGCAGCACGCCGTCGCGCCAGCCGTCGGGCAGGTCAGCGGCCACGCCCCCTGGGCGGATGAAGTTGTGGTTCATCCGCAGCCCCGTGATCATCTCCAGCAGCCGCAGCGTCTCCTCCCGCTCCCGCCAGCCGAACAGCATCATCGACACCGCGGCCAGGTCCAGGCCGTTGGTGGCGAGGAACAGGAGGTGCGACGACATGCGGTTGAGCTCGCACAGCAGCATGCGGATCCACTGGGCCCGGGCGGGGATGTCGCCGTCGATGCCGAGCAGAATCTCGGTCGCCAGCGAGAACACCAGCTCGTTGAACAGCGGCGAGGCGTAGTCCATGCGGGTCACGTTGGTGGGACCCTGCAGGTAGGTGAGCGTCTCGCCCGTCTTCTCCATGCCCGTGTGCAGGTACCCGATGACCGGCTTGGTGCGCAGCACGGTCTCGCCCTCGAGCTCGAGCATGAGCCGCAGCACGCCGTGCGTCGACGGGTGCTGGGGGCCCATGTTGAGGATCATCGTCTCGCCCTCGACGGGCTCCTCGTCGGCCATGGCCGCCACCTCGGCCTCCGACAGCCGCAGCACCGAGCCGAGCTCGCGCATCAGCTCGGCGGCGTCGGCGCCCTTGCGCGGGGCGATCTCCTGTCCGCCCTCGTAGGTGCGGACGGTCGCGTCGGTGGACACGGTCACGGCGTCGGCTCCATCACCGGGCGTTCTGGACGCCCTTGAACTGCACGGGGATGGCACCCACCGGGTAGTCCTTACGCAGCGGGAAGCCCTCCCAGTCCTCGGGCATGAGGATGCGGGTCAGGTCGGGGTGGCCGGTGAACTCGATGCCGTACATGTCGTACACCTCGCGCTCGAGCGCCTCGGTGCCGGGGTGCACGTCGAACAGCGACGGGCACCTCGGGTCGTCGGCCGGCACCTGCACCCGCAGGCGCAGCCGCTCCCGGGTGGTGTGCGACAGCAGCCCGACCACCACCTCGAACCGCTGCAGCTCGATTCCCGGGGGTAGGTGGCGGGGTGCGTCGTAGGCGAGGTAGTCGACGGCGGTCACGTCGATGCAGACCCGGAAGCCCTCGTCGTCGCGCAACGTGCGCACCAGGTCGACCAGCTCGTCGCGGGACGGGTGCAGCACCTGCTGACTCCGGCTGGAGGTGACGGGCACGCCGAAGCGGGTTTCGGGCTCCGTGACCGCGGCCGCGGTGACCTCGTCGGCGACCGGCGACTCCTCGAATCCGGACGTGGCCTCGGCGTCGGACATGGCGGCCTCAGCGTCCTCCGCCGATGGGAGCTGCGGTGGCTGGTGCGGGCTGGCCGTCGCGCTGCTCGAGGATCACACCGGCGCCGGCGCCCCGGGCCTCGCGGCGGCGGAGCAGCTCGCCGTTCTGGATCTGCTCGTGGATGGTGTTGATGGCGTGGATGAGGGTCTCGGGACCGGGCGGGCAGCCGGGGGCGTAGGCGTCGACGGGCACGATCTGGTCGACGCCTTGCACCAGCGCGTAGTTGTTGAACATGCCGCCCGAGCTGGCGCACACGCCCATCGACAGCACCCACTTGGGCTCCATCATCTGGTCGTAGACCTGGCGCAGCACCGGGGCCATCTTCTGCGACAGCCGGCCGGCCACGATCATGAGGTCGCTCTGGCGGGGCG
>OCZV010000318.1_pt1 | contig 17562 bp, 17 predicted proteins | sample 1539051 | NCBI WGS metagenome assembly OCZV01 (sample SAMEA3113581, study PRJEB22503) | soil metagenome
ACCTGCCATTTTCTAAAAATGGCTATGGGGATGCAAAAAACTTTAAAACCCACATCTGAGAGCCTAACTAAATTGTTTAGCTAATCGAATAAATTAGAAGGTAGTTCTTCGTTTTGTTCAGAATCATTCATATATCCTATTACAGTATCTGCCACGTCTCCAGTATCCTTCGTACTAGCTGCTATCACAACTATCATCTTTTGGTCCAGATTTCCAACGGGATATAGATTGATAAACTTGAACTTATCATACTCCAGAACGTCCCATCTATGCCGCCCGAGCAAACTTTCAACGGCTTCCTTTTCAGCAGCCGCAATAGATCTTATGTCGAGAACAGAACTAATCTTTTCGATTTTTGACCTATCGAACTCTGACCCTGGTGCAATGAAGAGTTCTGATATATTCCCGGATCGATCAATCACAAACGCAGCAAAGATATTTTCATCTATCTCTACAAGGTGCTGAACCCTTTCGAATGACATTCTGCCAGCTTCTCCGAATTAGATCTTGGTGTGACGGGATTTATGCATTGTGTCTCATATGGTACGCTGTCGGGGAGAAATAGCCTGCTAGGTCATTCTTTGCGTTAATGGGGTTTTTGTATATAACTTGTCATATAAAATATAATAGCACTTGGATATCAATTGTCTATGGAAATTGGATATTGAACAGAAGATACTCAGCCTCCTGCGATCTGTCCCCCTAGATAAATATTCAATCCACAGGAAGATAACAACTGAATCCATATTTACAATCTCCAAGGCAATCAATGACCTTCAACAACGAGGACAAATTCATGTTGCGAAGTATAGAAGGGATACGAGAATAGGAATTTCTATCCCTCTGTACTCTCTTCGCCCTCATACCAAAAAAGACAATGAGTTGAATTCTGGAGACTTTCTTGCGGGTATGGCCCTTGATAAACACCCAGAGTACGAATTTGCCTTAAAAAACCTGATATCTCGATACAGGAATTCAAAAATATTGGATGTGGGTTGCTCAACGTCAGCATTCGCTCGAAAGCTCTCAAAATTGAGTAGAAACAGATGCGAAATCATTGGTATTGATATAGTTAATGAAGTAGGTGGTCTTGGTTTCCCACTAATTTTGATGGACGCAATGAATATCGGTTTTAAAAGTAGGACATTTGATCAGGTGATATGTCTAAGTACTATGGAACATGTCGGGTTCGACCGTCACGATCTCGACGCCAAACACAAAGATCGTAATTGTGGATTAAATGGCGATGCACTTGCAATGAAAGAAATTTGGCGTGTACTAAAAGATAAAGGGACTTTAATCCTTACAGTTCCCTACGGTAGATTAATTATCAAGCAGCAAGGTTATAGAATCTATCATCAAGAGTCACTTTCAATATTGACCAATATGCTCTTTGTTATAAAAAAGGAGTTTTTTGGCCTAAAAAAAGGTAAATGGACGAAGTGTAGTGAACTAGAAGCAAATAAATCAACTTTGTTAGATTATTCAGGTCAGAAGATTCACAGCGAGATAATAGCATGTTTGCTTTTGGAGAAAAGGTAAGATGAAGTTTTGCTTACTATTCAACTGAGGATATTGATTAAATTGTATGGTATTGAAAGAAGCATTCGAGTTTTGTCAGGTACTATTCACCGTGCCATATAGCATTAAAAATATGACTTTGTAATCATAAAGATGAATATGTCAAATCTAATAATACTCAAATATACACAATTTATTTCGTCATGTTCGACAACAAGGAATCTGTAGGATTCTTAACTCATCGAGGACACTCGAGACTAATAATGATTGCTGTATTTGGAGTGCTTGCTCAGTTGGCAATATTTGGTGCCTACGATAATGTAGGAGCAACTTCTAACAATGATGACGATCGAGAATTAGACGTCCAATGCAAAACCGGCAACGAAGATGTGTGTTTGATAGCCGCATGCATGGGCCATCCTTGTGTCTGGTATCAAAATAGTAGCGGTGGCATTGAAAGAAACTTTGATGTCTCCATTACTGAATACAATCCCCCTGGCCTAGATACTTTGGATGAAGACATTGTATCCAACGTTGTAAAGGTTGATGATGGTTGTATGGAATCTACTTCTAATATCAAATTGATCAGCACTAGTAGAATGGACGATGCTACAAGTGTTAACAATGACGATGATGATGATGATGATGACAAAGACGACGACAATAACAATGACAGTATATTTGCCAAACTTTTAGATAATGACTATGACACAAAATGGGAGGAAGAAGGATTCGGATCTTTCATACAAGCTGATCTAGGTTCAGTAGAACCAGTCTGTAATGTAGGGATCGCTTGGGACAACGGAGATGAAAGATCTTACAACTTTGTAATATCTACTTCGCGTGATGGCACCACGTTTACTGATGCTCTAAGGGGAACCAGCAGCGGAACTACCGAAGCGTTAGAGACGTACGACTTGACCAATGCAGATAGCAGGTTTATTAGAATTACAGTTTTTGGCAATAATGACGATAACAATGATGAAGATGATACCGCAGCAATAAATGAAATTAGGGTAGGAACTTCTACCACTGGTGGTTCTCAAGTTGAAAACAACTCATCGAGTGGGCAATCAGAGATGTCTGAAGGGTCACTGATCTCTAATAATAATACTTCCTTGTCGTCTAATTCAACTGAGATTACACCTGAGAATTACATTTCTGAAATAACAGATTTGATGGTTGCTGAAGGCTACGAGGATAGATTACAAATGCAGTTTACGGACACCAATCTTCCTCCATCAGTCAGGGACTTGAACATTAAGGCAGCCTCTGTATCTTCCTTGGAGATTGAGCTGAAAGGTTCAGACCTCAGTAGTCCTGATGGATTGGATTACTCGGTTGTAGATCTTCCAACGCATGGTGTTCTAAAAGCCGGGACCGATCAAGATCGGGTTCTATACTATCCACACCCTGGCTACATAGGTTCAGATAGTTTCACATACAAAGCGATTGACGATCATGGGCTAGAAAGCTCCCTAGGAACAGTTGATATTACTATCGAAGGTTCCTAAATGCAGAGAGGAATTTGTATTAGCCCCCCTTATACTTATTTTTGAGCGACAATTCTTAAAGATAATTACTGCAGTGACGACGCCGTCCTATTTCTTTTATATCAAGTGATACATTCGATTTTCCCATATTTACTAGAAAATTTCTTATACATACCACCAAATACGCAGATGAATTGGTCAGGACAATATTGTTAAGTGCTTCTCAGAATACTCTGTGTTCCCCTCAGCCATGATACTTATTTTACAACTTCTAGAAAATGGTCTCGAAGTTTTTATTGATGCACAAGTGGAAAGTACAAGAGTAGCATACTGACATATTAAATTATTATTTTTTATCTTCAAATTGTTATCGCTTAATCTTTTGGATTGCCAATAATTAATTTATTAGCTTGCAATGTTATAACTAATACTTTATTTTTAACTAACCTGTTTTTAAGCTCCCTATCTATTGTGGCTACAGCACAATTATTGCAGCTAGAATATCTCATGATGGCCTCGTCGGCGTACTTTGATGGAGGAAGACTAATCAAGTCGAATTTAGACCCTACCAAAGATAAAGCCGCCCTTGCCATCCTTGATCGCTTTGGGCCAGAATTGCGTTCCAACAATCTTAGTTCGTCAGCTACTATATTAGGAACAGTGAAATGCAATCTACCCAGAGATGATTCAATACTTTCAAGATTTTGTAATGGGATCGAGCCAAGAACCATCATAAAGCTGGTATCGCATATTACCTCCATTATTCGGATGAAGCCCATCAGTAAGTATTAAATCATCTGTCAATAAGCCTAGCGAGCAATCTAGCCTTCTTGGCATGAAAGTACAAACCTTAAAGAAATGGGATAAACCAATCAAGCAGTGCGTCTCCGATACACATTTCATCAGCGAAAATGGTGTTTACTATATCACGAAGAAGCTCTTATCCCTCTATTAATGCCAGGAAATAATTACTACTACAGTGGAAAAAGGGATAAAATGAAAGTTAACGCAAGTCCGACATGTCTGCCTTACATCCCCTCGATTAATAACCTACGAAGATGAATCGGCTCCTAAATCCCTTTTCTCTAATGTAGAGTTAAAAATCTGATCACGTTGTAGTATGGCTATTCCGGTTACGTTCCCTAAAATCTCTATTAGCACTATCCACCTTGGGGTGTCCAGGTCCACCGGATTGTTTATTTTCTTAGCAACAGTGCGGATAAGATCTACAGACCTCAAGGAAGAATTGTGCCTCTTTTCGACTAACAATCTAAAAGAATCAGAAGAGGGTATTTTCCTTTTAGACAAATCCATGGCCGCCATCGCTATTTCTGAGGGATTTGAATTAGTAACGAATTCGATTGGGATAACCCTTAGAACATATCTAAATCGCCAGTCTTCTGAATGTACTATCCCCTTGAATTTTTCGATTACCAGGAATGGGTCCAGCCGCGTATTACCTGTGATTAATCCTGAAATATTTGTAATCTCAAATAAAGCACCAGAGTCTCCAATATCATCAAGCAAATCAAGAATCTCATCTATGGCGTCAAATTCTCTGTATCGAAAGGTCGTCGCAATCAGATTGAATTTATTTAACATAATATCTTCTTTATCCGAATCAAGTTTTTCGCAAGCCTATATAAGACATGTATTGTGGCTAGTCATTCTCCTTAAGTTGTCTCCATATTATTTACTTCAAATCCAGTGCCTGTAGTCCAGGCATCAAGTCACCGGCTAGAAATCGGAGTGTAGCACCACCGCCTGTAGACACATGAGTCACTTCTCCTTCTGAAACGCCCGCTGTCTTCATGGCCTGAATGGTATCTCCCCCGCCAACTAAGGTCTTTGAGCCACGCCAAAATGCAAGGGCCATACTCTTCGCAATATTTATGGTTCCATTTGCGAACATTGGGACTTCAAAGGAACCCATAGGACCATTCCAAAATATAGTACCAGAGGTGCTTCCTCCTATCTCCGAAGAATATCTTTGAGCGGTTTGAATCCCGATATCAAACCCCGCTAAACCATTCGGAATATTTCCTTCCACCACTTCTGCTGAAGAACTTTCGTTCACTGAAGAAGAAACTATATGATCCATTGGTAGCATAATTTTTTCGCCATAAGAAGATAAAGCCTCTGTAGCCCATGCCAAATGTTCATTATCTATAAGTGAATTCCCAGTTTTTGATCCTTTGGCAAGCAGAAATGTATAGGCGGTTGCACCTCCGAGTAGAAGCTTATCTGCTTTAGGTAACAAGTTCTCCAGTGCACCAATTTTGTCTTTTATCTTGACTCCACCGACAACAAGGATCAGGGGCTTAATCGGATCATCTCGGATCATGGACAAATATTCAACTTCCCACTTTAGATTCAATCCAGCTGCTCTTTTATTAAACAGCAGAGCGGCACCACATGTCGAAGCATGTCTTCTATGAGAAGTACTGAATGCATCGTTAACATAAAAATCCCCCATTGAAGCAAGATGATTAGAAAATTCCTGATCATTGAGTTCCTCTTCTTTATGAAAGCGAAGATTTTCTAATAATAGAACGTCTCCTTTTTCCATAGCTGCAATTTCTTTTTCGACCGCACTACCTACACAGTCATTAGCGAATTTGACTTTATTGACTGGAAGAATTTCTGAAAGCCTTTTAGCGACAGGCCCCAGGGAGTATTTTTTCTCGGAACTCATAGGACGGCCCAGATGCGACATCAAAATCAATTTTGCTCCTCGTTTAGTTAGATATTCAATTGTTGGAATAGCCATTCTAATGCGATAATCCTCACCAATTACCCCATCATCCATGCTGACGTTGAAGTCGACTCTCATCAACACCTTTTTTCCGTAATAATTCGAGTCGTCAAATTCTAAAATACTTCTCATCATTTTTGTTACGTAAGTATGGCGTTCGGATTATAAGCCTTATCACGGATTTCAAACTGGTGGTTGGAAGCTAGTTTCATGCATATCTCATATAAAATAATAAATTTAATTTGAGCTGGAGGACGACGGATAATTCATAATAGTACTGTTACATAGTGATCTTTTTGAAAGCAATTTCTGCTGCACCGGTAAAATGCTTATACTCATTTCACAGAAGGATCCGACTGGAAAATAGGGTCACTTCATTCAAATTAATTTTAGTGTGTTAGAGATAATAGTGATATATTTGAGCAACACAACACTCTAAACCATATTGGGTAGGAAAAAGGGAAGGCTGCGGGAAATATTTAGTAAAGCGATATATGCAGATGATCCCAACCTCTATATTGTAAGTTATCGAGACTTCGATTCAATCTTAGATCTCCCTCTTTTAGAATTTGTCAGAATATCTGAAAACTTTGAGCTAATCCCTCTGACCAGAATATCTAGCATTAAGAGAGAGAATAAAATCTTGTATCAAAAGATTTGTTAAGTCTCACTTACTACAATGTTTCCTCTCATAGTAGCGGGATGGAGAGAGCAGTAATATACAAATTCTCCTGCTTTTTCTGAAGCAATTGCCGTAACAAAATCCTGTTCTGGTGATAGAATAGCAGTATTGATATTCAATTCATCAACGATAAAATCATGCCTTACCAAGTCTTTGTTCACGATAGTCAACTTGTTTGGCTCATCGATTCTAGCGTATATGGTAGGATTGGTTTCGTTGAAGAGATTATCCTTAGCGACAAGCAAAATACCTTCTCTTCTATCAAGGGATGATGGTTGCGGTGAATTTACTAGATTTCCTATACCCCACAACCCTCCAACAGTGATGAAAGAGATGGCTATAATAGCAATAATGTTAGTACGGATCATTTTTTTTGTTGATAACACCAGATTTCAATTTCATCAGGCCATCGGTATAGGTTGTAAAGTGCGCTATCTTGCAATTAAAAGTTGCATCCCTTTATGAAGAATGGAGGAGTGATCCATCTTAGTTCGAAATATGAACATAGATTCGGTATTATATGTCTTCATTCTGTATTTGGTTTGTCAAAAGCTCTGTCTAGATATAATCGGTATACCCGAAATCTATATGACTCGTGTCATTGCAGTAGGAAATATTTATCACCATACCTATTCTCAAGTTATTTTTCAATCCCTATTTCCAGATATGGCTATATATACAGTAAAGCGCGTTGGATGATGATTCTTACAAACCAAGTCCATGAGCCAATATCGGTTAACCCTTCTTGTAGATGCGGGAGGTGGGATTTGAACCCACGGACCCCTTAGGGATGAGGTTTCCCTGCCACATGGATCTGAGCATCGTGCCTACGGTCTCACGCCTTTGGCCATGCTTGGCAACTCCCGCGTTTGTATCACATTTGAATGAACTGAGATTTATATCCTGTCAATTCGACTCGATATTAGAAAATGTTTGGTTTCTAAGGGATTGATAGTTAGACACACACAGCTTCCGGTCGAGAGTTGACCAATTAGAGTAAAAATACCTTTAGGAATTTTGCTTTACACTGTTAATGTTACGATGCCAAATATAACGAATATGATGAAGTCCTATATATCATCACATCATGTGGTACTAATCAAGGCAACTTGAACAAGAAAAGAATGGATATGGATAAATGTATCCAGAATCTGATCCCGGGAATTTCATTGTAGATCAGCAATTGGAGGGTAGCAATTATACCTTACTGTCTCTGCAAAGCTCCATAATATAATATATTTTCCTTATGCCCAGTGACCCGCAAAAGATGACACAGAGTAGAATTAACAGGCAGCCTCCAAATTGCAAAAACTTGAAGCATTTCCTTAAACTCAGTATAGAAACATTTTTGCCATTTTCAAGGACGAATTCAGGAACATACTTAAATTTGATAGCTGACATTATCCTATTATTGTACGAACATGAAGGTATGCAGATCTCATGGACAGGCCATGATGGGTTCAGAATAAAAGGAACTAACAGCCAGAGTAACCAATTGACGGTCTATATCGATCCCTACCAACTATCTTCCAACTACCAAAATCAAAATGACGCAGATGTAGTTTTGATAACCCATGATCATTTCGATCATTTAAGCATAGATGATCTGAAAAAAATAATTAACAACAATACAAGTATAATATCAGCCACCGAGTGTGTTGAAAAACTAGCTGAATTGAAAGTGAAAGAGATAAATGGAATAAAGCCTGGCGAAAAAACTACTATTAAGAATCTGAAAATTGAAGCAGTTCCTGCTTACAATACTAATAAAAAATTTCACCCAAAGTCTGATGGGAAGGTAGGATTTGTCCTAGTGGTGAACGAAAAGAGGATATATCATGCTGGTGATACGGATTTGATTCCAGAAATGGAATCTGTGGATTCAGATATCGCACTTGTTCCTGTCTCAGGTACTTATGTAATGAATGCGGAAGAAGCTGCTAACGCTGTCAACAAACTACTTCGCCCTAAGATAATCGCAATACCTATGCATTACAACGCTATAGTCGGTACAGAGGAAGACGCTAAGAAATTCAAAGAACTTGTTAATGTTTGCAAAGTAGAAATTTTATCCAAAGATTGAAGAGGTTCAATTATAAATCTAGCGGCCTAAGTAGACTGTTTTAAAAAACTTATATATTATCACTTTATTTCATATGATTGAAAATGGCTGCTAAGAAAAAAGCAAAGTCTTCAAAGAAAGGAGAGAAGAAATCAAGCCGATCCTCAAAGAAGTGATCATTTTATAGTTATCTGATCACAGCGGTTCTATGAGGTCACTGAGAATCTCTCTTATTCTTTTTGTATTAGTCTATATCCATCGATCCTTTTCGTTGAGAACTCACTTCTGTGGCAGCGGTCGGTCTTGACGTATTTCATTAAATTTGATTATTTGGAGTACCGTTTAAAAATTGAATGTAATATATGGCGATCTGTGGCAGTTAATTGATTCTTCAAACAGTTCTCTCTCATTTCGATATTGGTATTCTTAAAAATAGAATTTGGAAGAGTCCTTAGGGGCATACCAACAACAACATAGTAGAACAGCTTTGCTACTTGATGTTAGTCGCGAATTCCATTTACTTATTTGTAGTCTGAAACTTTCGATATTTTCTAAACTCAGCAACCCAAATGAATATTGATGATGATCGCGACTTCACTAGCACATGATACCGTCAAGATCTTTATATGGTAAGCGCAATTTTGTATAGCAGTCTCCATGCCATTTTAATTTTCAAATTGCTTTAAGATTAAAGGTGAAAACTCCTAAATTTAAGAAAGAGTGCCGTATTCTAAGGCTATGAAACAGGTTTCAATTCCTTCCGCGAACTAGTAGGAAAACACTAACTATAAAAAGCTTGAATGTATCGTAAAGGAACGAGCAGATGTGGCAGAGTGGTCTTCTCTAAATGGGAACAAAATAATGCGTCGGCCTTGAGTGAATCAGGTCAGAAGATAGCCGATTCGCCTTCGGGTGATCAGGAGTTCGAATCTCCTCATCTGCGCCCTTTTTCCTAGAATTGCTGCTCCTTTCTAATGGTTCCTCGACGGTGTTTTTTTGGCAGTTTTAAGCTATGCGCTGATTTGATCCTTCTTTCCAACTTCGAGACTATTTCCTTCGATGCCGATATCGGATCGTATGCCACTGCCTTCGCATCTACAATACCATTGTTTGTCATTATTCTGGCTCGAATGGAGTATTTTCTTGTTTTGTGTTTGTCTACGTAGATAGTGACCAACTGAATATTCTCTAACTTTCCTTCGATCTTTTTCAAGAATTTTGTCAGGTTTCTTTCGATCTCATTTTTATCATCTTCACTTTCAGGATCTGAAATATGTATGAATGTAGGACCCCCATGCTTTGGAAGTAATAATTCAAGTGCATCTTTTGGTGTAACCACACCAATTGGACGTCTATTTCCCACCACAACTACTTCTTCGTGATTCTTTAAGTCGTCAGTCAATTCATCTAGCTTTGATCCTTGTTCCGCAGAATAAGCATCCCGCATCATATCCTTCGCCTTTACCTCGCGTGCTATTGCCATTGTACCTGTACCAGGAGACTTGCTCGCTCTCTCTCTGGGTTTGGAAATGATATCTGCAATATCCAGTACATTTACAATTCCTGTCAAAATACCTACTGTGTTGATTACAGGCAACCTTGATATGTTGTACCTCCTCATCTTTGAAAGAGCGTTCCCAAGAGTATCGTCGCCCTCTTGTACTATAGCACCACTCATAACTGAATCTACAGTAGAATGACCAAACTTAGAGTTCACTACAATGTCCATCTCGCTAACTATTCCTACGAGTTTAGAGCTATTCTCTATGACTGGAAACGCGCGATTTCCTGTATTCAGTATCATCTCTATAGCTCGCTCTACCGTAACCTCATGACTTAAAGTTGGAGTTTTCGATACGAAACTCTTAAGCTTAGATTCAGGGAACGCATTAACTGAAAGAAATTGCTTTGCAAATACCATCCCCAAATAGTTAGTGCTATTTTTCACAATAGGAATCTGGTTTATTCTGTGGGAATGCATTAGATTAAGTGCCTTGGAAACAGTATCCTCTGGCGTCAAGGAAATCACATCCTTTATCATAATGTCTTCAACTTGCATTGTGGTTTATGTTGATCCAAATCATTACATTAAAAACCTTCCTCTACTTATAAAAAACAATTGGATGGATAACAGACGCATTCTCATTATTGCGGCCATAATAATAATACTTATTAGCGTACTCACAATGTATCTTGCTCCTTCCGATACCATTATCCCTATTCCTAATCCTAATGAAAATACTACCTCCAGCAGCAATAATAATAATAATAATAACATCAGCACAGCCACTCAGGGTGGTTTTAGTCAGCAGCTTCCATAAGATGGGCCTAGAATAAATGCTAAAGAGTAAATTGTTGATTTAATAGATTGCCAATTTTAGGATCGGCAGAGATGTGTTATAGTTTTCAAATAAATGATGGATGTTGGGATTCACGTTGTTTATTACACTGCTATTCCTGATCCTATTAATCTCCATCTATCAGATATCCTTCTACTGATAGCTACTCGGCTATTTGGTAACAAACAGATTGGCTTCTTCAGTTTAATCTCAACTTTTGTGGAATCTTTAACATTTGTAACTGTCCCTAATGTAGCGGCCGTTCCTATGTTCAATCTGAGAGGTTCTTTGATTCGAATAGGATCTACTCTTACAAGTTCTTGAGTTCCAACCGCAGTATCAAAAAGATAAACCTCGATACTTGTACTATCTACGTTATCAGGCAGAGTGGATGGCTTTCCTACTACGGAACCAATGAGTGAATCACTTTTTATAAAGGTAGGATCTAATTTTGTCCCAATCGCAACTAAGCCACCAGGTCTAACGGATTCAACTAAACCTGCACCTGTTCCTAACGTTGAGATGGCGGAAGTAATAGGCTCATATCTATCCTTCTTCTCATCAAAGAAGCCGGGCCTAATCTCGATCTCGTCTCCTATCGAAAATTCTCCTTGTACTAGAGCTCCTCCTATTACACCACCTTTGACCCTCTGGACTTGAATTCCAGGTTTGTTCACGTCAAAAGATCGCAATACATGCATTATGGGTTTAGCAGCTTTATTTCGAATCGGATTCTTCAGTTTGTTTTCTATGGCTTCGATAAGGGCATCCACATTTACCCTATGTTGAGCTGATACAGGAACGATGGGAGCCTCCTCGGCAGTGCTGCCACTGACAAATGATTTGATTTCGTCATAATTCTCCAAAGCACTTTCATCTTCAATCAAATCTACTTTGTTCTGAACGATCACTATTTCCTTTATCCCCAATACTTGCAACGCCAAAAGGTGTTCTCTGGTTTGTGGTTGAGGAACTTTTTCATTTGCTGCGATAACAAGTATTGCTCCGTCCATCAGAGCTGAGCCCGAGAGCATATTCGCCATCAAACTTTCATGACCAGGTGCATCTACAAAACTGACTACGCGTAATAGATCTCCTGGTTTACTACAATTCACGCACGTTGGACTAGTGGAATAGCAGCCTGGTGCCGGGCAATCAGGGCACTTGTAAAAGGCTGCATCTGCATACCCAACTTTGATAGTGATACCTCTCCTTAATTCCTCACTGTGGGCACTAGTCCACACACCTGTAATCGCTTCTACTAGCGTAGTTTTACCATGATCGACATGTCCTGACGTCCCAATATTGATATTGGGTTGGTAGCCATATTCTTTAATATACCAGTCAGGTAGACTCTCTTTCCAATGCAATAATCATCGTAAATTCACTGGGAATATTAAGGTAAGGACAGGCTCTTCTGATTAAAAGAGATCAAAAACCATTTGGCAGTTACGAATCCGCTTAAGGATTCTAATAAGATAATATTTTCGTCCTATCGGCTTGTCGGATTTAAGCCATGTAAGTGTACATCCTACATATGATGGTTGATGCTGGTCTTGTAAATTTAGAAAATATGATTTGATGTCGAAAGTCAGTGTATCACGATTTGGATTCTTCTTCTACAGACTGTTCAGTTGCCGACTTTTCTGGTAACTTTCCCTCAAGTAGTTTACAATTCAGCTGATATATTTCCTCTGTAACCATATTGCCTCTAATTAGCTTTCTGATCCTAACTCCAGGATTACGGTTACGCATCCCTACTCCTCTGGCAAGCAAGATATACTTTTTTACTCCTCCATGAAGATCAGGCCTCATTGGTGTGCCTGATTTGTCACTGCCCCCTGTTATCTGCATTTTACCATTAATACCAACTACATTTGAGTCGATGACGTCACCTATTTTTAACCCGAGAAGGGGGTTTGCTACTTTGTCCTTTAATTCCTGACTGACACTTTTTCCAGTACTATCCGAGATGACAACCTTGAATTGCGCCAATACACTACTTCTGTGATCATGCAGCAGTTGGGGCTTTAATTAACTTTTGGATAATTTTTCCAATCCGTTCTTGGTAATACGAACCTCTCTCATCAGAGTTTTTGATTAGGTAGTCTACTCAAAATAAGGTTTAGTATGCAATTATTCAGTGTCTAGAATCCACTCTTGTTCAAATTAGCCTGATAATCATCTGATAAATTCTGAGCTATCCCCGTCATAGTCTCCAAGTAGGAATCGTACGAGGAGCTAAACCCGCAATGACTACAACCAACCTTAGTCATATCTTCATCGACTTCAGCTTCATTTCTACACTTCGGACATTTCGCTTTCAACAAAGTCACACAGATAGTCTGCAGTTAAAACTGTATTAACTTTTGGTTCCAGTTCGTGTATCAAACAATCGACAATAATATTATTATTTTCTTAAAAACAATTTAATAAAAAGTTCCACCTAGATGGAGAATTGAGCTTGGATGCCAATATCATGATATATTATTATTTGACGGCTTTGATTTTAGATGAACAATGTAATAATGTAGGTTTATTTGATACCCTTAATTAGGCCTTCCTGCAGATCTAACTCTAAATTGATTCACATAAATAGACCCTGGCTTACAGATGAGGAAAAAAAGGAAATATTAACAGTGCTAGATGATGGCGTTCTTACCTCTCCTGCATTGGAAGGAGGGAAGAGAGTCCAGGAATTCGAATCACTTCTTAGACGGTATTTAAACATTAAGCATGCGATTGCAGTGAATTCTGGTACTTCTGCACTATTAGCTGCATTATTAGCATTAGAATTGAAAGAAGGTGATGAAGTACTCCTACCTTCATTTACTTTTGTAGCATCAGCTAATTCTGTAGTCGCGGCTGGAGGTACACCTGTATTCGTCGATATAAACAATGCTGACTATACTATCGACATTAAGGATCTTGCTACGAAGATTACGAAGAGAACTAGAGCTATCATGCCTGTTCACCTTTACGGCCATCCGGCTGATTTGGATGAAATATCTGAGTTAGCGAAAAGCAATTCTCTCGAAATAATAGAAGACGCATGCCAATCATTGGGTTCTAGATACAGAGAGAAACAGACTGGAACAATTGGTTCAATGGGCTGTTTTAGTATGTATGCCAGCAAAGTACTCACATCAGGAGAGGGCGGCGCAATCGCAACCGATGATGATCTGCTGGCTGATCGATTAAGAATGGTACGCAATCATGGAATGGTACAAGGTTATGACACTAGGGTATTCGGTCTCAATTTAAGACTTCCTGAAATAAGTGCTGCGATAGCGAAGGGCCAAATGAAAAAACTTGACGATATGTTAGAAAAAAGAAGAAACAATGCAAAATTGCTAACCGAGTTGCTTACACATTCTGATGTCGACGGATTCGCAACACCAACCGAACCGGAGGATGGTCACAAGAAATTTAATTGGTATCTTTACACGGTGGCACTAGGCAGTTGGAAGACTGACGAGAAGATTGGCACATCTGATCTTCTAGACCATGCTGGCCACCGAGATCTAGTGAAGGATGAGATGACAAACAGTGCTAAAATCGGGGTGGCCGTATATTACGATCCTCCTGTTCACTTGACTCCATTCTACAGCGAACTTGTGCGATCTCGACTCTCGAATGAGAACCGAGCAATGGCTAGCAACCTGAAGACCACGGAATGGGCAAGCAAACACGTGCTTTCCCTTCCTGTGCACCCGCTTCTTTCCGCCGAGGATATTGAATATATTGCAAATAGCTTCAAATTGGCCAAACAAAATATAAAAAAATGAAAGTGTCAATTAGTCTATAAGTCTTAATATCGCAAATTTCTATCCGATATATTGCGACTTATCATCTATACTGGTAAAGGTGGGACTGGAAAAACAGTAAGTGCTTGTTCAACTGCATTAAAGTCGGCTGGTTTGAAATCCAGAACGCTTCTTGTTTCTGCCGACCCAGCTCACACATTGGGTGACGCGTTGATGGAAGGAGAAATAGGAGGAACACCCACGAGAATTTCTGCTAACTTGTACGCTGCTCAAGTGGATCCAGTTGCAGAGATGGATTCTCATTTCAAAACAATATTCTCTTATTTCGCCTCGTATTTTCAGGCTAGAGGCGTTGATGATACTATTTCTTATGAGTTGGCAATGTTGCCAGGGATGACGCAGTTACTCTCCTTATTGAGGATTGAAGAGGCTGTAAGCTCCGGAGATTACGATGTGATAATTCTTGACATGCCAGCTTCAGGTGAGGCCTTGCGATTCTTGTATTTTCCAAAACTTGTAGGAAGCCTGAGTATGAGGCTCTCGGGCCTTGCAGGTTTTGTTAGTGGTTTCGGCCGACTACTTCAGCCGTACTTTTCAGGCCCCGCTCTCTCGAGTGAATTGATGAAGACTGAGGCGGATTTGCTTAGTAAATTGGAGGGACTCGCAAAGATAATTTTTGATCAAAACGTAACTAGTCTTAGGTTATTGGCTAATGCTGACAGCTTTAGCATGGAAAATGCAAAGAGGACCTTGATGTCAGCCAATTTGTACGGTATTAATGTAGACATGATTATTATCAACAAAATCATGCCTCAGATACGTAGTGAAGATGGTTTCTTGGCCAATTGGGGGAATCTTCACCAAGCTAGAGTGACAGAAGCTAGATCTACCTTTTATCCATTGCCAGTTAAGGAGGTCCCTCTTTACAATGATGAATTAAAAGGGATAGAGATGCTTAAGCAAAACGCTGAGATCCTCTTCGGGGATCAAAATCCAAGTCAAATTTTTTACCGTGAAAGGGTTTTCGAATTTAATAGTAATACCACCGGCCTTACATTGAAACTAAAGGTTCCTTTTACTCAGAACGCCGACTTTTTGGTGGAACGCATCTCAGACCGGCTTACCATCAAAGTAGCCACAAATATAGGTTATGTTGTAAATGTAATTCCTTTGCCCGCTATTACATTAGGAATGAAACTCAAAGCCGCACGATTAAGTAATAAGGAATTAGTAATTTTGTTTGAGTATTAGAAACATAAAAAAATGAACCAAATTAGAATAAGTTTCGAAACTGTGCATTTTTATATCTAAATGTCTAATACGAATCCTTCATTACCTATAGATACTACATGTGCTAAGCTTTTCGTAACAATCTATGAACGAGGCCTTATCAATGCTAATAGGAATAACTATATGCGCTATGTATTTGGTTGGTACGGTTAGCCTTTCTGACCTTGTTCCTGCTAAAGCTCAGGACTTGAACACTAACCATTCAATTATAGAAAACCTACCCGTCATAAACCAAGGTACGCCATCATCACAACAAACTAACACTGACAAAGTTGCATTTAAGATTAAAGGGATAGACTACTCTACCAAAATTGCACAGATGTTAGTTACTATCGATGGTAAAACTTATGCTAACACCTTTAATCCGATATCCTTGTTAGATCCTCATGACGATGGTAATGGAGTGATACAGTTTAGTATGCTAGTTCCTAAAGATGCTATAGAGCCAGGAAGCACATATACTGCATGCATCAAGATCTTGGAGGACACGGATAGCTTTGGCAATAATTTAGCTTGTCAGTCTGGCTCAACAGATGAAATATACTCCTTAGCAGGAGAAAGTCAAAACCACTTGGTTAATCTATATCTATGATTCTGTGATACGCCTTTATTTAATGGAAAACAATCCTTTAGTTTACAACACTGCTTTACTGGATACGCGAGCTAACTTAGCAGCGTGTCAGCCGTATGGGACAACCACGAATTCATGTTGTCCTCTATACTATTTTTTGGATCGTTCTGTCCGGTAATACCAATGGTAGATAGCGATCAAACTATTCTTGCAACACGCGAGCAGATCTGGTTACATTGACTCTGTCAGATTAGTAAGCCCTTCAAGAGGATGACTACAATTAAGCACCCTTTTATCCCCACCTGCTGATGCTCTTCTAGCAAATTTACAATTTACTAGTGCTTTATGCTTCACCAGTACATAGTTGTTATTAAAGCAAATATATTTATTGACTAGAAACTTAATAATTATTAATATCAGATGACAATTGTTAGCATATCCTTAAATGATGAAATTCTAAACGAAATGGACAAATTACAAAGATCACTCGGATTTAGCGGACGATCGGAAATAGTTAGAGCAGGCATCAGGGGTATGATATCTGAAGAAAGATCACGCCAAGATCTGGTGGGATATATCCATGCAATACTTTTGGTTATTCATAACGAGGCTTCCGATGACGAAATAAGTAATTTAAGGCATGCCTATGATGAACTAATAGCAACTCACCTGCATAGTAAAATCGACAGAGATAGATGTCTCGAGATATTTTTGTTAAGAGGTGATGCAAAACCTATGAAAGATATGACAAAAAAATTTCAGGCTAACAAAAAGATGGATAACGTCCAATTGATAACGATGTAGATAAAAGGAATGTTTTCAATGAGACGTCGAATAGGTGACGAGTGATAGATATCTTGTCTCAGACTCGCTCTGTCCGGGGTTCCTAAGACGGGAAGCTCACTTCCCTTATTCCGAAAGGTCAACCCCAAATAAATTAGGGTCATATTTATAACGGTTCCTCTGGCCAGCATTGAATATGACAAGTAGGAATGGTATAATCGACGAATACAATCTTGTTAATGTAAGTTAATAATAGTATTTATTCAAGAATGTTAAAATTATTAATAACACTTATATTA
>OCZV010000319.1_pt1 | contig 17560 bp, 18 predicted proteins | sample 1539051 | NCBI WGS metagenome assembly OCZV01 (sample SAMEA3113581, study PRJEB22503) | soil metagenome
CCTGAGGGCGCGCGACGTCTTCTTCGCGTCCAACCTGATGTATTTCCTGACGCTGTTGTTCTGTGGGACGAATGTTCCGCTTGGGACCCTGCCCGGATGGATGCAGGCAATCGGCCGGAGCCTGCCGCTTACTCACGGGATCGAGGCGGCCCGCTCGGTCGCCGAGGGGGCGGCGCTGGGCGAAGTCTCCGGGCTCGTACGGACGGAGCTCCTCATCGGCGCCGTCTACGCGCTCGGCGCCTACGTCCTCTTTCGCGTGTTCGAGATCGAGGGACGCCGGCGGGCGTCGTTGGAAGCTCTTTGAGGGTGTAACTACCGTTCTCTGTGACGTTCTGTCGCCTTGGTGACAGCGGCCCGGAGCGAGGCTTCGTATCTTCGGGACTCAACGGCCCGCCGCCCTCTGAGGCCTTGTGATTTTCGGACTTTAGTCCGCGCAGGAATAGCCCTACTAGCAGGAGAGTTGACGACCACTATGAGCCTGGCAACGTCTCTCGAATCGCGCCGCTCCAGCCAGACCTGGCTGGTATGGGTTGCGCTATGGACCGTTTACATAGTGTGGGGATCGACCTACCTTGCCATTCGGATAACGGTCGAGACATTGCCTCCTCTGCTTACGGCGGGCGTCCGGTTCGTGGTTGCCGGCGGCATCATGTATGCGTGGCTGGCGTGGCGCCGCGGGCGGGCCTCCCTTCGGATCACCCGTCGTGAGGCTCTGTCCAGTGCGCTGATCGGCGGAGGTCTGCTTCTCGGTGGAAACGGTTTGGTTGTCCTCGCCGAACGAGACGTTTCCTCGAGCCTCGCGGCGCTCGTAATCGCATCGGTTCCACTGTGGGTGGTGTTGCTGCGCGCCGTGACCGGCGATCGGGCCTCGAGGGGGACGCTGCTCGGAGTGGCACTCGGTTTCTTCGGCGTTGCACTTTTGGTGCTGCCGGGCGGAAATGGAGACGGTCAGCTCTTTGGGGTGTTCCTGCTGATTGCGGCTTCTGCGCTCTGGGCCACATCGTCGTTCATGTCACCGAGGGTGTCGCTCCCGAAGGATCCCTTCACATCGACAGCCTTCCAGATGCTGTTCGGCGGACTGTGGTGCGCGGCCGGCGGGTTTGCCATGGGGGAGGCCGGCAACATCGATGTGGAGAGTTTTTCGCTTGCGTCCATCCTCGCTCTCGTGTACCTGATCGGGGCAGGTTCGCTGGCAGCCTTCACGGCATACGTCTGGCTCCTGCAGAACGCGCCGATATCGAAGGTCGCGACCTACGCATACGTCAATCCCGTGATTGCTCTGGTGTTGGGCTGGCTCATTCTTTCGGAGACGATTTCTGCCACGATGCTGGTGGGAGCCGCAATCATCGTCGCGTCGGTGGCGTTCATCGTGACGAGAGAGTCGGGCCGGCGAACCGCAGTCCGAAAAATCGAACCCGTTCCCGAACAAGTAGCCGAACCCGCCTGAGGAATCGTTCAGACAACCTGTGTACATAGAACGACACATATTGTTCGTTGGTTTACACAGGTTGCGGATCCGGCTCTAGATGCCCGGGCGGCCCGCGCCCACGTAGTCGCTCCGGTGCGCGCTGGCGACACTGACAAAAGCGCCTGTGTACGGAGCAGCGACCATCTGTCCGTTACCGATGTACATCCCGACGTGATGGATCGGGCTGCCGAAGAATAAGAGGTCTCCAGGTTGCCAATCGGATCTATCAACGCGCGGTGTCGCGGCGTATTGCATCCCTGAATTGTGTGGAAGGCCGACTCCTGCCTGGGCCCACGCGTACATGGTCAGGCCGGAACAGTCGAACGAATCCGGGCCGGCGCCGCCCCATTGATACGGCTTTCCCACTTGAGCGAGCGCCGCATCCACGGCTTTCTGCGCGTTCGGATTCGTGGCTTTGGGGGATCGGATCCTCGGGACGGGCGGTGGTGCTGTGCTCTTCTGGGCGGCCGCTGCCGCCGCAGCCGCGGCCGCAGCCGCCTCCTCCCTCGCCTCACGCCTGCGTTCGGCGCGGGCGATCGCGCGTTGCAGCCTGGCGATCTCTCCCCGCTGCCTCTCTACCTTGGCATCGATCTCGTCCCGGAGGGCATCTAGCCGCTCCTTTGTCTCCGCTGCCTTTGCGTGTGCCTTCTCGAGATCTGCGAGTTTGCCGCGCAGCTCCGCTCGATCCGCCTTCAGGCCTTCGAAGATGGTTGTCTGTGCCTCCTGCGATGAACTCAGCATGTTGAGTCGGGATTCCATCTCGGCGAGGCTCTCCGAGGACAGCACGGCGTCGAGGGTTCCGGCCGACCCCGCCTTGTAGAGGGTGACCGCAATCTCTACCGCCGCCGATTCCTTGGCGCCCATGCGCTTGGAGAGTTGGTCGACTTCTGCTTGGGTGCGACCGATATTCGCCTGGAGAGAGGTGAGTCGCTCGGCAACCGCGTTGTATTGCTCCGCGACCATCTCGAAATCCCGCTCGAGCTCCATCAGGCGATCGCGGGCGTCCTCGAGCCGCGACTGCTGAGGTGCTGCGTGCGAGGCGGTCAAAGCGGCCACCGTCAGACATATGGAGACGGCGACGGCCGCCGCCGGCTTGAACCTCCCCGAGACTGCACTTAGCGATGCAAGCACGGCCCTATTCAACCTTTTCCGCGTTCCTCTTGGCCAGCCACCAGGCGAGGGCCACCACGGAGGCAACGGCTCCGGCTGCAGCAAGTCCGTTTGTCACAGTTACGTCGGGACGCCGTAGCTGCGGCAGGCGGTCGCGCATGGGAACGGGATGACGGAATACGTCAACGGGCCAGTTCCGCTCGACCGCTATCTTTCGCAATTCGCGGTCTGGATTGATTGCTATTGGATTGCCGACGCACTCCAGCATCGGGAGGTCGGTGATCGAATCCGAGTAGGCGAACGACCGATCGAGTTCGATGTTCAGCTCGTCTGCGAGATCCCTCATTGCCTCCACCTTGTACGGCCCATAGGCGTAGAAATCGAGATCTCCCGTATAGATCCCGTCGACCACTTTCGGACGTGTGGCGATCCATCGGTCCACACTCAGCATTTGAGCGAGCGGTTCGACGATCTCTTCGGGTGACGACGAGACGATGCAGATCAAACGACCCGCTTGCCGGTGGTCGTGTATCAGCTCCAGGGCTTCGGCGTAGATCAGCGGGGAGATCACCTCCTCGAGGACCTCCGCGACCACCGAACGGACCTTCGCCGCCTCCCAGCCGCCCGTGAGTTTCGCAGCCTCAGCGCGGAGCCGCTCCATCTTCTTGTCGTCGGCCCCCATGAGCTGGAAGACCAACTGGGCATACATCGATTTGAGGAGAGTCGACCGAGCAATCAGCCCTTCGCGCAAGAACGACCTGCTCAACGCGATCGGACCCGAGCGGGCGATGATTGTCTTGTCGAGGTCGAAGAAGGCCGCTTCCATTCGGTACATATTGTTGCCTGCCTTTGTGACCCGCGCCACAGCGCGGCGCCTAATGCAGCGTTTAGCTGTGGTGAATGGACTATGAACGCACAATCCACGTCGCCGTGGTCAGCCGGGATCCCGCACTGAGGATAGAGGTGGCCCGCGCCTTCGACGCTGCCCCCGTTTCGTGGGACGTCAAACTGTACGAGAAGCCCCCCGAGGATGCCGATGTGATCGTTGCAACGCCCGAGGTCGATTGTCCGGGCGCACTGCCGTTCGATCCCTCACGGCCCGAGGACATCCTGGCGGCCGTCGCGACCACAACAAGAGTGGACGGGCGAGTGATCGTCGTCACCTCCGCGTCGGGAGGGAGCGGCGTGACCTCGGTCGCATTGCACCTTGCCGCTCTGGCAGCGCACCGAACGACGGCGTGTTTCGTCGATCTCGACACGACATGGAGCGCCTGTGATCGGCTCGGGCTTCCGCCGGACGCTCGCACATGGGCCGGCGCCGACGACGCGCGGACGCTCCAGGGGAACGCATTGCCCGTCGCGCCGGGACTTCGGGCGCTCATTGCCCCCCGGGGAAAGGGAGCGGTTGATCGTCACCGCGTTGCCCCCTTGGCCGCGGAGTGTTTCGAGCGGGTCATCGTCGATGCCCCACCGGGCGGCCACATAGGTTCGGTCCTCGAAGAGGCCTATTGCGGTGTCCTGGTTGTACCTCCGAGTATTCCTGCGGCGCGCCGGGCACGTGAGTTCCTCGACGCGCATCGCGATCCCAGGTGGGCGGTAGTCATCAACCGATTGGGACCAGGGGGCGAAGTCACACGCTCGGGACTCCAACGGGTGATCGGCTGCCGGATCGCCGTGGAGCTTCCGTGCAGTCCCTCTCTACGAGATCGGGAGGACGAAGGTCGATTGCTGACGGCATCGTGGTCGCGGTGGGCACGTGGCCTGCGGCGCCTGTATCAAGCATTGGAGAAGGCATGACCGAGAAGCTTCTCGACTTCGTGCGGCAGTACGACGAGATCGCCGAGCTCGATCCGGCCGAACGTCGCCTTGCGTTGAGGTCGATAGTTGTTCGCCGCAACGGCAGCGCGAACCCGGGGCGCCTGATTGCCGAACTCGCCAACTCGATCGATGGATTTGGCCCGCTGTCGGAGGTCATGGCGGATCGATCCGTAACCGACGTGCTCATCAACGGACCGCGCGAAGTCTGGGTGGAGCGCAACGGCCGCCTGGAGCAAACGTCGATCTCGTGGCCCGATGCCGCGTCGCTACGTGGTTTCGTGGATCGGATCCTTGGTTGCTCCGGGGCTCGCATCGATGCCTCACAGCCGACGGCAGACGCCGTACTTCCGGATGGATCAAGAGTGCACGCGGTTCTGCCACCCATTGCACCAGAGGGCCCGCTTGTGTCGATACGCAAATGGCCCGCGGACCGCTTCACGCTCGACGACCTGATGGAGCGCTCGATGTTCGACGAGGATACGAAAGCGTTGCTGGTGGACGCCGTCGTTGCGCGCCGCACAATTGTTGTGGGCGGAGCAACGGCCACGGGAAAAACTACGCTGATCAATGCCCTTCTGGGAGCGGTACCTCCACACGAACGCGTCGTTTTGGTCGAGGAAACTCCTGAGCTGTTGCCGGCCTGCATTCATTTTGTGTGTCTTGTGGCTCGGCCGCCCAACATCGAGGGGAGAGGAGAGATCGATTCGCTCTCACTCGTGAGGACCGCGTTACGCATGCGACCGGACCGGATCGTTGTCGGCGAGGTGCGAGGCGGTGAGGCAATGGCTGCCCTTGGAGCGATGTCTACCGGTCACGCCGGATCGATGCTGACCGTGCACTCCAAATCGGCGGACGATGCTATCGACCGACTTGTGACTCTCGCCTTGCAGGCGCGCTCCGGGGATTCCGAATCGGCAATCCGCCATATGACCGACCGGGCTGTTGATCTGATCGTCCATCTCGAACGACGCGGCGATCGGCGCGCCGTATCCGAGGTCGTTGAGATGTGATGAGCGCACTCGAGGAGCGCGCCGAAGCTCTGCGCGCCCTCGCAGGACTCTTGCGCGCCGGGCTCGGGCCCCACGAGGCCCTTCGCGAGTGGCATCGGGACGTACCCCCGACCTGCCGCCCCGCTTTGATGCGGATGGCGCGCCGGATCTCGCTGGGGTCTTCGCCGTCGCGCTCCGTTGCCGAGCTTGGGACCGTGCTCGGTGACGATGCACCAGCCGTCGCGGCCGCATTTTCGGTTCACATGGAGTTGGGCGGCGACGTGGCGCATGTCTTCGACCGGCTGGCTGCGGCCGTCGAGCGCCGCGCGGCTTCGGAGCGCGCAGCGCGGGCGGCTTCGGCGGGGGCTCTTCTGTCGGGGAGGGTGGTTGCGGGCCTTCCCCTTTTTCTTGTGCCACTAGCTCCGCTCGCGAAGGCGCCGCTGCTGGACTCCCTGGGGATAGCAATGGTTGTCGTGGGAGTTGGTCTGGCTCTGGCAGGAATGTGGTGGATCGGCCGTCTCGTCCCACGGCCACCGTCAGCCGACGATCCTGCAGCACTTCTCGCCGATTTGCTTGCTTCGGCGGCGCGCGGAGGTGTCCCGCTGGCCGTAGCGATGGAGTCCGCAGCCCGCGTTCCGCTGGCTCGACTGGCACACGGGTTGTCCAGGGCTCGGCGGCTCGTGGTTCTCGGCGCGCCGTGGGCCGAGGCTCTTGCGCTCTCCGGCGACGACGACCTCGCCGGGATCGCCGGCGCGGTGGGGCGCGCCGATCGCCTGGGTACGCCCGTGGCGGACGCCCTCGAGGCTCACGCCGATCGCTGTCGGGAGATTGCGATTCACCGCTTCGAGGAAGCTCTCAGACGGGCGCCGGTGTTGATGGTCCTTCCGCTCTCTTTCTGCGTATTGCCTGCATACGGCGTCCTTGGGCTGGGTCCCTATCTCCGCACGATGGCCACGGGAGTCTGAATGCATCAACTTGCCGACCGGTGATGGGAAGCTGTGCGGATGAGAATCCGGATCATTGCTCTCGCAGTTGTCATGTCCATGTCGCTCCTGGCGTGCGGTGGCGACGATGGGCCGGACGCCGCGGCTGTTGAGTCTCCCTCCCCGAACCCGACGAGTGATTTTGGATTGGGGCGGGTTCTGCTCGATACGGACGAGGGATCACAGCTGATCGACGTCGAGGTTGCAGACACCCCGGAGCTGCGACAGCTCGGTCTCATGCACCGTGAATCGCTCGACGAGGAAGCTGGGATGGTCTTCGTCTTCTTCGAGGAACAGCAGGGCGGCTTCTGGATGAAGAACACGCTGATTCCTTTATCGATTGCATTCTTCGACGGTCAGGGAGAGATCCTCAAGATCCTGGACATGGAGCCGTGTGAAGAGGATCCGTGCCCGATCTACGACCCCGGAGCGACATACATGGGCGCGCTTGAAGTGAACCAGGGCGCGTTCGACCGTTGGGGGGTCGAAGAAGGGGACTCGGTCATCCTGAACCAGTAGCGTTCGCGCTCCGGCGCCGCGCTGAGCGGAGGTTTGCGCGATTCAGCCGCTCACAGCGGCTCAATTGCACAACCCTCGGCGCGCCGAGGGGTCGGCGGCGCGATTCTCGAGAAAATGGCCTCGGTGTGATCGAGTTCACAGCGCAATCGGCCGTTCCCGTCTGAAATCAAGGGCACCGACCGGCGACGGGCCGGTCCCGACCTGGACAGGTGAGGTGCCCATGGAACCATTCCGACGAGCCGTTCAAACCGCCTCGGGCCAGTTGGGCCAGACAACTACCGAGTACGCAACGACCCTCCTCGTGGTGCTGCTCGTTACCGGCGCGCTCGCAGCGTTCGTTAAGGGCGGAGGGCTCGACGGACTCTTCGAGAACGTCGTGCAAAACCTGATCGAAAAGGTCAAGGGGTAACCAACACCATGCGGCGCGCCGGACATGAGCGCGGGCAAGCGACTGTCGAAATCGCACTGTGTCTTCCGGTCGTGATGTTCGTGCTCGGGGCATTGGTGGAAGTCGGCCTCATCGCGTCGGATCAGGTCCGACTTTGGCACGCCGCGCGCGAAGCTGCCCGCGTCGCAGTGGTCGACCCCGATCCGGCTGCCGCTCGCCGCGCGGCGGAGGGCGCAGGTTTCAAGCAGCTCAGTCTGTCGGTCCATCCGGAGCCTGCTCTCCGCCGCGCCGGCGACCCATTGTCGGTCACAGTGGAGTTCGACAGGCCGGCCGTGATGCCGGTCATCGGCGCGTTGTTCGAACGTGTTGACCTCGAGGCGAGCGCAACGATGAGGATCGAGGAACCGTGACGATCCTCATCGCCACCCTTTCCACCTTGGTGGCCGTCGCGGCAGTCATTCTGTCGACCGAGTTGGCCGATGCTGCCTCCCTCAAGGCGCGTGCGCAGGCTGCCGCGGACGCTGCGGCTCTCGCAGCCGTCGCCGAATCAGGGCCTTACGGGAGCAATGTGCAACGGGTAGTGGCCCGTGAGTACGCCGAGGCCAACGGCGCCGTGTTGATCGCGTGCAAGTGCGAGTCGTGGGCGACTGCAGTGCAGGTAACGGTCGATCTCGACGGAGCCACGGCCCGAGCGCGGGCCGTCATCGATCCCGAGGCGTTTGCTCCCGCGCGCGTGTGGTCCGGTGCCGGCGGTCTACACCCGGCCCTTGGTCGGGCAGTGGATGCGCTGATCAAAGCGTCGGCGGGGCGAGTGCGGCTCGTGTCGGGATTTCGCTCCACCGAGAGGCAGTCAGAACTATGGGCCGACGCGATCGCGAAGTACGGAGACCCCGAGGTCGCCGACAACTGGGTCGCGCCGCCGGGACGATCGATGCACGAACGCGGGCTGGCCGTGGATCTCGGTGGTGATCTCGAACTCGCAGCCGGGCTGGTAGAAGACCTGAGGCTGCCTCTGTGGCGCCCTCTCTCCAACGAACCCTGGCACTTCGAGCTAGAGGGGTCGCGCGACTGAGTCGGCGCGACCAACGTGTGGCGCCTAGTCGCCCGCTAGACAGCGTGTCCCGATCGGGAGCGACTCGCGCAGGACGATATGAGCACGAGCACGAGCGAGGTTCCACGACCATGGAGCAGGCGGTTCGGCCAGGGCATCGTCCAGACGGGCGAGCACGCAGCTGCGCTCTGGCTCCGAGAGTCGCATGAGCTCGGGAACAGCATCCGCGCTCAAGCTCGCCAGGTATCTCAGATCGATCTGTGTAGTTCGCGAGAATCGGTCGATGTTTTTCTCCGCAATCCGCGCGTCGGGGTTATAGGCATTGAAGCCGATTAGCGCGGCAGCGCCCAAAAAAACGATGGCGCGGGGGAGCCACGACGCCTTCCACATCGTTCCAGCGACAATTAACAACACAAAGGTGCAGCCGAGGACCAGGATCACGAGAGCGGCCAACAGTCGAAGTCGAGTGAATCCATACGCCTCTTGGTAGAGAGTCACCCTCTTGGACGCCGACGCTAGGACCACAAGGGTCAGTACGCACAGCACGCCGAGCAGCGCCCGGAGCCATGTTCGTTCGGCTCGGTGCGCCCCCGCAACTCTGACGGCAACCGCGATCACAACTAGGGTCGTTGCCGATGCGACGATTAGCTGGAAGAAGCCCTCACGCGCGTATTCGGCATAGGTGAGGCCGGTCGTGTCTAGTACGTGTTCATCGCCTCCAAAAAGAACCGCCAATTGGACAGCCACGAAGCCGGCGAACAGTAAATCAATCAGACCCAGAGTGGCCTTCCACTCAACGCCTCCCAGCCAAGCACGGCGTTCGGGGGCCGAGGTGGTATCCGTCGCCACAGCGTCGAACGACCGCATCGTGAGCGAACCGGCGAGAGCAGCAACGCCTAGCGCAGTCGCCCCTCTTATGGGAATCATGGAGAGATCGAATGGCGGGACAAGGAGGTCCCCCGCGAGCGTGGCAAATGCAGGGTCGGCGCTGGCAAAGAGCCCACCGAATACAGCCACGGCTCCAACCATCATCGTCAGGGTCCGAAGGATCGGTGTGAGTTTGAAATCACGCGCGGCCCTGCCTCCCACGGGTCTGAGCACGAGAACGATCCCATGTGGAAGTCCCATGAGGGCTCGCGCAAGACTAATCAGTATCCCTGCCCAACTCTGGGCTCGAGCCATAGCGATGGCGACTAGGGCGACGATGAAGACGAGATTCACTGCAAGAAGCCAAGGGGCGGACCTGATCGTGAAGAACCCCAGAAGAATCAGTGCGAGGCCGACCAGGCCGTAATCCGGTCTCTCCAAGGCACCGGCACGCGCCACCCAGACGGCTGCCACCGCCAGTGCCCCGATTACCGTCCAGTTAGCTCCGGGAGGTGACCCGGGAATCGACAGGCCTGCGGCGACGGCCGCCGCTCCCGTCAGGATGAAGAAGCTCCTCGGTAAGAAAGGAGGTTCGCCGACGACTAGTGGTTGCATAGACGCACGATAGGGGGAGGACGTCCAGATGCGGTGCTGGGAATACGCAGGTTCCGTGAAGATAGGCGCCGCAGGCCGAAAAGTTCGCGGCGTCGCCGGGCCCTCGTCTGCCCACACGTCTGGATAAGGTGCAAGGAGGGAAGCTTGTGATCAACCCGTTACCCGCAGGCATTTAAGATTCGGCTCCCCGTAAGGTCGATTGGCGAGATGAAGGGAGCCCATGCTCGGCGACACCCATCCGCACAGGCTGGTAGAGACTCTCAGCGAGCGTGTCGAGAAGCTTGAGATCGAGTTCCATCGCGCGTATTGGGACGCGCAGATAAAGGCAAGCCCCGAGAACGATCGCCGGCGCGCGGATCTGGAACTCGAACTAAGGCGCGTCAAAGGGGACCCCGAAGCCCTGAAGGCCGTCCAGGCCGCGCTCGATTCCGACATCCACGAACCGGTTCTGCGCCGGCGGCTGGAGCTGCTGCGTCTGTCTCTGCTCGGGAACCAGATGGACGAGTCTCTCCGCGCCGAGATCGTCCAATTGTCGACCGGCGTGGAAAGCGACTTCGCCAATCACCGGGCCACCGTTGCGGGCAAACGAGTAACGGACAACGAAATCGAAGCTATTTTGAGGACCTCCGACGACGAGGACTTGCGCAGGGCCGCGTGGGAGGGATCTAAAGAAATCGGAGGGATCGCTGCGCCGCGAGTCAGGGAGCTGGCCCGCCTCCGCAATTCCGCTGCTCTACAGCTCGGGTATTCGGACTTCTACAGCATGGCCCTCGAGCTTCAAGAGATGTCGGAGGGGTGGCTGTTCGCCGTTCTCGACGAGGTCGAGCGCCTAACGGAATACCCATTCAAGACGTGGAAGAGCGAGGTGGATGAACGCCTGAAGGAGCGCTTCGACACCACCGAACTCCTCCCCTGGCACTATGCCGACCCCTTCTTTCAGATGCTGCCTCCAGACGGCCGCGTTTCGGTTGATCACCTTCTCGAGGATCGAGCTGCGCCCGAACTCGCCCAGCGGACTTTTTCCGGCTGGGGCATCGACCTGGAGGGCGTGCTGGACGCGAGCGACCTCTATCCGCGCGAAGGGAAGTCCCAGCATGCCTTTTGTCTAGACGTCGACAGGTCCGGCAAGGACGTGCGAATCCTTGCCAATGTTGTTCCGGGAGAGCGCTGGATCGAAGTCATGCTGCACGAATCCGGTCATGCCGCATACGACATCTCGATCGATCCGACACTGCCGTACGCACTGAGGCGCCCATCGCACACCTTTACGACGGAAGCCATGGCGATTCTCTCCGGCAGGCTAGTACACGATCCAAGGTGGCTGGTCGACGTTGCCCGGGCGTCCAGTGCTGAAGCAGACTCAATGGCCGATCCTTTGCGTCGCGCTACCGCGACACAAAGCCTTGTCTTTGTGCGCTGGGCATTGGTCGTCACTCATTTTGAACGTGACCTTTATCTTGACCCAGAGGCGGATCTCGACGCACGTTGGTGGAACTTGGTTCAGCGCTTCCAGATGGTGGCGCCTCCGGTCGATCGCAACGCTCCGGATTGGGCGGCGAAGATCCACGTCGCCGCTGCACCCGCCTATTATCAGAATTACCTGCTCGGAGAATTGCTGGCGTCCCAGCTTCAGGCGACGTGTGAACGCGAATGTGGTGGCCTGGTCGGCATTTTGCAAGCCGGGGGGTTGCTCGTCGATCGGTTGTTCCACCCGGGATCTCTGCTGCGCTGGGATGCCCTCGTCGAAGAAGCGACCGGCAGGTCGTTGTCGGCCGCCGACTTTGCGGCAGGCGTTGGTGCCTGACTTCTTCTAGAGTCTGCCGCTCTTCTTGAAGCGGGCGTAGATCGCGCGCGCTTCGGGTCGGATGAAGACAACGCTCGCCGCCCCCGCGGAACCGACGCTCGCGGGGACCGTCACGTTGCCAACGTCCGATGGCTTCACCTGTGAAGTCAGAATCCCCAATCTGAAGATTTCGCTCGGGGAGATGTTCAACCTGGCGTGGCGACGCGTCGCGGCAACCCAGTCCAAGAGGACGGCGGGATCTCGCTCGATGTCGTGGCGGAGTTCACGAAGCATGGCCAGCAGGAACCGGCCTTGGTTCGTAGTACGGGTGATATCTCCTCCCGAAAAAGCTTTACGCGTCCTAACGAATGCAAGTGAGTCGATCGAATAGAGCTTCTTTTTGCCTGCTGAAATGTGCGCTCCGGAGCCTCCCGGATCGAATATTGGCCTGGGGATGTCTATCTGGATCGGTCCCACCGCGCGAATGATGCTATCGAATCCCTCGAAGCCGACCATTACCCAGTAGTCGATCCGTATCCCCGTCTCGGCCTCGAGAGTTTTTGCCAGCAAAGTGGGCCCGCCGATGTAAAGCGCTTCGTTGATCTTTGCCGATCCCCGGCCGGGAATATTGACCCAGGAATCGCGGGGGAAGTTCAGAATGCCCGCCCGCATGGTTTTGGTGTTGATCCCCGCAATGTGTATCGCGTCGGCCCTCAGGTTGGGGTTCCCGTTGCGCGCATCACTCCCGATGACGAGGACGAAGATCTTGCCCTTGCGCGGCTGGAATCGGTGATGAACGCGTCCAGCGGCGATCGGTGCATTGTCGTTCGCGCTGCGTGCCGGACCGAGAAGGGGTACGAGTGCCGAAGTCAACACAACAAACGCCAGGAGAAGGGAGGCTCGTCTGATCATCCGGCGCGCTCCTGGTCGACCTCGAATGCAATAACGCGCCAATCATTCTTGATGCGCTGCATCCACATCGTGGCTCGGTGGCGCAGCTTGACGACGTTGCCCGGACCGTTTGCTCGCGCCTTCACGAATACCTGTGCGGAGGCTGCGGATGCAGTGTGGGCCTGAAGGCCGATCCTCGCGATGCGTTTGGTCGTTTTGACTTTATCGGCGCCGGGCCGGAATCCTGGACCGGCTCGAAGAAGCGCACGCCCCGCGCGCCGGCTGAATCGCTCAGCGATGACTTCCTTGATCGATTCGGGTTCGAGGAACAAAGCTTCATAAACCTCCCGGACGACGCTTTTAACTCGCGGGCGCTGCGCCTTGTGCCGTCGTATCTGCTTCCTCGTAAACTTGCCTGCCCTGCCCACGGGGCGAGTAGACATCTTCCACTTGGCCTGAGGGATCCTCAGGGTGGGTTCCGGTTGCCCTGGAGAGGGCTCCGGCGATCGCGATGCCGACGGCGGTTGGGAGTCCTGGCACCCCGCCACGGCAAGGGCAGAGGCGAGTGCAAGCGCCACTGCGGCGCGCCGCCAGTTCCAGCCTGTTTTGGTACCAATCAACAGGGTTCTGTTCCTCCCCATGCCTTTGTCGCACGCAGACGACATCGAGACGTTAGCGAACGGATGGCCCAGAATCGCGGATTCTCGCCGTCATTCGGTCGAAGGGCACGATTCTGGCGTCGCCAGACGTTATAAGAAATCGGGACGTCCTGTCCCGCACTTGAGGCACAAAACTATGACAAATTTCTTTTTGGACCCCGGTCGGTCCCCTGCGGGTTTGAGCGAATCGAGCACGGGGTACTTAGCGCCCGATCCATCGGGCGAGCTGTGGGCGGGGCAAGCCACCTGTAGTCGGGGTTACAGGTGACACAGGGCTTAGGATTGCGTGCCTACTGAGAACAAGTCAGGCTTTATCGGTCGTACGAGGACCATGTTGTGCGGACAGGGAGATGAGGAGGTCGCCGTATGGAGTTGGGTCTCGACGTTCGGAAGGTCGACTCCTATTCGGTGGTCGACGTTAAGGGGGAGATCGACGTCTACACCGCTCCCAAACTGCGCGAGAAGCTGATCGAGCTGGTGTCCGAAGGATCTCATGACGTTGTGGTCAACCTCGAGGGAGTCGACTTTCTGGATTCGACCGGGCTCGGCGTGTTGGTTGGTGCGTTGAAAAGAGTAAAAGCTCATGACGGGAGCCTTTCCCTCGTTTGCACACAGGACAAGATCCTGAAGATCTTCAAGATCACCGGCCTCACAAAAGTGTTCCCGATTCACGAATCTGTGGATGAAGCGACCGGCAACAGCCGGTGACGATGATCGAGCTGGAGATTCCTCCGCGGACCGCCTACGTGGGGGTGGTCAGACTCGCACTTGCCTCGCTCGGACGCAGCCTCGATCTCGACAACGAGCTTGTAGACGATTTGAAGATAGCCGTTTCCGAGGCCTGCACCAATGCAGTCCTCTCCAACGAGGAGGCGGGAGGAGACCATCCCGTCAGCGTGAAGTGGACCCAGGAGGCCGGGCGGGTGGTAGTCGAAGTCGCAGATCGAGGAACTATCTACGATCAGAGGGCAGACGACGATTCCCTGAGCAGCGGGGGAATAAGCGCGCGCATAACTATGTCCGTCGCGATGCTGAGCACTCTCGTTGAGGGTTTTGAGATCGCCCCTCGTCAAGGCGGCGGCAACCGCGCCCGGCTGGTCTTCCCCCTTCCTTAGCCGCTCAGTTCCATTACCGGTGGCGCTCGAGAAGCCGAGCGGCGTCGGAACCTCCGACCGATTCGACAATGGCGATGAAGTCGTCGATCGTGGCGGTCTTCAGCCGGTAGCGCTCGAAGTACGAGCGAATAATCTCCAGGAAAACTTTGGCCCCCACCTCCTGCCGGAGCTCCATTAACAGGGCGGCACCGGACAGATAGACGACGTCGGAATACCTGCGGTTCGATCTGAATTGTGAAACGTCGGCCGAGATCACCGCCGAGTCTGGAGAGGCGTCGTCCACCATATTCGTCATGCGCCATGCGCGATCGTCGCCGTCGGTGGACAACAACCAGAGCATTGTCGACATCTCGGCCATGGCTTCGTCGAGCCACGGCTCGCGAACCTGATCGCTTCCCACGGAGGCGTACCACCACTGGTGCGCCACTTCGTGGGCCAGCACGTAACGGCGGGCTTGGTCCTCGAAACCCGCGTACCTCAGCAGATCTGGCAACAAGGGTAGGTCGTCGAGTGCACTTCCTGTGTCGGAAACAAAGACCACCCCGGGATACTCCATGCCCCCCAATCGACCACGGGTTGCGACAACCTCGACTTCGTCGAATGGGAGGGGGCCAAACGCGTCTGTGTAGAAGCTCACCGTGGACTCCGCGCTGCGCAGGTTGGCCGCGCCCCGCAACCGATCTTCGGCGAGATACCAGGAGCGTACGGTCACTCCGTCGACTTCCGTTTCCAGAGCCCGGAGTAATGGCGCAATCGCAAAGGCCACATCGCGGGTCGCGGGCGCGGAGAAGTGCCATCGGCGTCTTCCGGGCGTCGTGGCATCGATCCGGGTCACAACTCCACTCCCAGCGATCATGTCGTTTTCTCGAGTTTCAATTGCTACTTCGTAGTTCGCGACATCGGCGACGAAGGGGTCCCCAATTTGCCCGTACTCGTCGAACCGCCAGTCGCCTCCTTCTCGAAGAGCTACCACAGGAATCCAGTTGCCCAGAAGAGCTATGCCGTTCCAGACGCCGAACCGCTCTGGATACTCGGGCAGGGTTGCCCTGAGTGCCATTGACACCTCGATCACGTCACCGACCGGTAGCGGGCGCGGCAGGTCAAGAGTGAGCGCCGTATCGTCCAACTCGTAATCCGCCGGCCGGCTCGCAACGGTTACCCGGTCGATCTCGAGTGTCCCCGGCCTGGCCCGGGCCCTCAAGGATCCGGTTAGGTCCGTCGCTATCAGATCGCGGGCGAGCGGAATTTCGCCGAGATCCCGCTCGAACGCCGCGGCGTAGACGTTCAGTCCTAGTGACGTGAGGGTTTCGCCGGAAGTGTTCGTGAATGTGATGCGAGTGAGCCATTCCAATGAGCGCCCGTCCAGAGACGCCGAGACCTGATAGCGAGTTCCTCGGCCGCCATTTTGCGTGGGACTCGGGCGCATCAAGTCATCGGTGGAGATCTCCAGCTCTCCCAGCGAAGCCATTCGCCGTTGGCGCGCACTGGAGAATTTCTCATCGACGGCCGTCGGAATCCCGTTTGCAACGACGACGAGTCCCACCAGCAGGGCGAGCGCCCGTACCACCCACGGGTCTGCCGGCGCCCACCAGCGCCGTCGCCCTCCCTCCCGACGATCTGGCCGCGGCCGGTTTTCAACGCCGACGTAGACCGCCGTCCAAACACCGATCGAGAGCGCCATTAAAAAGGCCTCAAGGGGAATCGACAGCAGGAGTTGGGCGGACTCTCTGAGCCAGGTGTACGAGCTCTGCGCGGGATAGGAGAGAGAGGTCTCCTGGAGGACCGGAGATACCAGGCGGCCGCCGATCCAGATCACGACTCCGGCTGCAAGCAGCGACACCCATGCTGCCACAGCATCAGAGCGGCGCGCTCGAAGGAGCGCTGCCGATCTGCGCCACGCCGCCATGGAGCCCAGGTCGTCAAGTACGGCGGCTCGTACGGCGAGTGTCAGCACAACACGGACAACGGTTCGGATGACGAGCAAGATGGAGCCCGCAATGAAGACATCCCCCACGGAGAGGGACGGGCCTCCCGACAAGAGAAGGATTACACCCATCGCCACGATGGCCAGGCCGATTGCCCCGTATCCCTGCAGGTAGAGAAGGAGCACCCTTCTCCAGCTCGGCCTCGAGCCTTGCCACGCGGCGCCTACTCCCGGGTCGTTATCCGAATGCGATGCCCACACCGCTGCGGAATAAAGGCGCGCGTAGAGCACCGTTACCAGGGCAATTCCTAGGAGTACTCCCGTCCAAACGGGAATCGAACCCGAGCCTTTGAGTGATTCGGGGAGCAGACTTAGCGCGAGCGCCGGGTTTCCCGACACGGCTAGGGACACGGCCGGGACTGCCAGGAATGTAGCGACGAGCACTCCGGGCGCGGCAATGATCAAAGAGCAGCCGAGCGTCGGGAGCCACAGCGACGTTCGTTCGCTCAGGTTCTTCCACGCATACGGCAGCACCCGGAGATGATCTCGCGCCGCCGCATGAAACGCACCGTCAGGTTAGGGAGCGCCCACCAGCAATCCGTTCGTTGTGGTCTCGAGCTGTGCCGAGATGACCTGCGGATTCCAGTAATCGCGGAGCGATACGATCCGGCCGTCCCTGACCCGGTAGATATGGACGAAGGCCATCTGGAACGTCTCGCCGGTGGGGCGTATCTCTCCATAGAGATCGAACTCCGCAACCACCACCTCCGGGTTCATGGTCTCGTGCACCACGATTGGGCTGTATCCGGTTGATCGCCATCCCGAGTTCCAGGCACGCTCCCACAGGGGCAATAGGGCGCTGCCTATCTGGGCGCGCCCCTTCATGCGGGCCGGGACCCCCGGAGGGGCGAAGGGAAACTCGAGTGTGCCGTTCGGCGCAAAGAGATCGAGGTAGCCGTTCAAGTCGTAGTCGAGCACCGACTGAAGCGCCCGATCGACTACCTGCCGGGGGCTCGCTGCTGACTTCGTGGGTTGTGGCACCGGGCCTCTCCTTCACCTAGAATCGGAACGGCGGTTCCGGTTACAATACGGAACGCTCGTTCCGGTTGTCAACCAAATCAGTCTCTAGGGATAAGACCGAAAAGGAAGCCGCGTTGTGACAGCAGACCCGGTGCCGGCCGAGGGCGAGGCTCGTCCGAGGCGGGCCGACGCCCGTCGTAACCGTGCACGGCTGCTCGAAGTTGCCCACGAGGTCTTTGCGGCTGAAGGGTTGTCGGTTCCGATCGACGAGATCGCTCGCAGGGCCGGCGTCGGACCGGGGACGATCTACCGGCACTTCGCTACCAAAGAGGCGCTGTTCCAGGCCGTCATGCAGAGCCG
>OCZV010000320.1_pt1 | contig 17557 bp, 16 predicted proteins | sample 1539051 | NCBI WGS metagenome assembly OCZV01 (sample SAMEA3113581, study PRJEB22503) | soil metagenome
AAAAATACGCTAATTACTATTATTTGATACAGAAAGTTTCTTGGCATTAACCTTCTGTCAAATCGATTAAATTAAAAAAGAGAATATAATAGGTGTTATCTATGCTTACGGATTACGATTTATACAGATATGAATAAAATCTCTGACTTTAATGATGTTGAAAAAGGGTCAAATGCAAATGCAATCTTTCACATTATGAAATAATAATACGCATGTTATTCCTCATCTTCCTCTATAATATAAAAATAAGAACCCAAATCTTTTAGGGAAAAATATTGAGATAAGCTATTTAGCTTCTACAGTTTTAGTAAAGATGTAGTTGTCATTGCTACATTGAAGCTGTCGAACAAAGTTGTCGTCAAGTCATCGTCAAATGTCTGCTTAGAACAGCAACCGCATGGTAGAGGATTAGAGTTTAGTAGGAGTTCCCTCAATCCTCTACCCTCTTTGTATCAATAACTACTAAAGCCAACCTAAGTTAATATGCTTTGTTTTCATCGTAAGCCCATGTTGGTTCTTGTACACGATCTGCCGTCTGCTGCTATAGCTAGTAGCACCTGACAGTTGACGTTGTAGTCTACTTATTTTACGTCCTTCTTGTTTTGCAAGGGTTTCAGTTCATTGCTACAACAACCACCTATAACTTGCTGCAAGGGAAAGTATAGAGACCTATCTTAAGGGCAAGAAAGGACAGAATAGAATGTAAGGTTGGACCGCAGGAGTGAGTAAGAACCTTTTTGCTCTATTGCTATTAGGAGGTTGGTGTCTAGCTTCTTCCTTATTTCTGTAGACGATTAATTACTATAGACGCTGCTGATTATATAATTGACTCTATTCTTGGGAAAGTATATTTGGTATAAATTATGTACTTCCGAAACCGGAGATTTCAAAGATAATTTCTACCCAAATCTTTTCCTATATCTCAAATACATGATTAAAATTAAAAAGCCCATTTAAAATCAAATTAAATAGAGTCTGACTGGAGATTTCAATGCCGTATCTTGATGTCATTCGGAATGACATTAGGGAAAAAAGTTGGGAACGCTTATGCAATTTGGTGAGAATAGAGAATAGAAGCTTAACAAATGGAAGTATTCTGTCGCATGTGTGGCATAAGCAGCGATCGAAGTATAGTACTTATGAGAGCAGATATCGGTGATATCTTGTGTCAACCTTGCTATGCGAAAAGGTTAGACGATTGGGCTCGATCAGTGAGGGAAGACCGAGAAATGAATAAGACTGAGTAGGCAGATGGAGGTTAGAATGTTTATACAAATTGGCAACAATGGGAAATAGAATGAAGGTATGAATGAATGCTCTAAAATCGGAGTCATTTTTCTGACTATATCGGTTTCTATTTGTAGGACTTTTAGAAAAAGTCAGAAATACCTAAACTTCATCTGGTAGATAATACCAAGAATGCCATACCCTGATTTTATATACTCCAAATTTTTATTACTAGAAATAGGATTCAGAATGTTAGACAGTAAGATTCCACTACTTTCTATACGGGAACCCTATGCCCCTCTAATAATGGAGGGAAAGAGAGTTAAGGAACTGGAAACCCCCAAAATGGATAAAAGAATTCCACATACACGTCCCCGTTATTGGAGACAAAGGACTTTGTAAATAACATAACATTATCTCTCACCTGCATAAGACTATAATAGGAAAAGCAAGAATATCCAAGGTAAAAAATTATGATACAATAGATGAATTTGTTAAAGATTAACCGAGACACTATTGCAAATCCTACAAGTATAATCTACAGCTTCATAATCGGCAAAGCGGAGAAAGTAGAGTTCAGTTTTTCTTTAACTATGCGCTTGAATTAATAAAGCAATTGCGTGTCAGACATTTTGTATCAAGTTATTTATATCAAATAACGAACTGTTGGCTCAAATGAGAAATATTCGATATGAGCATAGTCTCAGCACTCATAAGGTTGGTTGGGTATAACCAGTATTTTCCTTCTATTGAACCTATACCTTTACTAAATTCTCTTTTATCCTTCTACCTGTGGTTAAGAGTAATGATGAGACAACATTACTTAGCATCTTGGTTACAGAATCCTGATCATGGTTATCTAATGACTTAGATCTCCATGCAATAAATCCGTCTGGACGAATTAGAATAGCCCGATTAGGACTCACTGTGAATTTGTTCTCGAAATGATGATTAATATCAACCAAGTCGCAATGATCTTTATCTTCTTCTCCTATCCTGTATGCATCTATCTTTATTTCTAGATAATTTGAGACTCTAGCTGCTGCTTCGTACCAAATTGTACCATCTTTACCTGTTAGTAGAACAAAGTTTTTACCAAATAGATCTAGTATCGATAATACCGATCCTCCAGCTTTCTGTTTCAATATCAAGTGTGAAGCGCGTGTTCCAGGGCTACCTGTTGGCGAGAAGGGACTTTCATATAGTCTTTTATATTCTACAGAATCTTCATACATAATTGCCTTAGAATAGTATCTGTAACCCAACATTACTTCAAGATCATCTATGATTTCAGATCTTTGATCTATCGCTGTCTGTTGACTCCCTTTAGATATCAGTTTACCACGGTCAGCAGATCTCAAGATCACTTGATTAATTGTAGCCTGTACAAGAGGACGCCGTTCAGTATCATACGTTGACAGTAAGCCCATACTAGCCTCTCCTCTGATTGCCATTGCCAATTTCCAAGCAAGATTGTGAGCGTCCTGTATTCCTGTGTTTGCGCCAAAAGCTCCAGTTGGTGGCATGACGTGAGCAGCATCTCCTACGAGGAATACTCTTCCTTTCTGAAATCGGTCAGCTGAATAAGCCCCTAATTCCCAAGGAAGGATGCTCTTTATTTCTACTTCTAAATCAGGCACTCCCACAGCTGAACGAATACATTCCAAGCATCGTTGCCCTGTAAAATCCCATATTGACTGTCCTTTTTCTGGATAATAAACTACACTTAGGACATAACGATTATCACCGTATTCTGCAATTGTTCCGTTGATAAATGTATTATTCACATGACAGATCGCGAATTTTCTTCCACATATGTATCGATCTAATTCAGCTTGAAAGTAGATACCAATTAAATGTGCCATAGTGCCCGGACCATGCACATAGATGGAAAGACTGTCACGAATGGAACTTTTTGAACCATCAGCGGCTATCATATATTGTGCATGAATCTTATATTCATGATCAGTTGATCTTTCCTTAACTTGTGCAATAATTCCATCTTTTTGATGTTCTTCAAATGATAATAATTCATTGTTAAATCTAAGATCAGCAATGCCTATTTCTTCAATACGCTGTCGAAGAATGCGTTCAAGTATATCTTGAGCACATACCCCCCAACGTGTTATAGGACTAATCTGAAGAATGTCTTTATCAGAGTACTTGTGGTATGGAGGTTCAAACCAACCGATTTCTTTTCCTGCTAAACTCTCCACTACTAATATACCTCCATTTCCAGTTATATTGAGACCAGCATCGTGTATTATTTGTTCTAATCCTACGCTTCGGAATAGTTCCATAGTCCTAAGATTATAACCAGCAGCTCTTGGATGGATGGAAGTACTTAAATGACGTTCAATTAAAATCGATGGTATTCCATGTGATGAAAGGAACAAAGCTGTAGATAGCCCTACCAAACTTCCTCCAACTATTAGCACGGGATAGCCTCTAATCTCTTTTTGGGATCGTGCCTGTTTAGTTTGAGAATTAAATTGGGGACTCATTTATTGCTCCCTCCCCAGAGAAATTGAAATTACCAATATGACTATGAGTGACATCATACATTGACCAGCATCTATCACAATCCCATTTGACTGGTTCATTACAACAATTGCAAAATCTAACCACGTTTAGACAGCTGCCACAGGCTCGGCATATGCATGGTTTACTTTCTTGATATATATCAATCATGGCTTCTTTTTCCCATTCTATACCTTTGAAATCAATTTCGGGTAGGTGGATTGAATGTTCACTATTGAGCTTGTAGTCAATATTGGCGCTCATCATCTATCTTCTCCACCTCCACAGTACACCTAGTCACTAGCCCAGCAATAACCCCCAAGGCGGCAAGCCACGGAGCCAAAGCCACAGTTGCAATAGCTCCAGCTGTACCCCACGTAACAGGGAATGATACAAGCATCTTACCTCGGTTGTCTTTTACGATGACTCGTTTTACTTTCGCATCCTGTATTATGTCCTTAACTTTGCTAACAAGTCTGTCAGCCGTTACATCATCGTAGATATCTTTACGAAATCCAGTCTGAACTCCACAATTTTGGCAGAATTTGGATTCTGCAGATAGCTCTGCTTTACATTCATTACATCGATTAGTCATTTCAAAAGAACCTTTACACTATTATGATTTATGTGTCAAAGTAGCAATGCTAAACAATAATACCGGTTCTCTAAGGCGTACATCCTTTCTGGATACCGAAACGATACAATCGTGACAACCTGTATCCAAGGTAATAAATAGATAATAATCAAGAATACATTGAAAGAATATAACCTCATTTCTAGATCTTGGTTTAGGTCTTTACTTTGCCTATCCCTGTTCCATTATTGTAATCTGCTTTTCAATAGACTTTATAATTATATCCTCATTGTATTGAATTCTTATTGGAAGGAATACGTTAGCTTCTCTTACCCCTTTCAAGGATTGAACATTCGATCTGATAGCCTCTATTTTGAATACATCTTCAGTTGCTAGATTTAGTCCTATCATCTTCTTTTCTTGATCATAAGTCATTAAAGATATGATAATGTGATTATGCATCTGATCGAATATTTTTTCTAGTATCTCATTGTACATTTCCCTTTCCACCTTGACTGATAAGAAGAATAGGATCTGCCCTTTCATTGCATTAGGATTAGGAAGCATTGTAAAATCCAACAGGTGGTTACGTTCATGCATCTTTTCAAGCCGTCTACGTACGGTCTTTGATGATGTTGAAATTGCTTTTCCTATCTCCGATATCTCCATTCTTGGATTGTAGACTAGTTGTCTTAGTATATGGTAATCAGTAATTGTAATATTGGCAGACATCTTCTGATAATTACATCTCTGGACAGTTACACCAAGAATAGCAGGCTTTAGTGAATCTAACAACAATTCAACTTTCTCTTCTGACCCCTCCCTAACCATCAGGATAAATCCTTCAACACCTCCCATTACACCAAACTGGTAGTGTATATCACCGACCAGTCTGATCCTCTCCATTAGCTCTTGTTTGAGCAGATCCTTCCTAACAACAAAATTGCATATAGTCTTATATCCGAGGATTGAAGGATTTATCAGTATGATGAATCTTTCTATGACTTTTTCCGAAATCATCTTATCGACTCGTGACTTGACACTCTTTGTAGTCATGCCAATTGTACGAGCTACATTTCTGTAGGACAATCTTCCATTTCTTGCCAGCAAATTGAGAATCCTAAGGTCTTTGTTATCCAGAATGAGCGGTTGCAAGTATTAAGTCTTGATTAATGCTTACAATTACTAGTTATAAGTTATTGTTATAATGCTTCATTGTCGAATTGAAAGTTCTCAGTACAAAGGGAGTTCCATTCACATCACTGTTTATTTCTCATAGCAAGGATTGGATTATGCTCCACACTATTCTTCAGGAAAGTGTTGAGAATTTGAAGATAAGATTGAATTTCTTACTATGTATGAAAGTACAATTGATATCGAGGAGAGCAGAGCGGCAGTAAAAAATATCTGATCGTATGATAATGCAGACGGGTAAAGTTCATTGGCATCTTTAACAAATATTATATTTGCCTGCATGTATGTGCCTGCAATAACTGGTCCTAGAGCTGCCCCCATCAGGTTAAAAAGTGCAGTCATCCCAATAGATATTCCAATGAGGTGTCTAGGTGAAAGGGTTAGAACAATATTAAGGCCACCAACTTGTGCTAATGAAAGTCCTGTGGCGACTATGCTTAAAGACGTAGCTAGCAAGAAGTCAGTGGAATGTAATGCAAGTAATAGAGAAAAACCTATAGTTGAAATCACAGTTCCAGCTATTGTAGGCTTGACATTTCCTAATTTAGATAAAATGAAGCCCGAAATGGGAGCAAAAATTAGAGATATAATTGTAAAGGAAAGCTGAATATTTGCGATGGTTATCGCGTCGCCACCCAATCCTACAGGAGTTGGACTTCTCACTAAAACAGGAATAGTTTGATATACGATAAACATAGAAAGAAAACTAATCAATAGAAGAATGTTGGCGCAGAGAATGATTTTATTACCCATCAAATTAAAATCAATCAGCGGAGAATTTGATCTGCGTTCAGTAGTTATGAAAAATAATAATGAGGCGGATCCTATAATGAGCAATATGATTATATCTGTTTTAGACACTCCATCATTATCATTATTACTATTTGTTCCCAAATAGGAGATAATAACGAGAAATGATATTATTGTAACCGATAGAGATAATACACCTTTTATATCAAGTGATTTTAAAATGTTAAGATCATAGCTACGCTTCTCCCTAACATTGACATTATTATCTTGATGGGAGTCCATATTAGTATCCGCTTTTAAGAGACTTATTGGAAATCGGATGTCATAAATAAATCTCATAATGATAAGCCAAAGTGTGAAAGCAAATGGCAATATTAATAAAAATGTAAAATGCCATTCAATATTCTGAATTATATATGCTCCGGCTACTAAACCTACTACCGACCCAGCAGCGAACATTGAACTAAATATACCTACACCTATTGCAAGTTTATCTCGGGGAAATTGATCTCTTATCATGCCAAAAGCTAGGGGAAGCATGGAAATACCAATCCCTTGAATTGTTCTACTGATTATTAGAGACGATATGTCGATAGATAAACCACCTAGTGACGTTCCTATGATATAGATTATTATTATTACCACGATTATTTTCTTTCTTCCATAGATATCAGATAACTTTCCTGTTACTGGAGTCATAACAGCTCCTGAGATTAGATAGGCGGTAAGTATCCATGATGCAGAGTTATATGATATGTTGAATTCTTTGATGATGTCTGGAATAGCCGGTATCAACATAGTCTGGCTGTACATGATAATTAGAAGTGTCGAACCCAGGATAGCTAGGGTTAACCAAGTAGATGAAGAGCTAGCTTTGTTGGAAGTAGGGGACTGCTTAGAAGGTGATTCATCACTTTTCCCATTTTTCCCGAGTCTTTTACCTCCGGTCATAGTTTAGAACGGACATAGAAGTGGGTTGCTGCTAATTGGCTGTGTCCATCTATCTTGTCCTAACAGAAAAGGAGTAAGCATCTTAAACTAATACACGGGAATTTAGAAAAGCCGCAAAACAATGGGAAATATTCAACAATGTGATTTAGCTTTATGTGACTGTGGTACGCTATTAATATATTTAGAACTTTGAATTCATCAAAATTGCACATATTTCCTTTTTAATAACCTCCATAGCACGTCTATTCTCCTGAGATTACACATCTTGAGAGATTCTGATATATAATAGTTGAATGGAATTTGCCTTTGAAAAGAACTTTCATTTTTTTTCGAAAACTTAACCAGATCTCAAAACAATGAAACTTCTATCGATTACTTATCATTATAGTAGGAAATAACTTTCAGTAGGCTGTCTAGTTTGTTTAGCCAAGGGAAACATAACTCACATTAAAGTTCATGAGCTGAACAGATTGTATACTAGTACTAACACCATGGATAAATTGTTTATATATATATTTGAAAGTACATTGACAAAAACTAATTCAATACTCAAGCCGTTGTGTATCGCAACAATGGCAGTTTGTATGATAGCAATTACATTGTCTATCAACCAAAATATACCACGAGCCTTTGCTCAGAATGACATTTCATATGGTACAGTAGTACAAGAAAGGAATAGTTCAGTTGAAGAAAATAAAGCATTAGTTAAATCGGCTATAGAAGAAGTATTTAATCACCGTAATATATCAGCGGCCGACAAGTACATATCAGAGGATTTATTTAATAACAATCCTCTCGCAGGACAAGGACGTGAACTACTAAAGCAATACTTTGACAATGTCTACTTTACAGCTTTTCCTGACTCCCAGACAACAATAGAACAGATACTTGGTGAGAACGATAAAGTTTTAGTGTTTCTTAACTGGACAGGTACGCACAAAGGAGAATTCTACGGTAAACAACCTACTAACGAAGAAGTAAGTATGAGAACAGCCCACATTTTCAGGATCGAAGAAGGCGTGATTGCAGAACAATGGGAAATAGCCGATCAGTTGGACCTGCTGAGAGATACAGGAGTTATCGCCTACAATTAGGAGAGGATGAATGGTTCTATGACAAACATTAGTAGCATTATGAATTTATCCTCCTCATTTTCTGAAGTTCTTCACGGAAAAGATATGATAAACAAGAAGACGGAAAATCTTGTAAAAATTACAGTTCTCATGGAGGTGGATCGATATAGATGCTAAAGATCATAGTTGGTTTGTTTATTACTTTGATAATTGTTGCAGGAACCGTTATGAGTGTAGCAATAATATTTAGCTCAGATAGACGAGAACCTGAGATACAGCAGCAACAATCATTAGAACCACAAGGAGATATTGACACTCTTGATGTTAATAGTGGGGTACTCTTAGTTTCGCAGGGTCGAGCATTCAATGATACCAATCCAGATATTAACCTCAAGTCGAATATTCCACAAGAATTCGTATTAGTAAACAAAGATTCTACTCCGCATGACATTACTGTAGAGAGCCTAAACATCGAGTCGGGAATTCTCAACAAAGATGAAGAATTCAAGACGACAATCATGGCGGGGTCTGGGGTCTATGAATACTATTGTTCGCTTCATCCACAAGACATGAAAGGCAAAATCATATTGCAGTAACAACTACATGTGGTAGATAGCAAAATGGTGTTGAGAAAATTAAAACTACATGTGCAAATGTCTGTGGATGGCTGTATTGTGGGGCCAAACATCGAATTGGTGGCTGTTAATAGAACATCCAAGTCGTACCACGAGGAGGCTCTTACGACCATTTCCTCTAATTCCAGTGTGTTCAGCCATTAGTAGGTCTCCATTTCTCGTTCAGTTCCTGCTTATACTTCTCTAAGTCAGGTTGTCCTGGGTATGTTGTCCAGCCCGGTGCCTTTGTACTACGTGTTTTTCCAATAAGTCTGTGTTACTGAATGTTGTATCGTGACCTATGATGCCACAATAAGGGCAAGGGTGAAGGGGTGAAAGCGGTGAAGGTATTATAGGGGCTTTATCAGACTTAGTAATATAGTTTTGTATTACTTTTTGAGCGTGAGAATCAGTATTTTCAAGTTGTAAAGTGTCAATATTGCCTTCACTGCCTTCACCGCCTTCACCAAGCTCATACATTTTACCTGCCTTCACCAGTTTGTCTAGATCAAATACCATTACGTTGCCATGTTTCTTGTGCTCTCTTTCTGCACCGAAGCCTTCTATGATTTTGGTGATCGTACTTCTATAGATAGTGTCGTAGTCGTATGTCTGGTATTCGTTAGGTTTCCTTTCGTCATAAACGCCGCCGATCTTACTTCTAATTTCGTCCCAAATGTCAGCAACAGATATAGTAGTTCCGTACCTTGGAATCATGTCCACTATAATACCGTAAAGAACAGGTTCGATAGACACATTCTTTTTTCGTTTGTTCTTTTTGACCAGAAATGTCTTTAATGCTTTTGAGATCTTTGTATACGATTTAGCACCATAAAATAGTTGCAGGAGTGGTTTACAGAGTTCTTTGTCTCTTCCAACGAGTTCGGAGTCTAAATCAATGATAGGATCATCAAAGTGGACGAGTCTGTATATAAGGAGTAACTTACGCAGGTTTCTAAGGTTGTTATGTAGTTTCTCTAACTTCTCATTCCTGGCTGCTGGGTGAAGTACCTCTTTAATGTCATGGGTTGGGGTTCCTTTGATTGCCTTAATCACAAATGACCTATCAATTACTCCCTTTGCTATACTGGGCCTCATTGGTTCTTCAGCTATTCTTATCTTGAAACAATAGCTAAAGAAAAATTCTTGTTTCTCAGTATTCTTATTGATCTTGGAAACCTTTCCTAAGATCGTGTAACCCTCTTTAAGAATGGATAACATATCTTTATCGGCATGAATTCTATCTGCTTCGTCGGCTATGATAATACATTGACCTGGTTCTATCTTTCCTAATATTCTGTATAGGTTCGCCGCCGAAGGATCAGTCATTCTAACTGCACGATATGCAATTCCTTCAAAAACATGACCTATAGTACTCTTACCGATACCATTACCGGTTCCAGAAATGTCATAATAATGAGTAGTTGGAAATAGGTCTTGGAAATAGGTCCAAAGTATATCTGCTGAAATTAGAATCCTAATTTCTTCATCTTGGTCAACGTATAATGAGACTATTTCCAATATTTTCTGGAATAAGGTTTCCTTATCTACTTCATTTAATACAATGACTTGGAATTTCTTAAGTTCTTCATATGAGCCAAATTCTATTGGTTCGTAAGGATATTCTTCAATACTTGGTGGCCGTAATATCCTATCCTGTTCTTCAATCGTTGGAACTGCTTGAACCTGACTGTTTTCATATTTTAGGAAGACTGGGGTACCATTTAGTAGAATTGCTTCATGAAGTGTACCCCTAAACCTAGAAGAGTATTTGAAGGTCATGTATTCGTGTTTTGGTACTTGTTTCTCTGGCTTATTTTTAGAATGTCCATAGCTTATTTTCTTTATGTTAACTTCTAGGTCTCTCTCAAATGCTTCTTCAAGCGCTTTGTACTTATCTTCCTCCGCGGCGGTCAATTCTCTTGGGTTACCTCCATTACTGGTGCGAGTTTATCTAATGCCGAGATTAGCCGTTCCATGACTTGGTTGAATAGTTCCTGATCTACTGCTGAAAATTTCAATTCTGTTCGTGTATCTCCTCTCTATGTCTGTGTTCATGCAGTTGGCCGGTGAAGTAGTCAAGTAATTGCCAGCTGCCGTCGAGTTGTCTTTTGAATTGAATGGGTTCATTACATTTGTAGCACTTCTTTATTTGGTCGTTGCTTAATGAGCCGGTACCAATTGACGGAATGCTGTCGGAATAATGCTTATATCTGGTTTCTAGGTTATGAAAACTGCACAATTTCCTATTTTTACCCTCCTTATGCTTTCTCCATGGTAATGCGGTTATTTTCCATGGTCATTTTGACGACGTCGTGTGGAGTTATGGAAATAACTTCTGCGAATGCAATGGGTATAGTTACCAGTAACGTGCTCTTATGGGAGTGTTTTTGTACCTTTCTATACTCTGATTGGGGCATTTCAAATGCAAAGGATACACCGCATATTTGCCAACTATGTTGTTTAAACAACGGCCAAAAATTTCCGATACGAACGTGTAAGCCCGGGTTGGGACGGTGTCTACGCATTTGCTAAGCCTCCAAAAATAGGGGGGTAGTTGTTTTTTGACGATTATCATGGTTCTGCCTACTTGTATCTAATTTAGTTAGAATTATAGTCGGAGTCATTTGTCAAACCCCTTTTCACGCATAAATACATCAAGTGCGTCCGCTATTTCCTTCAAATGCTCATCTTCTGATACGATCTTGCCAAGTCTAGCTTCTATCTCTCTTTGTTTATTTTTGACATTAAGAAAACCGCTGACATCTGTAAGTTCTTTCCTTATCTTAATTCTTTCATCATTTGTAATACCTATTACATAGCTATCTACATACTGGTTGAATTTTCGGATTGGATCTGGCTTATGAAGATCTAGATTAGGCATTGTAGAAATTACGCGTGTGTAATCTCGTGTAGGTGAGAATTCAAGTAGCTTCTTTTCTACATAGCTCCAAAATTTGTCTTTGTACTTTTCTAAACCAAGTCTAGCTTTCAGTTTTGCCTTAACACTGTTGATCTCGATACGGCGAGCATAGTGACCATCATGATTTGGGCCCAGAATATAATCAAGTTCATCATAGACGTACTTATAATCCTGGTAATTTGAGTACGGTTCTTCTATCCATTCTCCTGTATCTTCATCTTCATATTTACGAATACCTTTGAAGTTGTGTTTGAGTCCTAATTCGTATTTCTGAACAAGTTTCTTAACTCTAGTTATTTGGCTCTTAGTAGGTGTATATTCTTCGTCGACGTCTTTGCGTTCTAACCCAAAATATTCCAACATCTCGTCGGTGACTCCTATCCTTGGAATCCCTCTACCCGCTCCAGCTGCGATGGCGACCCCGGCAGCATCTAAATCTGTAAACGAAACCGCACTAACATTTTCTTCGGTAAAAGCTTTTACAAACTCCTTACCGTATTCCGTCATATGACCATGGGTATTTATTAAAGCGAATCCGTATATGTTGGCTGGTTCATCGAGTAGAATAACTCCATCTTCTTTTTCTATGAAGATTGCATCTGTTCCGTATTTTGCAAGGGGTTTGACGGTATCTAGTGAGATATTTTGATTGTTACCCATATAGTATAGTTCGGCTCTATGTCCAGCAGTTATTCCTAGATCTTCTCTCTTTTTGCCTGCCTGACCATGTCTTTTGAATAATGCCTTGCATTCAGCGTTAATCCTGGCTGTAATATATTTTCTAGTTCCTGGTGTTTCTACAATATCGTTTTGTGGGAATAGGGTTTGTCTTAGGGTGTAGTAGGTATCACTTTGAGAAGTACGGTCTTTAAGCATGATTTCAGGATCGATTGTATTAGGTGCTATCTCGAACTGCGTGTATCGGTCCTCAAGGAATTTCCTTAGACAACCTATTTTATCGAGTTTCTTAGGCTTATCTGGTTCATCTTCTTTCTTGCTTTTACTGCTCTGACCAAGGCCCATACCATGAAAAGTTGGTATTCTCTTCATGACTTTGGTAATGGTATCAATAATGGTTCCAGCGAATGGTTCAACTACAAACGTCGACTTGCCTTGTTCTTTCCATTGTACCTTTGGAGTCAAAAGATTGCAGGCAATAACACAAGGCCATGATTTGCTTGAATCCCTCACCCTATAACCATACCAACGATCCAGAATTCCATCCATGTTCCAAGCTGTGAGTTCTCTACCTTTTTCACTGAACTTATATGTGCCATCATAAAGACTCTTGCCTCTGTTAATTATACTAACAGAGTTGTTAACACTACCAATGAAAGTAGGATAACTATTTCGTATATCATCAAATGGTATCGCTATAACCTCAAATACATAAGGAAAGTTTACTTTGCCATCAAGAGATACGTATCGTGCACGGACAACCTTGTATTCCGCGTAAACTTCACTGACTTCATATATTGCAGCTATTCTTTTGATTAGTGCAGCCTTTCTTAATTCGTCACTTTCCTTATTACCACCATATGGTACTGAAAGCTTTTCCATTGGCGTGCTCCGACTCTTCAGCTCTCTAAGTAGGCCCATTTTTTGCTCTTTGGATAATTCGTTTAATCTCTTTTGTTTCCACTCCTTTGGAAGCCATTTTAATTCTCTCCATCCATCTAATATTGCTGAAATAGTCTTAGATTGATCTACCAGATTTTCGGCGAATACATAAAATTCATTGTCTGTATATGCCCAGGCTGTGACGTGATTCGTCCAAGTATTTGACGCCATTGCATCTCTGGGAGTAACAAACTTATTGCCATCGAAGTCGAAATCGAACTGAATATGCGTTGAGAAAATTGAATAATTTAGATAGTACTCCTTTAACTCGTATAGAAAATCAAAACTGAATTGTCCTCTCGGAATAGTTAATTGAACTTGTGTGTAGTTATTCGGAACGAGTTTTTCTTTAGTGTCTATTATTGCTTCTAGTTTGTTAGTGATAAATTTGCTAGTATCCAGAGAAATTTTAGATTCCAGATTATTGTATTGGATAATGAGTGGTGCAGCCATTCCATTGACTGCCCCCATTTCATAAAGTAGAGCATATGGCATTGACAGTTTTGGCTTTGTGGCATCGCCAATTGCACCACGGCCTATCCTGAACTTGTTTTTCTTTGTGCTTGTAAAGTATTCATAGTTAACAATATCATTAAGATTTGTTTGGAATGCAGTAAATCTGTTGTCAGCATTCGAATTTCGTGTGGTAATTCTAACGCTACTATCATTCGTCTGAATCCATATCGAAATAGCTCGTATATCATCCGCATTCATGTAAGTATTTTCTACATAATCGGCTGCGTTGTTGGTATCTTCTTTAGCAACGTATAGATAGAAATGCGATATACTCGTACCAATGTGTTCGGTCAAACCTCTGGTAGTCATATATCTAGACCAGCTCTGGCTTGATCTTGAAACTAAATCGTCTACCATTTTGAGGGGCATAGGCATTTTTCGTCGATATTCAGCGCCTTACCTACTTGTATCCAAAATCGTTGAAAGTAGTCTATTTTCTGTGAATGGTCATCGCAGCACCAGTAATATTTATAGCTTGGATTGTCTGTAGAAAACATGGTTAGTCGCCATAATCTTCTACTGGTTGGTTGAGTAGTGTCCTCTGACCAGTATACCTATTTTTCTTTAGTATCATATCTTGTGAAAGTGTAGTCTGAAACTTAGTTACAGCGCACTTATGACATAAGTTAAGGTTTATTGTTCCAAATTTTCCAGCAGATACAACAATAGATTCTGTTGCAGCCTCGTAACAATTGATTGCTTCACAAATCTGATAATTTGACCTTGATGATGCCGACTGTTCACTATAATCAACTGACAACATTTCTCTGTCAAGTTTCATTTCTTATTTTCCCTTTTTTGTATGTAACTCAGCTCGCTCAGTGTTTGTGATTGAATCTTGTTTATTTTTTTGGTCTATTTGTAATACGAAAATTGTTGAAGTATCAAGGTTATACTCCTTAGCTACCTTAGAGGGAATGCAAATAACTAATGACTTGCTATTCTTTGAGCCTACATAATTCGGTTGTAGTGCATATACTGACTTTAGCATATTTAATAATTCATACAACATATTTATAAAGTAGTAGTAACAGCAGATTAGTTATGAATAACAGACTGGTTAACACGTCCATTCATATTTTACGCTTATTACCAGAGAGTGGTCTGCATACAAATGCTATAATAAAAGAGACCAGTCCAGACCGCACTCATGTAATCGAAGCAATAAGATTCTTGGAAAAAAGTCAATTGGTTATTACCAAGGACGAAAAGAATTGGAGGTTTGGTCAAAAGAAGATAATAATTCCAAGTAACCTAGGATTTGAAATAAAGATACTCATGAATGATCTGGATAGTTATAACGACGCTTATTCTAAATTTGGACAAATGCAGGAGGAATTTGAGAAGGTTGCGGATCCCTATCCGAGTTACATTAAAAATCGAGAGGATGATATCAGGGTGATCTCTCATAATCGAGAATATAGAGTAAAAAGTGAATTTGAAGCCAACGAAATAATCAGGCAAAGAGAGAATGTAATTAAAAATATGCTGAAGGCAAAGGGATGGACTGACACGGAGATTGAGTCTCGTGAAATGACGTCGGATGGACTGATTTCAATCAAACGTTTTTGTGAGAAAAATATCTTTTCTGCGCTAGTTCACAGATATTCATTCATATTTTATAGATTCGATCTTGGTAAAAATGAAATAGTTAGAAATATTATCACAGAGGTTATTGTTAATGAATTTCGAAGACAATTCGTAGAACCTACTTTTAGAGCATCCAAGAAACACAATGAAGTTGGGCATGATGAGGATCTCATTTATTCCGATATGTTTAACCAGATAGTTGGTCCCATTTTCGTTGATTTTGGAGATCTCCTTGGTATCAGAAAGGATGAAGAGGATGAAGAGGATGAAGAGGATGAAGAGGATGAAACTCAAATATATTATTCCTTGTTTTCCGACAAATTTGTTTATCCAATTGTTAGAAACGTTATGAGTTCATTTCTTAGACTGCTTCAACATTATAGGGATGGAAATACGACACCGCATATCGATATGGTAAGAACTTTTCAGAGATTCAATATTGTTAGTAGTATAGAAACCATTGAATACCAATTGAGCTCAAAAAGAAAATCAGATATAAAAAAGAAATCACAACTGATGGTTTATAAGGAACACGACTCTATGCTTGAGCGCTTTTTTCGTAAAGAGAACGAGAGTTATCAGAATTCTAACACCCTAGCAGAATTGTGCAGACGATATACTACTCCTCATACAAAACAGGCGTCAAATATTTAATATCTATCCCTTTTTTGATTTGTTGATCAACACCTCAGGTTTTATTTTTGCTAATTGAGGATTCTGTTGTATCATTGCGATAATCTGATTAAATTTCTGATTCGTCTCTTCTCTTATAGATTCCATTTCATTCTCATATTTCTTCTTGATAATTTGCAACTCTCGATCTTTTTCCTTTCTTAAGGACTCTAGTTTTTGACTAGCTGTTAAGTCTGCTTCCATATACTTTTCTCTATAAACATGCTCTTGTGATATTGTAAGATAAGGAATTACTTTAAGATATTCAGCAAGCCTATCCCTTTCTGATAATCTCAAGTAATTATTGTCAAGTCCTCGGCTTGTTTTATGCCCCACTAAAAATTCTCGTGCTTCATATTTTACATTGGCTTGTTCCATTTGTGAGGCAGTAAATTTTCTGAATGCATGGTCAAGCATGTTCTTGTGCTGTGTTTGCCTATCATGTGTTCTAGTTCTAATCCCTGCTTTGATTGTTATTCTATAAATCGGGTCTATAAATGACTTTACAGGTTTGACCTCTTTTAATTTCTTAACCCAAGGAAGATTAGAGCTAATTGCATTCCTTAGTAGAGGCGAATTATCAGTAATAGCTTCCCCCAATCGTTTTCTATATTCGATATAACTGTCTAAACCTTCAGCACACTCGAAACTAGTAAAGCAATAATATTCTGACCTGGTGCCTCTATAAACTATGACCTTGTAAAGGTGCTTACCTCCATAACCTTCAGGTGTATGTGGTTCAATGTCTCCATATTTGAGGTCAGTTAATGCTCCAATTCTCATCCCTGTACTTGCCAAAAGATAAATTAGAAATCTATCCCTCTCTCCAGTAACAACATTAAGCATTTTTCGAATGTCTTCTGGGGTGTAAGCTTCATCTTCTCGTGCCTTGTCAGGTCTAGGGATGTAGCCTGAGATATGTTTCCAATTAAGGTTTATTCTATTGGCTACATAAAAGAATTGAATTGCAGACTTCCTTCCCTTTATTGTATTATGCTTAAGTCCTTGTTTCTTTAGAAAAGTGATATAACTTACAATCTTGTCTTCTATTATTTGAAGCTCTTTGGGTGAATAAAATCTCTTAATTATTAATGAGTTGGGGTCTTTAACATTGAGGAACTTTAAGTAATATTTAAAATCGTTAGTGTATTTCTGTCTAGTCTGTTCTTCCTTACTATCGAGTCTGTCTAAGAAGTTTTGATAGGGTTTAGCCGTAGGTTAATAGATATTAGGTACTCTTTATAAAGCTACGGTTTCCTTTGCACTTCTGCAAAGGAGAGTTGATATCCATCTGGTTCACGTATATGAAAATATCTTTCCCCCCATGGAGCAT